>Ga0172382_10006542_pt1 | contig 16872 bp, 13 predicted proteins | sample Leawel138RmetaG_FD_122245 | JGI IMG/M metagenome (GOLD analysis project Ga0172382, IMG submission 122245) | Leachate microbial communities from a municipal landfill in Southern Ontario, Canada - Leachate well 138R metaG | ecosystem: Engineered > Solid waste > Landfill > Unclassified | place...
AGTCATGATCTTCTCCTTGTGTTTTTGTTGTTAGAAACCATCTAACAAAGAGTTGAAATTGACTCAACCTTTTTCTTTAAAAAGTTGAACTCAATTTTACACCAACGTTTGAGACACTACCGTCATCACCATGAGCGTATCATCACCAAATGATAAGCTGAACCCAATAGGTAAGGATAGGCAATACTGAATGTTACGACTGAAAATTGAGATTTGGTTTAATAAAAAAGCGCGCCGTGTAAAAACATAGCGCGCTTTGATAGTATTTTGATTAGATTAAGCCAATCCAGGGATTGCTCCACCAATCAAGAAACATGTTGCGAATGCGATAATTGCATAAAGCTCGGGGAACACGCCAAGGATAAGAGTGTTTGCAAAGACATCGTTTCCGGCTCCAATGCTTTCGATTCCATTAGCAACAATTTTTGCTTGGAAATAAGCTGAGATCAGGCCAACCACTCCCATGATGAGACCAGCGCCAAAAATGGCAGATGCTTGCATCATATTTATCTCAAGTGTGATATGGGTGCTGAGAATGAAGAAAGCTCCAAATCCATACAGTCCCTGCGTGGCAGGAAGTGCTGAAAGAATCATACAGTTAGGGAAGATATCACTTCTCTTTTTGAGGGCTCCTACGGTTGCACTACCACCGATTACTGTTCCCCATGCGCTTCCGATGCCGGAAAGAGCAACCATGAGAAACATACCGATCCAGGCTAAGAAATATGCGAGATTTCCGCCCGCCATGGTCTGTGCTAAGCTTGTGGTTACGGGTTCCATTGAACCTCCTATTATTTAGTTAGTTGTTTTAGCAAAAGGTTTATATTCCGTGCCGGCTCCTTCGAAGCCTGCGTTTCCATAAAATTCGATAAAGGTGAGCCTGAGCGGATGCACAAATCCGGAGAGTGTGCTAAGCGCGAGATTGAGCGAGTGTCCGAGGATCAGAAAGATCACGAAGACAACGGGGCCAATTACTGCTATTCCCAGCATCTCGGAACCAACGCTATTGATAACATTGCCGAGAATACTGCTGGAAACTCCTAATGCAAAAAGGCGGATATAGCTCAGGATGTCGCCAAAGAAGCCGCTGATGACATTGTAGAGCTCCCAAAGTCCGAATCCAACGTTTTTCAAGGGATTGCGTCCCGGTCTGTTGAAAAGCAAAACCAATGCCAGACCCGTATATAAGATATATGTTAGATATGGGCTAAGGGCAGAGATATCGGTTCCCAAAAGGCCGGCACCCATTATTGCTAAAGAGCCGATGATCAGGAAGTTACCAATCGGTTGCAAGGTGTGCATGAAGCCATTCTTTACTGCGTTACGTACAATGGTGATGAACACGGCAAAGAGAATTTGAATCGCACCTAAGAGCAAGCCGAAGTTGAAAATCTGTTCTGTTGATCGGATGGGGATGGTTGGTCCGATGATAGCCATTTCTTTGAGATCAAAGCCCAAGAGAGAGCCCATTACCCAGCCCATGACGATGGATGCACCGCCAAAAAGAGCAACGAGTCCCATATAGGATTTCATCGCCGGGTTTTTGATCTTTACTCCGAGCACAAATGCGGTGAGGAGCAACACTATTCCATAAGCTATGTCCGCATTGCAAAAGCCAAAGAAAAGCATAAAGAACGGCGCAAATAATGGCGTGAGATCAAATTCGGTATATTTAGGCAACATATACATGCGCGTGATCGGCTCAAAGAGGCGGGCAAACCAGTTGTTGATCAGGTTAATCGGCGGGTCGTCGTGCTCTTCAGCTTCAGAGGCAACATGGATGACTCCACCTTCTTGGATGAAAGCCTTAAGCCCCTCTTCCTTGCTGATGGGAATCCAACCGCTGATAACTTTAAGGTGACCCTCTGCTTCGTCAAGCGCTTGATCGCTGATGTCTGCATAGTCATAAGCGGTGGTAAGCCTTGCGATCTCTTCCTGAAATGCCTTAATTGCAAAGTCTGCGATATTCTGGAAATACTCGTCAATCTCGGAGATTCTCGTGTTTACATTGTCTCTTTCTTTGATGAGCTGTTGTAGACTTTTTTCTGGGAAGGTGAATGTATCGGCCTCAATGACGGGAGTTTCGCCAGATGCTAAGACCACGAAGTAGGTGATACCTGCTCTTTCGCCAATCTTATGCACTGAATATTCACTCGCCCACTCATCCTTAAAATGGTTTCTGGGACAGTGATAAAATTCAACGCTAATCCCGCTTTTTCTTAGCTTGGAAAGCATCTCATAGTCAAAAGAACCCCAAGGCTCGAGGTCTCTGATGTGTTTGCTCAAGTTCTCGATCTGCCGAAGAAGAGCATCTTTCTCATCTTTTGCCTGATTGATATTATTCAAAAGAGTGAGATTGGGCTGATTTGAGCTAACTTTGGATTCCTCTGTGTGGTATTTGGTGAGAAGCTTAATAGCTTCGGCATACTTTGCTAAGGTCTCCTGGTTTTCCAAGAGGGCAGGGGAGAGCTCGTTGGTAGAACGAATTATATGCAACATTCCAAGCTGTTGCAGCTTTGTCAGAAAGTCCGGATACTCCTTATGATAGAGCACGAAAGAATACTTTTTCATCTTCTCAATCATGACTGTTTCTCCAATCTATTCTTTAGAATCTTTTGAGCAGCTTTGCTGAGGTTCTCTTCATCTTCGAGGAAGCGCTTGATCCTGCGGATGGCGTCTTCAAAGGCAGGGATTTGCACCTTTTCATAGAGATTCACTTTTTGAGTGGTCTTCTTTCTTACTTGTTCCAAGATCAGCATCTTGCGGATGAAGAACTCGCGCTCTATCTGCAAATGAGCAAGCTCTTTGAGCAGCGTGATTCCATCAAGATACCAGCTTGGAGCGGTGAAAAGATTGAAAGGTGCGATCTCAAAATCAATGTTTTCAAGCTCAGGAGTCTTGACTCCGGCAATCTTCTTTGTTTTGATATCCACATCTTTGATTGAGATGAGGCTTTGATCGAATTCACCCCAGAGACGCATGAGCACGCCTATCTCGGCATTGCGTTGAACGATAGCCCTTTCCAGCTCTGCAGCGTGGTCGCGGGCACGTTTAACTTCCAGCCTCAATGCGGACTCCTTGTTCTTCAGGGTCGGCAAAGCCTTTTCTCTAACCTCAAGCTGCTTGATTAGCTGTAGCTGTGAGATTTTATTGTACTGAAATTTAACTTTCATGCTTTCTTCCAGTAGATATTCATGAGGTCGTCTCTAATTCCGATCTCTTCCTTTTTCATGTATTTTTGGAATAGTTCCCATGCAATGTCAAGCATGGTATCTGTATCGACATTAACGTCAATTGCCAAGATATCATTTGAATATTCTTTGGCGAATTCTAAGACGCGCTCATCGTAGTCTGAAAGGTCAAAACCGTTTTCCAGCTTTGTCTTTGCGTTTGCAGCGTCGGCATAGAGACGCACTGCTGTGTTCATCACCTGCGGATGGTCTGCGCGTGTCTTAGAGCCGATCACAAGCTGTTTGAGTCGGGACAGAGAACGGAAGGGGTCAACCACTGTCTTGGAGATATCGGTATCTCTCTTGAGGAAGAGCTGACCTTCGGTGATATAACCGGTGTTATCCGGGATTGCGTGCGTGATATCTCCGCCGGAAAGTGTGGTCACCGCGATAATCGTGATGGAGCCGCCTTCGGGGAATTGCACTGCTTTTTCATAGAGTTTTGCCAAGTCGCTATAGAGCGAGCCGGGCATGGAGTCCTTAGAGGGGATCTGATCCATGCGGTTTGAGACTATGCTCAAGGCGTCGCAATAAAGCGTCATATCTGTTAGAAGAACAAGCACTTTCTCGTTGTGCTCAGCCGCAAAATACTCAGCGGCAGAGAGAGCCATATTGGGAACCAAGAGGCGCTCAACGGTGGGGTCTTCTGTGGTGTTCATGAATGATATGATGCGGTCAATCACACCGGCGTTTTCAAAAGCATGTTTATAAAAGAGATAGTCGTCGTTGGAGAGCCCCATGCCGCCAAGGATGATCTTATCGCTTTGGGCACGCAGAGCAACCATCGCCATCACTTCATTATAAGGCTGGTCAGGGTCTGCAAAGAAGGGAATCTTTTGTCCTGTGACGAGGGTGTTATTAAGATCGATGCCTGCAATACCGGTTGCGATTAGCTCTGAAGGCTGCTCACGACGCACGGGATTGACGGAAGGACCGCCGATCTCCACTTCGATGCCGTCTATTTCAGGGCCGCCGTCGATGGGATCACCATAGGCATTAAAAAAGCGTCCGGCGAGCTCTGTGCCAACTTTGAGGGTAGGAGCCTTACCAAAGAAGATCACCTCTGCGTCGGTTCCGATGCCTTCTGTTCCGGCAAAGACTTGCAAGGTGACATCATCTTCAACGATTTTCACAACTTGAGCCAAGCGTCCGCCAACAGTTGCAAGCTCTTCTGCACCTACATCCGTAGCTTTGACAGAACAAGTAGCTTTCGTGATCTGATTCAGTTTAGTGTATATTTTCTGAAAAGCTTGTGTAGCCATTAGTTCGCACTCCTTTCTTCAACTATTTTGTGAAGATCATCCATATAGCTGTTAAATTCAGCAGATTGGAACTTAACATAGTTTATCTGTTTGAGAACGTTAACTATCTTCATATAATATGGCATAACTTCTTCAAAGGATTCAAAAACAAAGTCCTTCTCACAGAGGTCTAAGACCAATTTCAACATATATTCTTGACGTTTCATGGGCGTAGAGGAGTCGATGTCATCAAAAGCATCTTGCTGAAGAATCGTTCTATCCACGAGCTCACTCTTCCAATATCTATCGTGATAGGAAAGCGGCACACCGTCGTCTCCGAGGATGTTGATCTGCTCTTGAGCTTCACGTCCTCTGAGGAGCAAGTCTTTTGTGTGCAAAACGCTCTCAACCCAATTAGGATTGATGTTGCTATTTAGGTTCTCTATCACTTCGGCATATTCGAGATATTTACTGTAGGAATCAATTGGATCGACCGCGGGATAGCGTTTACTATCTGCACGAGACTGGGAAAGAGCATAGAAGCATCTTGCAGCCTTCTTGGTTGATTCCGTGACGGGTTCCTTGAGGTTTCCACCTGCAGGGGACACCGTTCCGATGAAGGTGATAGAACCTGTTTCACCATTTTTGAGATACACGAAACCGGCACGAGCATAGAAGTTTGAAACAATCGCCGTGAGGTCCATGGGGAAAGCATCCGGTCCGGGAAGCTCTTCCATACGGTTACTCATCTCTCTGAGAGCCTGTGCCCAACGCGAGGTTGAGTCTGCCAAGAGAAGCACTCTCAGTCCCATGTTGCGATAGTATTCCGCAATAGTCATAGCGGTATATACAGAGGCTTCACGTGCCGCCACGGGCATATTAGAGGTGTTACAGATGATAATCGTCCGCTCCATCAGTTTGCGCCCGGTTCTGGGGTCGTCTAACTGCGGGAATTCAACGAAGATTTCCACCACTTCGTTAGCACGCTCACCGCAGGCTGCAAAGATGATGAGGTCAGCCTCAGCGTTCTTTGAAATGGAGTGTTGGAGCACTGTCTTGCCTGCGCCAAAGGGTCCGGGAATAAAGCCCGTTCCGCCTTCCACCATCGGGTTGAGCGTATCAAGGGTTCTCACTCCTGTTTCAAGGAGTTTAAAGGGGCGTGGTTTCTCTTCATAGCACTTGATCGGTATTTTCACCGGCCAGCGCTGAATCATATTTACATCGATATCATTGCCATCTTCATCAGTCAACACGGCAATGGTATCTGTGAGTTTATAGTTACCGCTTTCGGCAATGCTTTTGATGGTATATTCGCCGGTTAAGGCAAAGGGAACCATGATCTTATGCGATATCCAGCTTTCCGGAACGCTTCCCAGCCAGTCCCCGCCGGAGACCTTATCGCCGGCTTTGAGGATTGGGGTGAAATCCCAAACGCTGTCTTCATCGAGAGGGTCGGTATAGTCTCCTCTTTTCAGGAAGACGCCATCCATTTTGTTCAGATCATTCTGCAGTCCGTCATAACTCTTTGAGAGCATGCCGGGTCCAAGCTTGACTTCGAGCATGTGTTCGGTGAATTCCACCTTTGCTCCGGGCTTGAGTCCGCGAGTGCTTTCAAATACCTGCGTATATGCGATATTGCCGAGCACTTTAATGACTTCCGCCATCAGTCTGACAGACCCGAGTTCTATGTAGCAAATCTCGTTTTGAGATACGGGACCGGACACCTCAACCTGAACGAGGTTTTCAATGATTGCTTTTACAACACCTTTGGTCATCGTGACACCTTCTATTTTTGCTTAATTTTAATATTAAAGTCTTCGGGGAAGCTGAAGCTGTGTTCAAGTCTATCAATAGTATCTTGGAAGACTTGCCTGCCCAGCTCTGCATCCGCTCTAATCCATCTATCAATGATTCTAAGCTTGGAATAGTAGCCCAAAATCCTATCTATCGTGAAATACTCAAAAAAGTTTTGCTCGTCGATCCATTTTCCCTTGTAAACATCATATCCGCGCTCTCTATGGAGGATGTCGTTTTGCTCCCAGATACGCATGATGCTATCAAATATCGGCAATTCTTTCCCTAAGCCAAAGTCTGCCGCATGGCTGGAGCTCAGTTGAAATGTGACATCATCGTCCCCGATGAGATATTGAGCATAGGGTATTTTGTGATTGCGTCCATTGACGGCAGAAAGGATATTTCTTATGTTTCTATCCAGCTCAAACCAAGCTTTAATAAATGGGTTTTTGTGTTTCGCCACAAAATTGAAGAATAGGCTCAAGAGCTCTTGATTCAAGCTTTCTTTATTGGGGAGTTCTTCCAATTGAAGAGCTCTAAGCATCGTTGCGCCAACAAACTCCGGTAGTGTCTTATAATCATCAGGGCAAGCAAGATTGGAGCTATCCAATTTATCACGGAGATAGTCGATAAAACCTTGCCAATACTCATGAGAATAAATACCTTCCGAGTCCCTCTTATCTTCTTTATACAAGACGTATAACAAGTTTTGAATGTCAGAGGGCAGGTGCAAAAGCTCCAAATTGGAATAGTCCTTTGCGCTCAAATGCTCTTTAAGCTCCGGCCGAAATTGCTCAGGTCTCACTGCGATCTTTGTATCATCCAGCGAGATATTAGGCAGTCCGGCTATAAGATAGTAGTATTCTTTTGCCATAATCAGTTTTCAAAAAGTATTTCAGCGGTTCTCGGACGTAGATAGTTTTTAAATAAGGAAGCGAAATCCTCATCACTAAAGCTGAGCTTATAGCTACCATCAATGGGAGCGATTGAGAAGCCGGCTTTGATCTTGGGACTGAAATCGATTTTGATCTCTTTATTGAAAGCATTTTTGATGGAGGCAAGAAAAGCCTCATCGATCTTTGCTTCCATTGATTGGGCAATGCTGATCTGAGCAGAGGATTCCTTCCAAGCTTGCAGAGCTTCTTTGATGAGTTCTTTCACGAACTGAGCATCTTGAAAGCCTGTCTTGGTGGATTCATCGACGGTGATCTTCAGCAACATATCAACAATGTTTTGTTTCAGCACGCTAATGCTGTGATTGGATGCCATCTTGATGTCGCCCTCGGTGTTGCTCTTCAGGGAATCTGCTTCGGCTTGAGCATCAGCGATTGTTTGCTTTGCTTTTTCATTAGCTTTAGCCAAAATAGATTCAGCCTCATTTTTTGCTTTTTCCAAAATAAGATCAGCCTCGGCGTTTGCCTTGGCGACTCCCTCATCATAAACCTTGCTTAAAAGATCTTGTAGCTGGTCGTTCATAGCGTCTTTCTCCAGGATTTATTCATTTTATGCACTTATATATCTCTTTAGTTTTCTGTCAACAAGAATATCAATAAATTTATATCTATATGGGCTTAATCATTAATAGAACAGCATATTATCAAGCAATAATAAACACTGTTCATCACTGTTGTAGCCCTTATTTCTTCAAGTGTTCATGCAGAAAATCGTGATACTCTTTGTTCTCGAAAACCAAGTTTTGATGATTATCTTTATGAACTTTACCCTCTGAATCAATGAAGAGAATTGTATCCACATATCTGAGCGTGGAAAGCCTGTGTGAGATCACAATTGACGACGTATCAGGATAGTGTTTATTGATATCCTGCCAGAGCTTTTCTTCATTTTCAGCGTCGAGGGATGCTGTGATGTCGTCGAGAATCAAGAGCTTGGGACGCTTGATCAGGGCACGAGCGATGGTGAGTCTTTGTTTTTGCCCGCCGGATACGCCTAAACCACGCTGTCCAACTGTGGTGTTTTCCTTCTCTGGGAATTGCTCAATCTCACTCTGCATCTGAGATGACTTGATTGCAAGATTATATTCATCCTCATTTGCATCAAGATTTGCCAGCATGATGTTTTCCTTGATCGTCCCGCTAAAGAGAGACGCCTCTTGAGGAACATAGGCGACGACATCTCTAAGGCTTTTGATATTGACCTCTTCCAAGTCGATTCCACTGAACTTGATTGTTCCCGCACTGGGCTTGATCAGCCCCAAGATGAGATTAGCAATGGTAGATTTCCCACTTCCCGTCGCCCCCAGAATCAACATCTTTTCACCGGGCTCCAAGTCAAAACTCATATTCTTGAGAATTTCTCTCTCGTCGCCTGAATAGCGCACGGACACATCGTTAAAGCTAAGCCCGCTAAAGCCTTCCGTTTTAATTCCAAAATCTTCATCATGATTAAAGGTAGGAAAGTCTTTCATCTCTTCCAGTCTATCTATATTCACAAACGCTTGTTTACCCGAAACAAAGAGCTGAGGAAGGTCTAAAAGCGGATAGATCATCATAGAAAGATAGGTATAGAAGAGGAAGAATGTGCCCACGGAGATCTCGCCTTTGACCGCCATCCAGCCGCCAAACATGATTACACCAATCTGCGCAAAATAGTCAATATATTGATAAAACAGGCTGAGTATAGCATTGAGCTTGACCACGCTCATCTCCGTCTTGAAGCGTCTATTTAAGGCATCATCAAAAAAGCGATTATACTTCTCTTCGCTGACAAACGATTTGACTATCCTGATCCCCGAAAAGCTCATCTCCAATTGATTGTTGATATTTGAGATAGCTCGCTGATTTGCCTCGAAATTCGTATAGAGCTTTTCACTGGCAAAATAAAAGACCAACATCATCAGCGGCAGGGGCGCAATGGAGAGCAAAGTGAGCTTTACATTGATGCTAAACATCACCAGCACAGAGAATAAGATGAGCGAGAAGGAATTGAAGGCACGGAATATCCCGCTACAGAGAAACCAAGATATCTTGGGATAATCCGAGAGGTCGTCTGTGAGCCTCGTCACGATATCGCCGGTTCGATATTTATTGAAAAACCGATAGTCTTTCTTGATGATATCGCCGAAGTAAAGCATGCGTAATGCGTGCTCAAAGCGTAAGTTCACCCATCCGCGTATGCTGGGATAGAAGCCCGTCACGATCTGCGCCATCCCGATAAAAAGGAAGAACATTATTACTTTGCCTACTTCTTTCATGGGCTCAGGGAAAAGCTGGGGGTTACTCATGATCTCGCTTAGCACGTCGATAGTCTTTTTAAATGCAATCGGATAGGCGATGGACACGGCGGAAGTGACCAGCGTGAAAAGCACCATCACAAGCACGAACCATTTTTGAGCCTTATATTGAGTGAGAATCCAACGAATATTCTTATTCATCGTCTCCTCCCAAAAGTTGCAATTCAACTAATCTCTGATAGGCAGGACTCTTTTTCATCAAGCTTTTATGATCGCCACGTGCCTTGATTTCACCATCTTCTAAATACAAAATCTCATCAGCATCGAGCACGGAAGTGAGTCTATGTGCCACGACGACAATAGTCTTGCCTTCAAATGCTGTCTGCATAGTTCTTTGTATGCGTGCCTCAGTTTGCGGATCAATCGACGCCGTCGCCTCGTCCATGATGATGATTTCGGATTCAAATGCCAAGGCTCGGGCAAAGGAAATTAACTGTTTTTCCCCGTGTGAAATGTTCTGTCCACGCTCGGCAAGCTCGGTCATGACGCCATCCGGCTGCTTATTTATGAAAGAATCTAATTGCACGATATTGATGGCTTTTTCCACCTGCGTGAGATCGATATTATCGTTATAAACGCGCACGTTTTCCAAGATTGAACCCGGAAAAAGGAAGATATCCTGCAAGATAAGCCCGATCTTACTGCGCCAAGCACGGAAATCCATCTCACTAATCGGCACACCATCCACTGTAATCTGTCCCTTTTGAGCGTGATAGAAAGCACAAAGCAGACTGATAGTGGTGGATTTACCGCTTCCTGAGGGACCTACGAGAGCTATTTTCTTGCCTTTAGGAATGGTAAAATTGATATCTTTGAGCACCCAATCTTCATCGTTATAAGCAAAGCTGAGGTTTTCAAACTTTATCTCTTTTTCAAATGAGGGCAGAGTCGTGCCGGTAAAGCTTTCATCTTCAGTCTTTAGCGAGGTGAGCTCCAAGATACGTTTCAGCGAGACAAAGCTCCTCTGCATCTGCATCACGTTTTCGCCTAAATGCATGATAGGCCATATCATGCGGAAGATGTATTGGATGAAAACGATGAGAGTTCCCAGCGATGCTACGCCGGCGATAATCTTCGGAGCAGTTGCCAAGATCACGATAACCACAAAAAGCACGTTAAAAACAAACTCAAATATGCCTTGCGAACCGTAATGGATGAATTGAGTTTTTACTTCCAAAACCAATTTATCTCTTGAGGAATAAGCCAGATCATCAAAGACGCGCTTTTCTTGATTGAGTGCTTGGATCATCTGCATACCCTGCACATAGTCGGTGATCTTTGCCGAGACAACGGCATATTTTTCTCTTATTTTACGATAAAACTTTGCCAAGTATTTATATAAAAACCAATATAATACGACAGATACGACAATGATGGGCATGAGGATGAGCGTGGTCTTGAAATCTTTATAGAGCAAGACGCCAAACACGCCGATGAAAAAGAGCAGGTTGCCGATGATGGTGATGGAAAGATCGGAAAAGAGCACCTTCACACGTTCGCTATCGCTTTCCACGCGTGCGATTAGCTCGCCCACAGGTTTCTTATTGAACCAATCAACGGGGAGCTTGAGCAGGTGGCTAAATACTTCGCCCTTAAAACGTGTGATTACTTTGATGCCAAACCTGCTGAGCAAAACAATCTGAGCATAGGAAAGCAAGCCGGATACCAAAACAACAGCCACAAACATAAAGCCATAGCGAAACATTTCATTGAGGTCTTGATTGGGGATGCTTTTATCGATTATCAGAGCGAGAATAAGGGGATCAACGAGCCTCAGAAATGAGGTGACGAGCATCGCAAAGAGACCAAAGAAAAGCAGCCCTTTGTTGTCTGCCACAAAAGGATAGAGCAGCTTCAGATAGTATTTATAGTTATGCTTTTCTTCCGGCATGCCAGTCTTTTCCTTTTTCAATTTTTGTGACGTTATTAAAGTGGTCGGGATGAGAGGATTTGAACCTCCGACTTCTCGGTCCCGAACCGAGCGCGCTAACCGGACTGCGCTACATCCCGACGCAGGTTAAGCCATGCTTTTTGTAGCTTAAAAAATGTCAAGATTATTCTTGTCAGATACAATTTATCTTATTCCTATTGGAATTGTCTATGCATTTTCACCAGACTGTGAATGTTCCTATTTATCAGTTTCTTAGCATAGCTTCCTTATTGGGTTCTGCTCATGCTCTGGTCATGATATGGTCATAGCCATGAGCACATCATGACCAGAGCATCATGTGAACCCATTGGGAAAGAAGGGGTTAGGAGTTTGCTGGTTTTGGGTGAAAAAAGAGGGTTTATCTGAATCTTTTTAGGGGCTCGGAGGGAAGCTTAAAGCGCTGGAGAATAGAGGTGTTATCCTCAAATTTATCCAGTCTATGAGTGTCGGAACCGATGCTGATAAGAGTTCCGCCCATCTCTTTAAACATTTGAAGCATTTCGGGCTCGGGGATTATCATTTGATATGGTTTATAAAGGCTGCTGAGATTGACTTCTAAATAGATATTTCGCGCTATCATCACCTCAAAGATGTCTTTGATGATGGGATAGACAAAGCTTTCGTCAATTCTTTCGCTATAATATCTCTTATAGACTCCGAGGTGCCCCAGAATATTTATATCGCAGTTAGTTACGAGATCGAGATTCTGTTTGTAATACTCAATCGTATGTTCTTTTGAAAGCTGTTTATTCAGCAGAATTGCGACGTTTGTATTGTCTTCAAGGATGTGCACCGAGCCCATGATGGGGAAGAAGTCGAAGCCTTCAATTAGCTCTAAGGCATAGTCTTTGGTGCGATGATAGTCGCCTATTTCCAAGCCGCAGTGCAGTGTGATTTGAGGATGCTCTTTTTGTAGGTTCTTACAATAGTTCCAATACTTTTTCAGGGCAGGGATTCCGTTATTCTTCGCTTCAAAAGGGAGCAGATCGAGGTGTTCGGTGATGGCGATTTCTTTGTATCCCAAGCGTATCGCCTTTTCCATGAGCTCTTTGCCTTTGATCATGCTATCAAAGCTGTATTCAGTGTGCAGGTGATAATCGTACATCAAAAAGCCAATATCGCTGCGCCTAAAGCACCGGTTATTTCAGGGTCTTCGGGGATGAGCAGCTCTTGTCCACAGGCTTTCCCGATAGAGTATACGAGGTCGCTACCTTGGGCTACTCCGCCGGTGAAGACGATCGGCGCATGCCAATTTAACGGTGCCATCTGTGCATAAATGCGTTTGGCGATGCTATTATTTACCGCTCGGGCAATGTTTTCGGGACGTTCACCTTTTGCCAAAAGTCCGATGATTTCGCTTTCTGCAAAGACGACGCAGGTAGAATTGAGGGGAATCTCTCTATCGGCCTTGGAAGCAAGTTCAGAGAGTTCAGAAATGTCACATTCAAGCTTGTTTGCGGTCATTTCTAAGAACCTTCCGGTGCCGGCGGCACATTTATCATTCATGATAAAATCTTCGACGTTGCCATCCTCAGAGAGGGTGATGACCTTTGAATCTTGCCCGCCGATATCGATAATCGTGCATGCATTAGGGAAGAGCATGTGACAGGCCTTGGCATGGCAAGTTATCTCGCTTTTGATGGAGTCTGCAGCTTTGTACATCTTTCTGCCATAACCGGTTGCACAGCTATACTTGATAAGTTCTCTTAGATCGCCCGCCCTAATTAGCAGTGTGTCAATTGTTTCTTTGATGGATACGCCAGTTGCAATGTAGTCGCTAAAGAGGATTCTCTTCTGGGAATTATCCCAAATAACTATCTTTGTATTGCGCGATCCTATGTCGATTCCGAGGCTAATCATAATTAAACCATCACGTAAGTATATTGATTATCAGGTTGTAAGTATTTCCTTGCAAGGTGATTAAGGATATCTATATCAATTGAATTTATACGCTCTTCACGGCTTAAGAAATAATCGAGATCGTAGCCTAAACAGAGGAGATTGGAGATTGCGGCAGCGCGGAAGGATGCACTTTCATTATCCATCTTAGCGAGTGCACAAAGATATGTCTTCCCGCGCTTTAGTTCCTCTTCTTCAAATCCTTTTGCGATGGTCTCTTCAAAGACGCTTCGCAGGGCTTTTAGGCTGTCCATATATTGATCAGGATCGCAAAGAACATAGGAATTCCAGAAGCCGAGGTTTTGGATGGAGGAAAAGTCAAAGCCGGTTTGATAGGCATAGCCGTTGTTTTCCCTTAGCGTCCAATAGAGTCGGGAGGTGAGGTCGCCGCCCATGAGGTGAGAAAGCACATAAAAAGCAGTGTTTTCTTCTCTATTTGAAGCTGGACTTGCATAGCCTCCGCAATAGATGATGGCTTGATCGATATGTTGATAATCACGATATAATTTGGGGCTGCGCTTCTCATAAACAGGACGGAACTCACGCTTATCCGAGTAGTTAAGCTTCGTTCCGAAATACTTATTTGCATAGTCAAGCATGAGCTCGGGTTCGAGAGGGCCTACAACGGCAAGGCTGTATGCAGTGCCGGAGTTCTTGCTTTCAAGCCAATCCTCACAATCTGAGAGCTTTAGCTGACTGATTGCAGAAAGATTGCCGCTGGAATAGTAATGAAGGTTGTTCTTTGCCCCAAATAAGCTCTTAAACCATTTGATGTAGGCGTCGGTGACAGAATGGTCTTTATCTCGCCTAAGGTTCTCTGCCGCAGTGTTTTTGAGTATCTGAAAATATTTCTTATCAAGTTTTGGCTCGGTGATGATTTCACTAAGTAAAGCAAGTGCATCATGGAGATTTGAACTGTGGCATTTCCCGCGAAATGTACTGCTATCAATGTGATGAAAAGCTCGGATATGAAAGCCGCGTTCGCGAGAATATCTTGTAATCTCGTCATAAGTTTTGTTATTCGTGCCATGCAACATGAGGCTGGTGGCAAAATGGCATGCACCTGATTTGTTTTCATTGAGCTGAGAGAGGGGGAAGGAGAGAGAGAATCCGCATATATCCTTGCCTGGTTGGTGGTTATAGATGAAATCCATGCCGTTTTGTAGCTTAAAAACATGATATTTAGGGAAAGCATGCAAGAGGCTGGGGCTTGCTAAATAGTCCTTTAAATCATCCTTATGATCTTTGCTTATCGGGACTGAGGCTGGTTTGGGAAACTCTTTGTTTTGATAGCTGTCAAATATGTCTAAATCTGCTTGATTTATGCCTTTACTGCCCTGATAGAAGAAGGCTTGTCTATCCATTGTCCAATATCGGCGAACGGCATTGATGATGGCTTCGTTATCTATATCTGAGAGGAGTTTGCCGAAATTAAAGATGCGGCTGAGGTCCTTGTTAAATTCTTCTATGGCAATGAGTGTCGTGATGTTTTCCACACCGTCGAAGCTATAGAGCCAGTGGTGCATGATATCATTGCGGATAAGCTCGAGATTCTCTTGGGGCACGCCGCTGTTTATGACACGCCAAAGCTCTTCAAAATAGATAGTTATGATGCGATCTTTATATTCAGGTTTAATGGGCGCAAAGAGGATCGCACTGGTGCCGGCTTTGTTTCCGCTGAGCGAGCTCACTCTCACGTGTGCACAGAGCTTTTCCTTTTCGACAAGGCGCTTATATAGAACGCTGGATTTGCCTATGGCTAAATGTCTTATCGCCATGTGCAAAGCTTCTGACTCGGGGTCGCTTTCGGGAAGTTCGGGCAGGATGAAAGAGATGATTTCCCTTCCTTTCTTATTGCGGCTGAATTGGCGCCATTTAAGCTCTGAGCCTATCGTGTATTCGCTTGCAAAAGGGGCTTTCCCCTCCCAGTCTCCAAATTGCCTTATAAAAGAGGCAAGCAGCTCGCTTTCCTCAAAGTCACCGGCAGCAACAATGAAAGAATTATGTGGAGTATAATGCTTTTTATAAAATGCATTTATGCTCTTTTCGCTTGCGTTTTTAAGGCTTTGTTTGTTGCCCAATACGGGATATTTGAGCGGGCTGTCTGTGAAATAATTGGTCTGCACATATTCCAAGAAGTCGGCATCCGGCTCTGCTTTATATTGGTAAATCTCCTCGAGCACAATTTGCTTTTCGGTTTCGATGTCCTCCGGCTTAAATACGCTGCGGAAAGCCATCTCAGCTAAGATCATCATTCCCTCTTGCAGCTTTTCGCGCGGCAGGGTGAGGTAGTAGCAAGTTGAGTCAAAATCTGTGTAGGCGTTTAAGACTGCGCCAATCTCTGAGGCAAATTGGCTGATATCATTATCCGGAAAGCTCTTAGTGCATTTGAATACAAGGTGTTCTAAAAGGTGAGCATAGCCGCGCTCGTCATCATCCTCCGAGATCGAGCCGCTCTTGATATAGAGCTGTAAACAGATGATAGGATTTGATCTATCGCTTGCATAGAATAATTTGAGTCCATTGGCGGCTTCATGAATTTGTAGCGCCAAATCCGGTCTGTCACTTATCTTCATCTTTTATCGCGGGAAATCATTGCATAGGCATTGTGAAGGTGGATGGACTCTTGGTTTTCGCTTTCCACATAGAAGCTTGTGATGCGTGGATCGCTTTCAAGTTTTTGCGTTATTTCGCGAACAACATCTTCAACGAACTTGGGGTTGTTGTAGGCGCGTTCCGTCACATACTTCTCATCCGGACGTTTGAGCAGTGAATATATCTCGCAAGATGCAGAAGATTCAGCGATTTCGATGAGCTCTTCCAGCCAGACAAAGCCTTCATAGCTGACCTCGATGCTGATTCTGCTACGTTGATTGTGTGCGCCGGCTTGTGAAATCTCTTTGGAGCAGGGGCAGAGCGTTGTGACGGGAACATCTACTCCGATGATGAGTTCAAATTCATCCTTGAGCGAGGCTTTAAAATGACAGTCGTATGCCAAAAGCGAGCCGATCTTTGAAACCGGTGCAGTTTTGTGAACGAAATAAGGAAAGCTAAGCTCGATGTATGCGGCTTTTGCGTTCAGGGAACTTTTTAGCTCTTTGAGAAAGCTTTCGAGGTTACTGATCAACATTTCTTTGTGATGGTGGTGCAGGATTTCCACAAACCGGCTCATGTGTGTGCCGCGCATGTGGTGGGGCAATTCCACATAGATGTTTAGGTCTGCAATCGTATGCTGGGTGCCGTTTTCGCGGTCTTCCACAACAACGGGATATTTGAGGGATTTCACGCCCACTTTATCGATTACAATGTTTCTATTGTCGTTTTGACTTTGTGTGTCGGGGATATTCATATACTCTCGCTAAAATCAAGCTTTTTAATGCCTTCGGTCTTGAGCGAAACGATGGCACCATTTTCTTCATAATAGATCACGAAATAGCTGTCTTCAAATTCTTTGATTAGCTCCATGGCTTGCGCTGGGGCAACGGTAAAAAATGCAGTAGCAAGCCCGTCTGCCCATGATGCTTCAGG
>Ga0172382_10006543_pt1 | contig 16870 bp, 12 predicted proteins | sample Leawel138RmetaG_FD_122245 | JGI IMG/M metagenome (GOLD analysis project Ga0172382, IMG submission 122245) | Leachate microbial communities from a municipal landfill in Southern Ontario, Canada - Leachate well 138R metaG | ecosystem: Engineered > Solid waste > Landfill > Unclassified | place...
GCCGCCCCGATAGACGACGCGGCTCACGTGCTGGAGCAGTTCACCGGCGTCGATCAGGAACGAAGGCGGCTCGTGGCTCATGGCGATCTGGTTTCAATGCACCTGGACGCCCAGCACGTTGAACACGGCCTCGGCCACGTCGTCGATCGTGCCATGCGTCACCGCATCCACCGGCGAACGACCACCCAGTCCTTCGAGTGGTTCGGACAGCGCGCGGTAGATCGTCCAGTGGTCGATGCCCTCGACTTCCTGGAGCACGGTTTGGGTCAACTGTTGCTTCACCGGGTCGAGCTGCCAGTCGGGCAGTTTCTGGCCGCGCGGCCCCACGTTCAGCGCCAGCAGCCGACGGGCGAGGATGTCCTTGTAGATTTGCTGGCGCGACTTGTCCGCCAGCCTGGCGTACTTGGGGATCGACAGTTTGTCCGGCTGGTTGAAGGCTTCCAGCAGCACGGCGCGGCCTCGTTGAATGTCGGTTTCAGTCGGTGCCCAGCGCGTGTCAGCGCGTAGCGCGGCCGCCTTGCGTTGCAAGGCCTGCGCCACCGTTTCGCCTTCGAGGTTGGCGGGCAGCTTCACCGCCTCCACGCGCTCGTGGATGAACGCCTGCAACTCGGCCGCGAAAGCCGGAGCATCCCGGATTTCGACGCTATCCGCAAAGCGGCGCACGTCCTCCACCGTGACGCGCGGCAGACGACCGGCAATAGATTTGATGGCAGTGGGCATGGTCATCTCCCAGGTAGGTTTGAGACAAGATCATTTTGGTCTCCTTGATCTCGTTTGTCAACGTAGTCGCCTGAGAGAGCCTGCCCGGCGGTGTAGCGTCCCGGCAGCATAGGCCGGGGCCAGCGCCAGGTCACCGTCCAATCCATTGGAGCGGGTTCCACATTGATGCTGGGTCCTGGATATCGATGAACACTTCTTCACTCGCAAGCAGGGCTACGCCACTACGCTGATTGATCTGAAGAACCACAAGGTGTTCGATGTCGTGCTGGGGCGATCGAAGGCCAGTTTGCGCAGCTACCTCAAACGTTTGCCAGGTCGTGAGCATGTCCGCGTCATCGTCATGGATCTGTCTGAAACCTATCGCGCGATCGCGCGACAGTACTTCCCCAATGCCCTGATCGTGGCCGACCGCTTCCACGTCATTCGGCTGGTCAATCAGCACTTCCTCAAGCTCTGGCAACAGTACGATCCCGAGGGGCGCAGAAACCGGGGCCTGTTGAGCCTGATGCGCCGCCACCACTGGGAACTGTCGTCAGTACAGAAGGAGCGACTGCACCAGTACCTGGCCCAGTCGCCGGATGCTCTCACGCAGGGCCTAAATTTTGAAAACCACCGGAACAAGCCGTTGGTGCCCGAGGCCGGAATCGAACCGGCACGCCTTGCGGCGGGGGATTTTGAGTCCCCTGCGTCTACCAATTTCACCACTCGGGCAATCAGGGCGCTGAACAGCGGCCCGAAACAGGATGGCTATTATACGGTGTTTTTCTCCGCCAGCGCTTGCCGGCGCCAGGCGCCGGGGGTGATCCCGTGGGCGATCTTGAAGCTGCGCGCCATGTGGGCCGCGTCGGCAAACCCGCAATCGGCGGCGATGACGGACAGCGCCGAGCGGCTGTGCCGCAGCTTCCACTCCAGCAGGCGCAGGCGGGCAGCACGCGCCTGCGCCTGCGGCGTACTGCCCAAGTGCTCGCGAAACAGACGCTGCAGGTGGCGCACCGACACCCCGACACGCCCGGCCAGCTGATCGGCCGACAGGGGCTGCGCGGCATATTGCTCGATCAGTACCAGGGCGCGCTGCAAGGCAGCCGGGACTTCGGGCAGCACGGGGCGGGGGGCCGGCGCCAGTACGGCATGAGGGCCCGGTTCGGCCTGCTGCAGGCGCAGCAGCGCCTGGCGAATTTCAGGCTCGGGCACGTGTCGGCGAAGCAGCCGCAATGCCGTATCGAGCAAGGCGCCCGCCCCGCCGGCGCAGGTGATCCGGCGGCCATCCTGCACATACAGGCGGTCAGTCACCACCTGCCGCGGGTCGAGCGTTGGAAACCGCTGTATGAATGCGGGCCAATGGGCGGCGTTCAGGCTCAGGCGCCGGTCTGCCAGCAAGCCGGCTTCCGCCAGGGTGAACACGGCGCTGCACAGCCCCACCAAATGGCAGCCGGACCGCGCTGCGTCACGCAGCCAGGCGAGCAGGCGGGCGGACGCGGCACCTGTTTCCGGCGCGTGCGGCCCGCCCACGACCACGACGTGATCGAAGCGCGCCGCATCCCCCAGCAGGCCTTCGGGCACGACTTGAATGCCATTGGCGGAGCGCACCGGGATCAGGGTCTCGGCCACGATCTCGGCGGTGCACAGGGGCTGCCCATCGGCGGCAAGCGGCAGCAGGCTGATCACGTCGGCAAAAGGCGCCAGTGCGCCCAAGGCAAATTGAGGCAGCAGCACCACTCCGATACGGACTGTCATACGATCGATTCTTCTGAATAAGTCGTTTTTATTCAATTATGCATGATTTTTTGTTCAACACAAAATCAATCCTAGAGAATAATTCAAAAATTACTACGATAATGTCGTATTAGTTCAATAAAATTCATTCAGGCTCGCTAGAATCGACATAAAGACATTCATCCAGCAGGACATTCAACAGGACGCATCATGGCCTTATCGGTGTTCGATTTGTTCAAGATAGGCATCGGGCCTTCCAGCTCGCACACGGTGGGGCCCATGCGGGCCGCGCGCAATTTTGCCCAGAACCTTCACACCCGGGGGCTGTTCCCGTCACTGGCGCGCCTGTCCATCCACCTCTATGGCTCGCTTGCAGAAACGGGGGCGGGTCACCGTACCGACATGGGCATCATGCTGGGCCTTATGGGCGAGGCGCCCGACACGGTGGACCCTGCGGCCATTCCGGGCCTGATGCAGCAAGTGCACGGCAGCGGGCACCTGTCGGTGTGCGGCCGGCACCGTATTCCGTTCCAGCCCGGCCGGGTCTTTTCGGCGCGCATCCGGCCCATGCCCGAGCATCCCAACGGCATGCGTTTCATGGCCTTCGACGCCCAGGGCCGCTCGCTGCTCGACGAACGCTACGTATCCATCGGCGGGGGTTTCATCCGCGCACTGGACAGCATCGATACCGACGAAACCGTGCCGGCGCACGAACCCATGCCCTACCCTTTTGCCACCGGCAACGAACTGATGGCGCAATGCAGCCGGCATGGACTGAGCATCGCCCAGCTGATGATGGCCAACGAGACCGTTCTGCGCCCGCCTGAGGCAGTGCGCACGGGGGTGCTGCACATCGCCCGTGTGATGGACGACGCCATCGACCGCGGCTGCGGCCTGCAGTCTCCTCTGGCCGACGACATCCTGCCCGGCGGCCTCAAAGTACGCCGCCGCGCGCCCGCACTGTATCGGCAGCTACTGCACACGCCGCGCAACAACGACGACGTGATGTTCGCTATGGACTGGGTCAACCTGTACGCCATGGCCGTCAACGAGGAAAACGCCGCCAGCGGGCGCGTGGTCACGGCACCCACCAATGGCGCCTCGGGCCTGCTGCCCGCCGTATTGCGTTACTACCGCCGGTTCGTTCCGGGCTGGTCGGAAGACGGGGTGGTCGACTTCCTGCTCACGGCCGCCGCCATCGGCTTTTTGTACAAAAAGAATGCCTCCATCTCGGGGGCCGAGGTCGGCTGCCAGGGCGAGGTCGGGGTGGCCTGCTCCATGGCGGCGGCAGGCCTGACCGCAGTCCAGGGCGGCACGGTGGCGCAAATAGAAAATGCCGCCGAAATCGGCATGGAACACAACCTGGGCCTCACCTGCGACCCGGTCGGCGGCCTGGTTCAGATTCCCTGTATCGAGCGCAACGCCATGGGCGGCAACAAGGCCATCAATGCGTCGCGCCTGGCGCTGCACGGCGACGGCCGGCACCACGTGTCGCTCGACAACGTCATCGAGACCATGCGCCAGACCGGGGCTGACATGAAGTCCAAATATAAAGAGACTTCACGCGGCGGCCTGGCCGTGAACGTGGTCGAATGCTAGTGGCGGCGCCCGGGCATCGCCCCGATCGGGCCACAATCTGCGATCATTGGGGTTTTGCCCGACCGGAGACACGATGAGCGCTGCCACCCCCACACCTGAAAACGCGACGCCCCAGGCGTTGCGCGTGCGTATCGAACGCGACTTCGCCCGTTCCGGCCTGATGCTGCACCTGGGGGCCCACCTGGGCGACGTCGCCCCGGGGCGCGTGCACATCCACCTGCCTTTTTCGGCCAGCGTCACCCAACACCTCGGGCTGTTCCACGCCGGGGCCACGTCGGCCATCGCGGATGCGGCAGGGGGCTGGTCGGCCCTGACGCTGCAGCCGCCCGGGCATACGGTGCTGACCGTCGAATTCAAGATCAATCTGCTGGCGCCCGCGCAAGGCGAATCGCTCGAAGCGGTGGGTCGGGTGGTGCGCAGCGGGCGCACGCTGACGGTCTGCCAAGTCGACGTATTTGCGCTTCAGGCGGGCGAAAAAGCCGCAATCGCCCTGATGCAGCAGACCATCATCGCCGTGCCGGAGCGCCAGTCATGAGCCGCCGCATCCCATTTTCCGTATTGGACCTGGCCCCTATCCGAGAAGGGGGCGATGCGGCCGAATCCTTCCGTCATTCCATCGACCTGGCCCGACACGCCGAAACCCTCGGATACCGGCGTTTCTGGATGGCCGAGCACCATGGCATGCCGGGTATCGCCAGCGCTGCGACCGCCGTGCTGATCGGCCACGTCGCCGGGGCGACGCAACGCATTCGCGTCGGGGCCGGCGGGATCATGCTGCCGAACCACTCGCCACTGGTGATCGCCGAGCAATTCGGGACACTCGATGCCCTCTATCCCGGGCGCATCGACCTGGGCCTGGGCCGGGCGCCAGGTTCAGACCAGGTCACGGCTCGCGCCTTGCGGCGCAACCTGGCCAGCCATCCGGATGCCTTCCCCAACGACGTCGCCGAACTCATGGATTATTTTGCCGGCCAGGGCCCTGTGCCCGCGGTTCCGGGCGCAGGGGCCCGCGTGCCTGTCTGGATCCTGGGCTCGAGCCTGTTCGGGGCTCAATTGGCCGCCGCGCTGGGCCTGCCCTATGCCTTCGCCTCACACTTCGCGCCCGCCCAGATGCGGGATGCGGTGGCCCTGTACCGCCGCCTGTTTCGCCCCTCGGTCCACCTCGACAAGCCTTACGTGATGCTGGGCTACAACGTGTATGCAGCGGACACGGACGAAGAAGCCCACTGGCTGGCCAGCTCCTGGCAGCAATCGGTCATCAGCCTGCGCACCGGGCAGCCTGTGCGCCTGCCAGCGCCTGTAGAAGGGTATGTCGACTCATTGCCGCCGGGCGCACGCGACCTGCTCGATCATGTGCAGGCCTGTACCGCGATTGGTTCGGCAGACACGGTGGCCGCCACCATGCAGGCCTTCATCGACGACACCAGGGTCGATGAGCTGATCCTGGCCTGCAATATCTACGATCCGGCCGCGCGCCTGCGCTCTTTCGGGATCGCGGCGGGCTTGATGAGCCCGGCCTGACCAGCGGCGCCTGGACGGGGGTCGGGTTTGAACAAGGGCTGGGGCTGAACGCAGGCCTCAGCCTCGCGCCAGGGTCAGCGGCGACACGGGCAGGGCCCGTTTATGGGCACTGGCGCGCCAGGCGGCGATGATGATGTCCCAAGCCTCGGGCGCAATCTCGCGCCCCTCGAGGAAATCGTCGATCTGTTCATAGGTGACCCCGAAGGCGTCCTCGTCGGGCTTGAGCGGGCGCAGCGCTTCGAGATCGGCCGTGGGCACTTTGAAAACCAAGCCGTCAGCCGCCCCCATGGCCAGCGCCAGGGCCCTGACCCGCCGCTTGTTCAGCCCTGCCAGGGGCATGACATCGGCCGCTCCGTCGCCAAACTTGGTGAAAAACCCCATGAGAGACTCGGCAGCGTGGTCGGTGCCCACCACCAGCGCGCCGCGCGCGCCAGCCACGGCATACTGGGCCACCATGCGCTCGCGCGCCTTGATGTTGCCGTGGATGAAGTCCTGCTGGGCAGGGTCGCGGAACGCCAGGCCGGCGCCCAGCAGGGCCCCGAGCAGGGCGCTGGAGGCCGGCTCGATGTCGACCGTCAGCGTTTCATCGGGGCCGATCAGCGCCAGCCCGGCCTGGGCATCGGCCTCGTCGGCCTGCTGGCCGCAGGGCAGGCGCATGGCCACGAACTGAGCCGCATGGCCCTGTGCCCGCGCCCGTTCGACCGCCCGCTGCGCCAGCAGCCCGGCCGCCAGGGAATCCACCCCGCCGCTGATGCCCAACACCAGGCCCCGTGCCCCGGTCTGGCGCAGGTAATGCGCCAGAAAATCCACCCGCCGGGCGATTTCGGCGTGTGCGTCGAACGCATCGACCACACCCAGGCTGGTACGGATCTGTGCCTGGAGGGCTTGTTGGGCGGGGCTGAGCACGGTGAAGTCTCCTGGAACGGCCGCTCAGGCTGGTGGCTCGAAGCGATCGAGCACGGCGCCCGTGCTGGCGTCTGAACAATTGAATGCGAACTTGGCCTGCACGCCGCGCAGGTAGCGGGGCTTGGGCGGGGTCCAGGCGGCCCGGCGCCGGGCGATGACATCGTCTGGCACATTCAGTTGGAGCAATTGCCGATGGGCGTCGATGGTGATGGAATCGCCCTCTTCGATCAGCGCGATGGTGCCGCCCACCGCCGCCTCGGGGGCCACGTGACCGACCACCATGCCCCAGGTCCCCCCGGAGAAGCGGCCATCGGTGATCAGGCCGACCGAATCCCCCAGGCCCTCGCCCACCAGGGCGCTGGTGGGGGCCAGCATCTCGGGCATGCCCGGCCCGCCCTTGGGGCCCAGGTAGCGCAGGACCATGACGTCGCCCGCCTGGATGCGCCCGGCGAGGATCGCCTCCATGGCCGACGGTTCGTCGTCGAAGACCCGGGCCGGACCGGTAATGGCGGGATTCTTCAGGCCGGTGATCTTGGCCACTGCGCCGAGCTCGGCCAGATTGCCCTTGAGGATCGCCAGATGACCCTCGGCGTACAGCGCCTGACTGATGGGAAAGATGATGTCCTGGTCGGCCGGTGGGGTGTCCGGTACGTTGGCCAGGACTTCGGCGATGGTCTGACCGGTGATGGTGATGCAGTCGCCATGGAGCAGGCCGGCGTTGAGCAGGATTTTCATCACCTGGGGCACGCCGCCCGCCCTGTGGAAGTCGACCGCCAGGTACTCGCCGCTGGGCTTGAGGTTGCAGATCACCGGTACCTTGCGGCGCACCCGCTCGAAGTCGTCGATCGTCCATTCGACCTCGGCCGCATGGGCGATGGCCAGGATGTGCAACACGGCGTTGGTGGAGCCGCCCGTGGCCATGACCACGGCCACGGCATTCTCGAGGGATTTGCGGTTGACGATGTCACGCGGCTTGAGATCCATTTCGACCGCTTTGAGTAGCACCCGGCCGGACTCTGCGGCGGAATCGAGCTTTTCCTGGTGCACGTTGGCCATGGTCGATGAATACGGCAGGCTCATGCCCATGACCTCGAAGGCCGAGCTCATGGTGTTGGCCGTATACATGCCCCCGCACGAACCACTGCACGGGATGGCGTTCATTTCGATATTGCGCAGGTCTTCGGCGCTCATGCGCCCGGCGGCGTGCTCGCCCACCGCCTCGAACACGCTGACGATGTTCAGATCTTTGCCGTTATAGTGGCCGGGCAGGATGGTGCCGCCATAGACGTAGATGGAGGGCACGTTGGCGCGCAGCATGCCCATCATGCCGCCGGGCATGTTTTTGTCGCAGCCGCCGATGACCAGCACACCGTCCATCCACTGGCCCTGCACGCAGGTTTCGACGCAGTCGGCAATCACCTCGCGCGAGACCAGCGAATATTTCATGCCCTCGGTACCCATGGCCATGCCATCCGAAATAGTGGGCGTGCCGAACATTTGCGGGTTGCCGCCCGCCTCTTTGATGGCGGCCGCCGCCGCATCGGCCAGGGGCTGCAGACCGCTGTTGCACGGCGTGATCGTGCTCTGGCCATTGGCGATGCCGATCATGGGCTTGCTGAAATCTTCTTCGGTATAGCCCAATGCGTAATACATGGAGCGGTTCGGGGCCCGCTCCACCCCCTGAGTGATGTGTGCGGAACGCAGCTTCTTGGCCATGACAGGATCCTTGATTGAAATGCAGCAGAGTAGTCAAGTGTAAGGTGTTTACACGATCACTGTGAACCCTTGGCCACGCCTTGGCGCCAGCGCCAAGCCCCCGCGCCGGCAGGCCACCGGGCTGGCCTGACGCTCAGAAGGCGCGCCGGGCGGCCTGGGCCAGCTGTTCCAGAAACGGATAGTCCAGCACCTGCCACTCGCGCCGGGCCCCTTGTATGCGCTTGTGGCTGACCCATTCGGCCAGCATGCGGCTGAGCGTTTCGGCGCGCACCCCCAGATGCACCGCCAGCTGGCGCTGGGTCAGCGGCAGGCGGATGCGGCCATCGGCCTCTTCAGGCAGACGCAGAAGATATTCGGCCAACCGCTGGGCCGCTGTGCTGTCGCTGAACCACTCGACCTCGTTGATGCGCCGGTAGATCTGATCGCTGAGCCGCGCCAGCAACCGCAGAGCCAGCTCGGGCCAGGCCTGGCACACGGCCAACAGGCCCTGACGCTTGAGGCACAGCACAATGCCATCGCCCCGCGCCCGGGCCTGCATGGGGTAGCGTCCATGGGACATGAACATGGCGGTCTCGGCCAGCAACTGACCCGTGCGGAAAATATGGAAGACCCGCTCGAGCCCCTCTTGCGTATGCCGCAGAACTTCGACCTGCCCACTGAGCACGTACAGATATTCGATGGCTTCGTCACCCTCGTTGAACAGGGTTTCGCCATCCTGGACGTGCAGGATGGCCATATTGAGAAGCAGCTGGGCGCCGCACTCTGGAGGCAGCCCCTGAAACAGGGGGTGGCCCAGAACCAGGGCCGGACAATCCGGGGTCGCAACAGAGCGTTTCATCGATCAGGCACCAAAAGACACCGAACATGATACCGCACCCCCGCCAGCGCGCCGACGCAAAACACGCCATCGCCTGAAAACCCTTATCATGATTGCTGCGACACACCACGCCCAGCCGGGCGCCGGTTTTTGCCCCCACCCGAACCCACCCACCGGAGCCGCCGCGATGCCCGATCCTTCGCCCGAAGTCATCAGCCCCCTGCGCCAGGATATCCGGCTGCTGGGCAAGACCCTGGGCGAAGTCATCCGCGACAGCGAGGGCCGGGCCATGTTCGACGTCATCGAGCGCCTGCGCCGTGCCGCCGTCAAATTCCGGCGGGCGGGATCAGACCGCGATGGCCGCCTGCTCGAACGTCAGATCCGGCGCCTGGCCAATGGCGAAGTCAATTCCGTGGTTCGGGCCTTCAGCTATTTCCTGCACCTCTCCAACATCGCCGAAGACCGCGACCAGACCCGCCGGCAGCACCAGCAGTGGCACGATCAGGGCGGCAACGTGCCCGGCAGCCTCGAGCACGCGCTCGAGCTCCTGCAGGCCAACGGCCTCAGCAAGGCGCGCATCCGCAGACAACTGGCCGAAGCCTGTATCGTGCCGGTGCTCACGGCGCATCCCACCGAAGTCCAGCGCAAAAGCACGCTCGATCTGCACCAGGCCATCGCGCGTCAGTTGCGCCACATGGACAGGATCCAGGGGGCGCCGGATTCGGCCCGTTCCCAGGAACACCTGACCGGCCTGATCGCATCCCTGTGGCAGACGCGCATGCTGCGCCAAAGCAGGCTCACCGTGCTGGACGAGATCGACAATGCGCTGACGTACTACACCAGCACCTTCTTCAGCACCCTGCCCCAGCTGCATCTCGACATGAGCCGGCTACTGCGCAGGCCGGCAAAATCGATCTTCGCCATCGACAACACGCCCCTGCCGGCTTTCATGCACATGGGCAGCTGGATCGGCGGCGACCGCGACGGCAACCCCAACGTGGATGCCGCCACGCTCGAGCAGGCCCTGCTGCGCCAATGTGCCCACGTGCTGCGCCACTACCTGGCCGAAGTGCACGAACTCGCCATCGAGCTGTCCATCTCGCAGTCCATGATGCGGGTCACGCCCGAGCTCGCCGAACTGGCCGCACAAAGCCGCGACGGATCCGAGCACCGCCGCGACGAGCCCTATCGCCGGGCCTGCATCCACATCTACGCCCGGCTGGCCGCCACGGCCCAGGCGCTGACCGGGCGCACCCTCGCGCGGCGGCAGGTGTACGCCGCGGCGCCCTACGCGTCGGCCGCCGCGTTCGCACAAGATCTGAAGACCGTGGCAGACTCGCTGGACATCCACCACGGCACCCTGGTGGCGCGCCTGCGTCTTGCGCCGCTGTGCCAGGCCGTGGAAATCTTCGGCCTGCACCTGGCCACTGTAGACCTGCGCCAAAGCTCCGACGTGCACGAACGCGTTCTGGCCGAACTCATGCAGCAGGCGGCCGTCACCCTCGATGGCAAACCCGTGGATTACGCCCAGCTGTCCGAGGCGGACCGCATCCGGGTCCTGCGCCAGGAACTGCGCGAACCCCGCCCCCTGGTATCCCCCTGGATCACGTACTCCGCCGAAACCCAGAAAGAACTGGGCATTCTGCGTATGGCGGCCCGCTGCCGCGAGCGCTTCGGCGCAGCCGCCATACGCCAGGCCATCGTCTCGCACACCGAGACCCTGAGCGACTTGCTCGAGGTCCTGGTGCTGCAGCAGGAAACCGGGCTCATCGCCCCTACGGTCAATGATCGCAGCCCGCAAAGCGGCCTGATGGTGGTGCCGCTGTTCGAGACCATTCCAGACCTCGAACGCGGCCCGGACATCATGGATGCCTGGCTGGGCCTGCCGGAAGTGGCCGCGCGCGTGCGCCACGCGCAGCAAGGCATACAGGAAGTCATGCTGGGCTACTCGGACAGCAACAAGGATGGCGGATACCTGACCTCGAACTGGTCGCTCTACCAGGCCGAGCGCCGCCTGGTGGCCGTCTTCGAACGCCACCGGGTACGCCTGCGGCTGTTTCACGGCCGCGGCGGGTCGGTTGGGCGCGGAGGCGGCCCCAGCTACGATTCCATTCTGTCGCAACCACCCGGCACGGTGAACTACCAGATCCGCCTGACCGAACAGGGCGAAATCATCCAGGGCCGGTACAAAGATGCCGAGGTCGGGCGCTGGCACCTCGAGCTCTTCGTGGCCGCCACGCTCGAAGCCAGCCTGGCGGCCACCACCTCCAGCACGCAGGCAGAAGACGAATACGCGGCCCGCTATGGGCAGGCCATGGCCTGGATGTCGGACACGGCCCAGGCCGCCTATCGCAACCTGGTCTACGAAACCGACGGGTTTACCGACTACTTCTTTTCCTCGACCCCCATCCGCGAAATCGCGGGGCTGAACATCGGCTCGCGCCCCTCCTCACGCAAGGCCCTCGACCACATCGAAGACCTGCGCGCCATCCCCTGGTCCTTCTCGTGGGCGCAATGCCGCCTGCCGCTGCCTGGCTGGTATGGCATGGGGACGGCGCTCGCCCGCTACCTGGAGGAAGGCGGCCCGGATCACGCGCTGACGCGCGACGAACGCCTGCTGCGCCTGCAGGCCATGGCGCGCGACTGGCCCTTCTTTCGTACCCTGCTCTCGAACATGGAACAGGTGCTGGCCAAGACGGACCTGGCCATAGGCCGCGCCTATTCCGAACTGCTGGCCGACAAGGTCCTGCGCAGGCAGATCTTCGAGCGCATCGCCGCCGAATACCACCGGGCCCTGGATTTGTTCCACGTCATCACGGGGCACGCCCTGCTCGCCCACGATGCTCCGCTGAAAGCCGCCCTGGCCGAGCGCTTTGCCTATATCGACCCGCTCAATCACCTGCAGGTCGAGCTGCTGCGGCGGGTGCGCTCGGCCCCCGGCATGAGCCACGCCCCAGACGAACAAGAAACACGCGACCAGCGCGCCATCCACATGACCATCAACGGGATTGCGGCCGGCCTGCGCAATTCAGGCTGACGTACGCCGTACGGCGGCGGCGCGTCTGAAAACACAGGCGTACAATCGGATGCCTTGCCATCAGACCAGGACGCCCTCATGTTCCCGAAGCGACTCACCGACGGCTACGCCTCATTTCTGCACGGACGGCTGGAAACCGAGCGCGCCCGCTACCTCGACCTGGCCGAAAATGGCCAGCATCCCAGTATCATGCTGATCAGCTGCGGCGACTCCCGGGTCGCCCCGGAAACCATTTTCGATGCGGGCCCCGGTGAAATGTTCGTGGTGCGCAACATCGCCGGCATCGTCCCACCCTGCGAACCAACCTCTCAAAATGCCTTTCACGGCACCAGCGCCTGCATCGAATTCGGCGTCAACGCGCTGGAAGTCAGCGACATCGTGGTCATGGGTCACGCCAGCTGCGGCGGGGTGGCGGCTTACGTGAATCAGTCCCCGCCCCTGACGCGCCCGGACTTCATCGGCAAATGGATGTCGCAGATCGCCCCGGTGGCCGACAAGGTCGGCCCACAGACAGGGGATCGCGCCGACTGGATCCGCCGCATGGAGTGGGGCGTGGTCGAATACAGCCTGGACAACCTGCTCACCTTTCCGGCGGTACACGAGCGCGTCGATGCGGGCACGCTGCGCCTGCATGGCGCCTATTTCGGCGTAGCCACCGGCGTCCTGTTCATTCGCGATCCGCACACCGGCCGCTTCGAACCCTATCAGGAATAAACCGCCAGCCAGGCCAGCGCCTCGTTCACCGGCATGGGCCGTGCAATGGCGTATCCCTGCGCCATGTCGCAACCCATCTCGGCCAGCACGCCAAGCGCTTCGACGGACTCGACCCCTTCGGCCACCGCCACCAGCTGCAGGGTATGGCTCATGTCGATGATGGCGCGCACGATGGCCCGCGTGTCATCGTCATCCAACACGTTGGCCACGAACGAATGATCGATCTTCAGGGTATCCACCGGCAGGCGGGTGAGATACGCGAACGACGAATAGCCCGTGCCAAAATCATCGACCGCAATCCGCACGCCCAGATCCTGCAGGGTGCGCAAGGCATCCATCGCGCGCGCCGGATCCCCCATGATCACCCGCTCGGTGACCTCTAGTTCGAGCAGGTGCGCGGGCAGCTTGTGTCGCCCCAGGGTGGCCGCGACCTGGCGCGGAAAGCGCAGATTGAGCAGGTTGCGCACCGAGATATTGACGGCGACCCCCACGCCGGGATGATGGGCCTGCCAGCCGGCGCATTCCATCACGGCCCGATCGACCACCCAGCGGGTGAAAGCGTGCACCATGTCGCTGGCCTCGATCATGGGAATGAATTCGCCCGGGGCCACCAGGCCCCGATCCGGATGCTGCCAGCGGGCCAGGGCTTCGAAGCGGGCTACGCTGCCCGCCCGAGAGAGCCCTGCCTGCAGCCGCACCTTGGGCTGGTAATGCAAAAGAAACTGATTCTGCACCAACGCCACCCGCAGCTCGCCCCGCAGCATCAGGCCCTTGTACATCTGCGTGTAATCGCGCTCGTCACAAACGCCAATGCTGGCGCTTTCGCTGCGCGCCCGGCGCAAGGCGGCATCGGCATAGCGGATCAGGTCTTCGGGCCGGTAGTCGCGCCCGGCCAGGTCCGCCAGCACGACCACCCCGAACGTGGCGCTGACCCGCAATTGCAGGTTGTTCAGGTTGAACGGCGCCCGCATCTGGGTCACCAGGTGCTCCACTTCGCGCAGCTTCACGGCCTGGGGGTCCTGCAGCAGGAAGACGAACTCGTCGCCGCTCAGGCGCGCAAGCAGGCAGTCCGCCCCCAATTCCTCGCGCAAGCGCCCCGCCACCTGGACCAGCAGCTGGTCGCCCGTTCCGTGTCCCAGCGCTGCGTTGACTTCCTTGAAGTCATCCAGATTGCCCAGTACCAGCACCCCCGCCAGCGACTGCACGGATGACGCAGAGGTGGGGGGCGCCACCCGAACCCCCAGCCGGCGCAGGAACTCAGGCCGATTCAGCAGGCCCGTGAGCGCGTCGTGCGTGGCGCGCCAGTTCAGGGCCTCCTGGCGGGCCCGTTGTTCGGTGAGATCCTGTATCACCAGGACCTCGGCCGCCACGCCGGAGAACGTCAGCGGCAGGCGTCGGACCTCGACATGACGTTCGTCGCCCCGGGCGCCCCGGTGGATCTCGACGGTCCGCGGTGGGTCGGCCTCCTGCCCCACCGTCCGAAGGCGCAGCTGACTGATGGTCAGGCGCAGGAAATCCGCCTGCCGGTACCCATACATCAGCTCGGCCTGCTGATTGGCCGCCAGGAAAAACCCGTTTTCGGAGCCCCGCACCAGCATGGGTGTGGGGCTGCTGTCGAACAGCGCCCGATAACTGCTCTCGGAATGCTCCAGTGAATTTTGGTAGCGCTGCACGGCTTCTGCCATGTCGTCGAATTGCTGGCCGATCAGCCGCCATTCGCGACCCTTCAAGCGATGCGCCACGCGCGACGAAAAATCACGCGCGGCCAGGCGCCGCACGGCATCGCCCAGCATGTCCAGGCTGCGCCCAGCGGCCAGCTGGACCAGGCCCCAGGCCGCCAACAGGGCCAGCATCAGCAACAGCCCCATGATCAGCACGCCGGCCCACAAGGCCTGGCGGGCTTCGGCCCGCAAGCTGTCCAGCGGGACCTGATACCGCATGGACAAACCGCGGTCATCCCCTTCCGGCCCCGCCGGCAGAGAAAGTTCGAGCCAGGTCTGGCGCTGGTCGTCCTGGACCAGCCGGCTCTGCAGGCCGACTGCGCCTTCGGGGTAAGGATCGAACTGACCGCCCGGCAGCTGTTGCGCCGCCCATTGATGAGGCAAGGCCCGCCCATTGCGATCCAGAACCCACAGGCGGGCGCCTGGCATCAGCTGGGGTGGAACCGCATCCATCTGCAGGAGACGGAGATCGAGCGCGGCAAATAGCACCCCCGCCAGCGCGCCGACCGGATCCGTGATGCGCAGCGCCAGCACGACGACCGTATGACGCGTGAGTCGCCCCACGAGGAAACCACTGGTAACCACATCGGGCGCCTGCACCGCCGCCTGGAAATAATCGCGGTCACCCAGATATTGCCGCGTGGGGCCGGCGCCGGGCGTCGCTGCACAGACCACGTGACCGTCCGCGTCGGCCATTCCGAGGTTGGTGTAGGTCGGTATGTGCGCCACCAGCAACGACAGGTATTCAGAGCACTCGTCCCAGCGCCGATAGCGCAACACGGGCGAATGGGACAAGGCCGTCAACAACTGACGGGCATCGTCGATCAGCGCCCGGTCGTAGGCCGCTACGTATTGAATCAGGGTTTCCGCACGGCGCTGGCTGTCATCCAGTGACGCATGGTATTGGCGCACCACGTAATAACCCATGCCCGCCATGGCCGGTATCGTGGCCACCAGAACGACGAGCAGGAAACGTGCCCTGACACTGCCCCAAAGATGCTGCCAATAGCGCGATCCCCGGAAAAACCCCGGATGCTTCCCTTGATCGGCCAACCACTGTCTCCCAACCTTTGTGCCGTACGAACACCGCACCGCCGGCACAGCACCGAAAATATACGATGACAAATGTCTACTGAGACCAGTGACTTTGCCTTATTTGTAGAGAAATCGGCGTATCGTTATGAAGTAAAGCACGTTCTGCCTGCTTGTTCAATGCTTCAAGGATTTTTTATGAAAACACGTATGGATTACTTCAAGGTGGCCCCCGAACTGATGGAGGCCGTGTTGCACATGGAAAAAACCGCCAAGGGGGCCGGGTTGGATCCCCTGCTCTACGAACTGGTGAAAACGCGGGCATCACAGATCAACGGTTGCGCCTATTGCCTACACATGCACACGGCCGACGCCCGCAAACTGGGCGAGACCGAAATGCGCCTGTACCTGCTCAGCGCCTGGCACGAATCCAGCCTGTACACGCCCGCCGAACGCGCCGCACTGGCCTGGACGGAAGCCCTCACCCTGATTGCCGAGCGCGGCGCCCCCGATGACGTCTACGAAGAACTGACCCAGCACTTCAACGACAAACAAATCGTGGCCCTGACCCTGCTCATCAACACCATCAACACCTGGAACCGTTTCGCCCTGGGGTTCAAGTCGCAACACCCGGTTCCCTGAAACATCCGATCCCCTGAATCCGCCATGACACACGCCATCGAAGCCCGGCGCGCCGCCTTCAAGGCCTTGCACCAGCAAGGCTGCTTCATCATCCCCAACCCCTGGGACATCGGCAGCGCCGTCCTGTTGCAGCACATGGGGTTCAAGGCCCTTGCCAGCACCAGTTCGGGGCATGCCTGGTCGGTGGGGCAACAGGATGGCCGGGTTCCCTTGGCACAGGTACTCGACCACCTGCGCCAACTGGTACAGGCGGTCGATCTGCCCATCAACGCCGATTTCGTCGCAGGCTACGCAGACACCCCAAAAGGGGTGGAAACCCACGTACACCAAGCCGTGGATACCGGTATTGCGGGCCTCTCCATCGAAGACGCCACGGGCGATCCCGCCCACCCCCTGCGCGAGCAGTCCGACGCGGTCGAGCGCATCCAGGCGGCGCGCCAGGCCATCGACCACGCCGGCGGTACCGTGCTGCTGGTGGGCCGGGCCGAAAACTTCCTGGCGGGCCAGCCCGATCTGGATGGCACGGCCCGGCGCTTGCAGGCTTATGCCGAAGCCGGCGCCGATTGCCTGTATGCCCCCGGCATCCACTCAGAAGAACATATCCGCATTCTGGTTCAGGCCGTGGCGCCCAAGCCGTTGAACGTGCTGATCGGCAGCAACCACACCCTGACCCTCGCCGACCTGGCTGGCCTGGGGGTACGGCGCATCAGCGTGGGCGGCGCACTGGCCCGC
>Ga0172382_10006544_pt1 | contig 16869 bp, 8 predicted proteins | sample Leawel138RmetaG_FD_122245 | JGI IMG/M metagenome (GOLD analysis project Ga0172382, IMG submission 122245) | Leachate microbial communities from a municipal landfill in Southern Ontario, Canada - Leachate well 138R metaG | ecosystem: Engineered > Solid waste > Landfill > Unclassified | place...
AATGAAGCAATTGCAAACTATTTATTAATTCCAGATCAGCTAAAAGATATGGATCCAGATAGTACAGAGTGGCTTACCGAAATTAACCATTTACTAAGTGGTGTGTTAGAAGTAGGGGCTTCACTGGGCCGTGATAACGACTTTGCCTTAACAATGTTCAATCTTACGGAAGCGATGATCAATCCAACTACAATCAACCTTAAATTACCACTCGCCTATGGCAACAAAGAAACGACTGATCAAGTCTTTAGTGGCTTTGGAAGTTCTTTGATTGTTCGTGCAAGCGCTGTTAAACTAACCGAACAATTTGGGGCAAGTGCACTTGGCTTTATTCCCGGTTATACAATTACATTACCAGATGAAGTAATTGAAGATGGGATATTAAAAGCAGGTGAATTGGAATCATTGATTCATACAATTAGTCTTTCAGCCAATGATTTTGGTGAAAAAGCAGGCATAGATACAGTTGGTGCATTAGTATCCAACCAATCACTTAATACATATCTAACCGGTTTTAACAATTTAGAAGCGACAACGCTTAATGCAATCGCCGATAATAATTTAATTCGCGGTTTGTTTAGTGATGCCCTATTGGCAGAGCCAGTTCAGGAATATGTTCGAAGTACCGCCAACGGATTTGTGGCAAACCTAACATTAAGTGATAACTTCTTTGCCTTCAGAAGAGAAGACAATAAGATTGATCAAACGGACTTTTACGAATTATTGAAGGGAGTACAAGCTGCCCAAATTCAACCGGATGTATTCAATGATCCAAGTAATGGGTGGATTAATTATCTAAATGGTCTTTTGGATTCACAGCTTGATCAAGTCTTTGGAAGCAGAATAATTTCTGAGATAATTGATTTTGTTGTCACAGATGAAGGACTGCATTTGTTTGCAGCTGATTTAGTTGATACTCAGTATCAAGGAATTCAAGATCAAATCGCATTTTTAAGAAACATTGAGATTAACTTCATGGATGTATTTAGTCGTATTAGTGAAGTTAAAGGTGATTATGACTTATTTGATACGAATGAAATCAAAATCTTAATTCGTTCATTCCAAGCACTGAACGTTAATTCGCAACAAGAATTAAACAGCTTAAGTCAAATTCCAAACATCAATGAAAAACTACGAGAGACAGATGCTTTTGAAACCTTATTTTCATCAGTAAGGTTGCATAATGCTGTTTCTAATATCATGAAGGATGAAGGACCGCTGAAAGCAATCGCAAACGCCGCTTCAACCGCTGTTGAAGATATAACAAAAGTTGAGCATGAGTTTAAATGGCAGGACTTTAGTTTCAAGCAAGAGAAATATGGTTTATTTGATTACGAAAAGGTTAAAGTATTAGAATTGAAGTTGTTCTTGATTGCCGCAACCCGTTATAATTGGACAACAATGGGCTCACCTTCAATGTTGAATATACAGACAGTTATTACTAACCTTTATACCGAAGATGAACTGCAAACAAGACCAATTGATGATATTTTCGCATCTAAACTCATGATCGCAATCTTTGATAAAGCCTTGAACTTTGAAAACAATGGACTTGATTTAGCTCCATATGCTGTTGAAGTTGGCATGAAGTTCCTCGAGGGAAATGCAACGTTTAAAGACTTAGAACTAAGTCCTGATATTTTATATTATGACGACAGTGTTTATAACGCAAACGGTGTTTTAACAGCTGATAGCATTAAAGATATGCTTAGAGGTTATACACTTATTGATTTAAGCGGACCAATCAGCTTCAATACCATTTATCAGACAACTCAAAATGGCAACTTTGATGAAATATTCACATCGAAGATTATTCATAGCCTTGTTTCAAATGTATTATCAAGTCAAGAGCTAAGAACCTTCGGTCAGACAAAAGTCAACGATTTTCAATCAATCTTTAATATGCCCGAAACATTCTTAATATTTGAAAAGGAATTACGGGAAAACGAAGCCGAGGACGGTCTAATTAAAGTTGAAGAATTAAGTAATTTAATTGGATCAATCAACACGTTAGGTGCGACAACTCCATCGAGTTTAGGTAGCCTCGGTGTAGATGATGTAACTAACATGTTAAACCGCAATATTGTTGATGGAGAAGATGATTTCGATCGTTTCTTAAAATCAGGGTTCATTTATATGACGATTGACAAATTAATGCAGCATCCTAACTTAGGAACGACACTTGGACGTGTAATTACTGATCGTCTAGGTATTGAAGAAGAGGCGATTAACACAACTCCACCTGTGACAGTCATCGGTGATGTTGGTATCGAACAAGGACGTGTTACTAAACAGGAAATGCGTCAAAGCTTAACTTCAGTTTCGCTGTTAGGTTTAACCGGAAGACCAACACAAAGCAATCTAGGTGCTGAATTATTGTTAGATTTAGTTGATCCCAACAATCCAAACGATGATATGAGCATTCTCTTACAGTCTGATTATGTTTATGTCATTATGGCTCGTCAGTTTGAAGCGAACTACTTCAGTCAGTTTACTAAACAGATGGTTGAAGATATTTTCGGTGAACCGGTCTCGGATATTAACATGGGTGCACCAAGTGATTCAAAAGCTGTTTATGCAGGTGAATCATTGATTACAAGAACTGAGTTGAGAAGCTTATTCGTTTCAACTAAACTATTAGGCTTAACCGGTGTTCCATCAGCCGATTCAGTGTCCTTGAATACAATCTTAGGTTTAATTGGTCAAAATGAAGATGATGGTGAAGATGATTTAGACCGCTTCTTGAGCTCAAAATATATTGCCGATAAATTTTCAAAACTATTATTAAGTAAAACAGTAAGAGAAAAGATTGCGAATGATCGTTATGATTATGAACTTATTGTCTTACCTGAAAGCGCAATGGATAACGGCAGAATGGCAAACAAGGAAATTTATAATGTCCTTAACGGTCTAAATATTTTAGGCATTAATGATTTTGCGGATGTTGATTTTGAGATCGCAACCGTCATCAACTTAACTGATCAGGAAGTAGATGAATTACTAGCTTCAACTTACCTTTATGTTGTGATTGATTTAACGATGAAGGAAGAAGATGCGCTTGATATACCTAATCACGCTTTGGTAAGTTCAGGTGACCATTTAGGTCGAATTGAAAAAGCTGAAATAAAGAAATTGATTGAAACTGCACAATACTTAGATGTTGAAGACTTAGGATCGATTGATGCGGATGATATTTCATTGCTTGATCTGCGATACATCATTGAAGAAATTGATTCAGCAATCATTAACCGTATGATTTCTAATTCAATGATTGAATCACTAGAAAATGAAGGAATTTTAATTCCAACAGCAGCTTATGTCGATGATGTTGAGCGAAAGGATTTAACAAATGATGAGCTTAAGAAGATGGTTGATGCCTTATATCATCTAAATGGTGATAGCTACGAAGGTAATATAAATGATATTTTACCGATCTCATCTGATGCTTTAAATGCGGATCTATTGCAAAACTTAATCAATGTTGAATCAGTCTTAATCCATCGTTTAATTAGCCATCATATTATTAAAGAAGATTTAGCAACACCGGCAAGCTATGCGGTATCAGGCGATGATTATTTCGATTCAGAAGCACCAGATCATGATATTAAAGTTACTGAACTTGAGTTATTAGTTGAGGCTATGCATGAAATTGGTGGCGACTTAACCAATGTTGAAGCAGAAACAATCAGCATTGAAAAACTCGAATACATTTACGGTTTGAATTCAACGATTATTAACCGGGTTATCTCAACAGCGATGATCGAAAGTTTAACTAAGGATGGTCAAAATAATATCCCATCAACAGTTTATGTTGACAGCGAAAGAAAAGATCTTGATTATATTGAAATGGGACACCTGATTTACTCATTAAGAGATTTAGCTGGTGGAGACGAGTCAAAGACAATTGCTGATCTATTCCCGATTGATGATGCGCTCTTAACGGGAACAGTTCTTGATAGTATGGTTGCTAGAGAATCACTAATCATTTATCGTATCATCAGTTCATCAATTATTGATCTCAATCTACATACGGATGAAACATATGCCGTTGATGGTGAAGACAACTATGATGAAGAAGCAATCAATCAGGATATTAAGATTGATGAAATTAAAGATCTTGTTGCAGCAGTAAACACAATTGGCGGTAACATCAACGATGTTGATGCCAATAACATTACAATCGCAATGCTACAAGAGATTGTTGACCTTGATTCGCGAATACTTGATCGAATCATCAGCAACACGATCGCGGAAAGCTTGGATCAAAAGGATGTTCCATCATATGCATATCGTGATGGAAGACCTGATCTATACCATGAAGAAATTGAAAAGATGGTCTTGGCTTTAGAACGCTTAGCTGGTGCAGATCCGAATGTTCTAATCAGTGAAGTTTTACCGATTGCTGATACAGACTTAACAAAAGAATTGATGAGCGATCTTGTTGAAACAGAATCATTGATTATTTTAAGAGTGATTAGTTCAGGCATCATCTCAGCTGATATTGATACGCCAGAAAGTATTTTAGCACCTGATCCAGATTCTGCAAACGGTGGTATCGATATTAAAATAGCGGAAATTGAGCACTTGATTGAAGTAATGAATATCTTTGACATCACCAATGTTACAACAGTTGAAGATGAGATTACGATTGCTAAGCTAAAGGGACTTGATGAGACTGAATTAAATGATATTTTAGCAGAGCCAAACACAATTGTTTACTTCGTTATTGATAAGATCGTTCAGGAAGCATTGAACAATCATGATCCATTGATTATGATTGGCTTGATTGGAACGAACAAGACAACCGATGATTTCATTGATAATCAAGTGCGGATTAAACGTGAAGCAATGGCTGAAGCGTTGGCTTATCTATAAGCATTAAAAGTTAATAAAATAAGGTTATGTTTATTTTCGCATAACCTTTTTTCTTTATTAATATTTGATAATTGAATCAATAGAATATTCTGTTTGTATTTTTAGCATAAATGGAGTATATTAATAGTGCACATAAAATTTGGAGGGTTTAAAAAATGAAAAAAACTAAGCTTATCATTATTGCAATCTTGTTAACCATTGTTCTTTTTGCATGTAATGGTACAGCCGTTACTCATGATGATATTTTTAAACATGTCGAAATCGGTTACCAAGAAAATGATTCCAGAACTTCAGTTACCAAAAACATTACCCTTCCAATGAGTGTTGAGCTTTTCCCTGATTATGAGTTAATTTGGGAAAGTGACCGAGAAGATGTTATCAGCATTGAAAATGAAACGGGAATTGTCACTCAACCAAATGAGATAATCATTGTAAATCTAGATGTCTATCTCACGATTAATCAAATAACAAAATCAAAAAGTTTTACGGTTGTTGTCTTAGCGAAAGAGAACACGGAGTTACCAACTATTTATGGAGCTAATGATTTGTATTTAACGCTTGATGGTGATGAACCAGATTATTTATTTGGCATTTTTGCTAAAGACTATTTAGGAGTTAATATTGCTGTTGAAATGATTGAAAATACAGTTGATATATCAAAAACTGGGACTTACCACATTACTTATAAAGCAGTTGATGGCCGTGGCTTGATTCAAACAAAGACGATTAATGTTTATGTGATGGAAGAAGAAGCTGTGCTTTTAGCAAAAATTCAAGCCGATCATGCAAATCTAGCCATTGAAACAGTATATTCGGTTGATTCTAGCCTAGTAGTACCTACAATTGGCGACAACGGAAGTACAATTGAGTGGGAATTTAATGATCCGACCGATCCAAATAATGAATACATTGATTTAGAAACATTTACGATCACTGTTCCACAAGATATTGGCGTAACAGTTGTCTTAAAAGCGAAACTATCCCTTTATCAATTTGAGTTGGAAAAAGTGTTTGAACTGATAATTGGTGAAGTACCAATTACGATTCAAGCAGCTTTAAACAAACAGGATGAAACAAGCGTTTTTGTCAAAGGAGTCGTAACAACCTTCTATACAAGCAATAATCTACTGCATTTGTTTATCCAAGATGATACATCAGGGACTTATGTAACCGCACCAACAAGCTTTGGTGCTCAAATCGAAGTTGGTTATGAAATTGCGATTAAAGGGATTAAAAAGACTAATGGCGGTCAAAAATATCTTGAAGTTGATCAATCAGTTTTAAAACTTGAAGCAAAAGTGATTGATGTTAATACTATTAGTGCCAATCAAATCAATAGCCATTTAGGTAAAATGGTCAATCTTAGGGGCTTGTTAAAACAAGTTTATACTAATGAAAGTGAATTTATTCTAGCAACCGAAACGACAGAACTAAAGCTGTGGGTCCCTAATGGAGTCGCGACAGTTTTAAAAGAACAGCTCTATCAAAAACCAGCCGGTGTTAATGTTGACATAATCGCACCAGTTTGGCAAAACGGTTTAGTTTTAACCAATCATGCTGAATTGGAAGTGGATGAAGGACTGAATTCCGATTTGATTTTAAGCTATTTGGATAAGAAACTAGCATTTCCCAAAAATGATAGTCGCCACAGTAATGATATTTCGCTGGTTAAAGATAGTGATTTACCATTTGGATTAAAGATTACTTGGTCATCAAGTAATCCAACAGTTGTAAGTAATCAAGGTGAAGTTGTACAACAAAATGAAAGAGTATACGTAACATTAACTTTTACAATCTATGATGTAACAAATACACCAATCATTGTTGAAGATATTGAGCTTAGCATTAATGGATTAAGTAGTTATCAAGGTAACTATTATGATAGCATTAATTTTAATTCCGACACATTATTATTGGATTTAAGAGCATTATTAAACGATACCCTTTCACTTAAAACATATGGTGAATCCAGATATATTTTGGATGATACTGATCGTGATCCAAACAATAGCAACAATGTGATTTTGATCTATAATCGAGCAAGTGTTAGTGGAGTGTGGAACGGCAGTACTGGTGCTGCCTGGAATAGAGAACACGTTTATCCGCAGTCAAGACTTGGTACAGATGCAACAAATAGCACTAGAAACATCGCATCAGACTTACACAATTTAAAACCGGCAAATCCATCCATCAACTCATCAAGAGGAAACAAAATTTTTGTTGATAAACCGGGTGGAGGAAGCTTTTGGGCATATGGCGACGGATATTATCCTGGTGATGAAGATCGAGGTGATGTCGCAAGAATTATCTTCTATATGCACGTAACCTGGAGTTTACCAATTAGTGGAAATGGACCATTGAATACACTCTTGAAGTGGCATGAAGAGGATGAACCGGATGCCTTTGAAATAAATCGCAATGATGTTATCTATGACCATCAAGGTAATCGCAATCCTTTTATTGACCATCCACATTTGGCTACAATACTATTTGGTGAGGTTCAATTATCAAGCGGTGAAACAATCATAATTGAAATCATGGTATATGAAACTGATCTCAGCCCGTTTAGAAGAAAGAACAATTGGAAAATATAACGCATAACAAAGACAAAAAAGAGCCTAACAAGGCTCTTTTATTGTGTTTAAGCAATTTAGTTAAAACTTATCAAAGTAGATATGTTCTTCGGGCATACCCTTTTCTTTTAAGACACGAATACAGGCATCAATCATTCCTGGTGATCCACATAAATATGCTTCATGACCAGAAAGATCATCGCTAAAACGTGCAACAACATCCGTAATCAAACCGGTTTCACCTGTCCAGTTTTCATCTTCGGTTGAATGTGAAAGAGCAGGGATGTATTCAAAGTTTGGATATCTCTTCGCGATATCTAGGAAGTAATCGGTATAGTATAAGTCTTTAGTTGTTCTAGCACCAAAGAAATAAGCCGCTTTTCGTTTAAAGCCGAGATCCATCAAACGATAAACGATCGAACGGATTGGAGCTTTACCAGATCCACCAGCGATTAAAATCATTGGTCTTTTTGACTCTTCTTGCAGATAGAAATCACCAAATGGTCCAGTAATTGGAATCTTATCGCCGACAATCATTGCTTTATGAACAAAAGTAGTAGCTTCTCCTTTTGGCACTAAGCGAATGATTAACTCAATTGAATATTTATCTTCAATTGATGATGCGATTGAATAAGCACGCACTACTTCAATTCCTGGAACTTTAATTTGAACGTATTGTCCCGGCTTAAACTCCAATGGTTCAGTTAGTTTAAAACGAACCAATTTAATATCATAAGTCAAATCTTCAACAGCTTCAACAATCCCAATAACTTCTTTAGCTGTTAACAACCCTTTCGGTAAAACGATTCTTAAATCGGAAGATACTTTTGTTTGACATGATAGACGCACACCATCATCAACCTCCTTTTTTGATAAGAAAGGCATTTCGGTTGCTCTAGGTGGTGCATCATAATCGATTAATCTAAATTTACATGTTCCACACGTAGCTTTACCACCACATGCAGAAGGAAGATGAATTTTATTTTCGTTTAGGACGTTTAAGGCTGTATCATCACTAGAAATTGAAATTACGGTATCATCATTGATAAAAATTCTTTTTTCACTGTGATCACCCAAGAAGCGATCTGCTAAAAAGATAATCAATGTAATAACAATCAATAAGCCTACTAAGACAATTGGTACATAAATATTAATATCATTCATAGTTTGTTTGCGCCCCCTTAGATTGACCCGATGCCAGTAAAACCAATAAATGCTAATGCAAGTATTCCTAAAATAACAAAGGCAATTGCACGACCACGAAGGCCTTTTGGTATATTACTAACACGGTTTACTTTTTGTCTAACTCCAGCAAGCATGACAATTGCAAGAAGCCAGCCCAAACCAGAACCAAATGAGAATGCAGCTGTTTCAACGAAGTTGTAGTCTCGATTAACAAAGAATAATGAAACGGCCAAGATAATACAGTTAACCGTAATTAACGGCAAGAAGATACCAAACGACTGATATAGTTTAGGCAAATATTTTTCAATCATCATTTCAATTATCTGAACTGTAGCAGCAATCGTAATGATGAATACTAATAAACTTAAGTGAGTTGTATTGGATAACTTTAATAATTGGTAAATAGGCCAGTTTATTACAGCGGTTACCGTCGTAACAATCGTTACAGCAATACCCATATTCAATGCATTTTTAACGGATGTTGAAATCGCTATTAAAGAACACATTCCTAAAATATAGATTAAAGCCATGTTTTGTGATAATAAAGTTCCAACAATTATATCAAAGATACGTTGTAGTGCCATCTGTTATGCCTCCTGTTCTTCATATTGCTTCGTCATTGTCCGAAGCAGCCAAGCGATCATTGCTAAAACAAAGAATCCACCGGGAGCTAAAGCGAATAATCCCCAGTTAATCCAGGATTCAGGCATGACTCTCATTCCTAAAAACTCACCAAATGCCAAGACTTCACGAATGCTGGAAATAGCGATAAGAACGAAAGTATAACCCATTCCATTTGCAAAACCGTCAACTAATGTATATCTGACTGGATTTTTAATTGCAAATGCTTCAGCGCGACCCATTACAATACAGTTGGTAATGATTAAGCCAACGTATGCTCCAAGTCTAGTCGCAATCGTGGGGAAGAATCCCTCTAAAAACATTTGGACCATAATTGTGAAAGTTGAGATGATAACCATATAGGCGACCATTCTTACTTTAGGAGGAATAAGATTTCTTAGCAACGAAACAGTTGCAGAAGATGCCATGATAACAAATGTTACACCAATGCCCATCGCAATCGCATTTTCAACTCTGTTTGTAACTGCAAGCGCACTACAAATACCGAGTACGGAAACAACAATAGGGTTCGTATCAGCAATACCATTTTTTAAAATTTGATACCATTTCTTGTATTTTAAACGAATCCATTTCATCTTACTCACCACCTAGATCAAATAATTCTGCATATAATTCTCTTGTTGCATTTAATGCATTAATCAAACCGCTTGTAGTTATTGTTGCACTACCTTGAATTCCAGCTAGAATTTCGATTTCATTTTTCGCACTTGCACCCTTAAGGTAGATTAGTCCGGTTACGTTATCGAACTCCTTACCAATGAATTGATCGAGGAAGTCTCTTTCATCAACATTTCCGCCACGATTTTCTGTCTGCATGGTGATCGATATATCAACAACAGTCTTAAAGTCACTAGCCAAGGTTATCGTTCCTTCAATTGGTCCAACAAAGCCATTACCTTCAAAATGATAACTAATGTTTCCGTTTGCCTTGTTACGATATACACTAACTTCTTCATCTGTGTTTGGATTTGTTTTTGTCAAGGTTTCAAAATTGGACTCAAAGACACTAGCAAAGTTTTCGGTTGTATAACTGATCTTGTTGTGTTCCAAAATAGCTGAACGCCAAATGAATTCATAGTTAACCTCACCGATATCAAAGACTCTAGCATATTTAGTGTGTGTAGTATTCAAAGTAAGCAAGAAGGCGTTAGAAGTACCGGTTGCTCCACTGACAATGATAATTTCACTTTCAGAATTTGAGATGTTGGCAACCCCGGTTAAACCGGTAAAGGAATCAAATCTTTGACCACTATATTGGTTCAAATGCTTTCTTTCGGCAACCACACCACCTAAACCAGGTGTTTCTGTTTCAATCAGAATTGAAACATCAACGATTGTCATGAAGTCAGCTTCCATCGTTAAAATTCCTTCAAGGGGCCCCCATAATCCGGTTCCTTTGAAATAAAGACTAATATAACCTATATCATCATTGACATAAATGGTTAACTCTTCATCAGTAAGCGGGTCTACTTGTGTTTCTGTTCTAATCACAGGTGTTTCACCTTCAAAATAATCGATAAAGTTGACGGTTGTATAACTTATGTTATGATGGTCTAAAATTGTTGTACGCCATACATACTCTTTATTTATGTTGATTCGCTCTCTGGTCAAGAGATCCATTCCAAGCAGTAAGCCTGATGTCAGAGCCCCAAGCAAGATAACAAACAAAAACATACTAAATGTTCGTTTCATAGTTAACCTCCTCTACTGATGTTTCTTCCTTTTTCATTGTCCACGCATCGATTAATCCAACGAGTGCATTCATGAAGACAAGGGCGTAAATCGCACCTTCAGTATTAGAGGAGAAACGTTGAATAATATATGTTACAAAACCTAAACCGACGGCGTAGATAATAATGCCTTTTTGCTCCAAAGGCGCTGTTTGTGGATCGGTTGCCATAAAAAAGGCAGCGAATAATAAATGACCGACAAAGAGGCTATAGATAGGATTGCGGAAAAAACTAGGATCAATTAAATATAAAATTCCTGCAATCGCAAAATACGACAATAAATAGAATAAAGGAAGACGCCAGTTAATGACCTTAAGCGCAATCAAAATCAAGCCTAAGGCTAAAATCCCAAGCTTAAAGGTTGTTCCCAGTGCTCCTGAATAACCACCTAGAAGTAGATCCGATAGAGTGTACTGACCAAAGAAGGCAGCTGGATCAGTTTTTAATAACGTTGCCGGTGTAACTGCACTGACCGCTAGGGTTTCAGGGTTGACAAACTGTCCGACTAAAACGGGAAAAGACAATGCTGCAAAAATTAAGGCTACTGCAGCGGGATTGAAAACATTCTTATCCTGTCCGCCAAAAATGAACTTTGCGAAAAAAAGTCCAAATGCAGTTGATAATGCTACAATCCAAAAATGATGAATAATATTGGGTGTAAACATCAAGGTTACGATTAACGGTGTAATGAAAACACTTGATAGATCGAGTGGCTCTTTTCTAATGCGGGCATTAGCCAACTCCAAAAGAACAGCTGTGATTATTGCCACTAAGGCAAGTAATAAAACTTTTGCCCCAAAAATGACTGTTGCTGCTATCAATAATATCAACAATGCACCTGTAGTAATCAACCTGTTTTTTCTTTTTAAATCCATTGTTTCATTCCTTTCTCTGATGCCTTTTTATTTATTTGATTTTATCATAAATTTTGATTTATCAAAACGATAACACAAAAAAGCGCAAAAAAACACCTCTTAATCAGAGATGTTCTAATAAAGCAAATTATTTTTCAACTAAAACCTTTTTCAATTTAGCAAATCTTGGCAGTCCATCTTCTAGTTTTGCTTTGAAATCTCCCTGAATCAAAGGAAGAGCATAATCGATAAAATTCTGGGTCATTCCCTGACCGTGTGGAAGGATCCATTCAAGTGGTACTTTCTGTTCCTTATTGGCAGCCTTTTTTAAAGGAATATTGACGTATCTTATTTTATAAGGATTGCTACTTACACGTTTAAATCCAATCATAACGTCTGTTTTGCCTTTTAAGGCTTGTAAAACTGCTTTTTGACCCACCTTAAAGGCTTCTTGAACATCAACTTTAGAAGCCAAATGAGCAGCGCTTCTTTGAAGCAAACTGAATTCGATTGCCCGAACCTTTACGTTTGTTCTTTGTTCTAGCTCATTGGCCAGTACACGAGCTGTTCCGCCTAGTTGGGCATGACCAAAAGCGTCTTTTTTCAATGATTGAAACAATTCCGGAATATATTTTCCATCTTTTGTCTTTATGCCTTCGCTGACTGCAATAATCACTTTACCCTTTTCTTTCAATGTTTTTTCAACATCTGCATAAAATGCATCTAAATCAAACGGTATTTCTGGTAGGTAGATCAAATCGGGTCCTTGACCTTTCAATTGAGCCAAACTGGCAGCAGCAGTTAACCAACCGGCATTTCTGCCCATAATTTCAACAACAGTGATCATTTTTTGGTCATAAACGGTCGCGTCATGATAAAGCTCCATTAATGTCGTTGCGACATATTTAGCGGCACTACCATAACCAGGTGAATGATCAGTGATATTTAAATCATTGTCAATGGTTTTAGGGATTCCGATCACGCGCATTTCATAATCATGTTCACGCATAAACTTGCTAATTTTATTACAAGTATCCATTGAGTCGTTTCCACCGTTGTAGAAGAAGAAACGAATATTGTATTTTTTAAACACCTTTAATAAAGTTTGATAATCAGAATCATCACTTTCTAAAGCTTTTAACTTATATCGAACGCTACCAATGGCTGAAGATGGAGTATTAATCAAACGCTTTAATTCTGCTTCATCTTCTTGGGTTATATCATAGAAATCTTCATGTAAGATTCCTTTAATACCATGTCTAGCAGCAAAAACACCGGTTATTTCATCATGCTTTAAGGCTTCCAAGAACACGCCGGCAGCACTAGCATTGATGACACTTGTTGGTCCGCCTGATTGTCCTAAAAGCGCGACACCTCTTAAAGTTTTCATTGATTCTCTCACTTCCTTTTTTATTTTATTTTAACATAAATTTTACTAACATGCTCGCTTTCAATTTGAAAACGTTTTCTTTGTGTGAAAATTAACAAGTCAAGCGAAATATGTTATAATTAAATTGCAGATTTTTTTATAAAAGGAAGTGTTTTAATGAACATCGCTGTGTTAACATCTGGTGGTGACGCTCCTGGTATGAATGCAGCCATTCGTGCGGTCGTTCGTTCGGGAGAAAGCTATGGCCATAAAGTGTTTGGCATCAAAGATGGATATCAAGGTTTATTAACAAATCAGTTGATTCGATTAACACATCGTTCCGTATCTGGATTTTTAGCGAAAGGCGGAACTTTTTTAGGTACTGCCCGAGTGCCGGAATTCAAAAACAAGGAAGTTCAATTACAAGCGATCAACAATTTAAAAAAACACAAAATTGACGCATTAATTGTCATTGGCGGTGACGGAACCTATCGTGGTGCACAAGCGTTGGTTGACCATGGTTTTCCATGCATTGGAATACCGGGAACAATTGATAACGATATCGCCGGAACTGATTTTACCTTAGGATTTCATACAGCGGTTGAAACAATCGTTGATGCGATTGATAAACTAAGAGACACATCCCAATCACATCGTCGGTGTAGCATCGTTGAAACAATGGGCAGAAAATCAGGTGATTTAGCATTATATGCTGGAATCTGCGGTGGAGCAGAATTTATTATTACACCGGAAAATCCGGTTGACAAAAAAGGAATGTTCAAAACATTAAGAGCACATAAAGAAACAGGTAGAAGACATGCCATAATTGTCATCACCGAAAATATCCTGAATGTGCATGATCTAGCTGAAGAGATAACAAAAGAAACCGAATTTTCAGCCAGAGCGACAATTCTGGGCTATATTCAAAGAGGTGGTTCACCTTGTCCAGAAGATCGTATTTTGGGGTCTAGAATGGGCACATATGCGATAGAACTGTTAAATGATGGTATTATAGGGGTTGGTGTTGGTGTTAGAGATTCAAGAATGATTCATTTACCATTGAATCATATCCTAGAAGCCAAGCGGCCACGTAATGAAATGTATGAGTTAGTAAAAAAAGTTTCTTAGAAACGATAACATAAAGAGAGGAATAATTTATGAGTAAATATGTTTATTTATTTAAAGAAGGCGACTCAACAATGCGTAACCTTCTCGGTGGTAAAGGTGCCAATCTTGCAGAAATGACAAACCTTGGCATGCCTGTTCCACAAGGTTTTACAGTTACAACTGAAGCATGTAACGACTATTATCAAAGAGGTAAGGTAATTCAACCAATTATCATTGAGCAAATTTACCAAGCTTTGGAAAAACTTGAAAAGGAAGAAGGGAAAAAATTTGGTGATCCAAATAACCCGCTTTTAGTTTCAGTTCGTTCTGGATCAAGAGCTTCAATGCCGGGAATGATGGACACAATTTTAAACCTAGGTTTAAATGATGAAGCAGTTGTCGGATTGGCGAAATTAACTGGCAACCCAAGATTCGCTTACGATTCATACCGTCGTTTCATTCAAATGTTTGCTGACGTAGTAATGGAAGTTGACAAAGAGAATTTTGAACATTTATTAACGGAAATGAAAAAGCAAAAAGGTGTTCAATTAGACACGGATTTAAATGATAAGGATTTAATTACACTAGTTGGACAATATAAAGCAAAATATTTAAAATTAAAGGGCGAAGAATTTCCAAATGATCCAAGAGAACAATTGATTGCTGCTGTAACAGCTGTTTTCCGTTCATGGGATAACCCAAGAGCGAATACTTATCGCCGTTTAAACCACATTCCTTATGAATGGGGTACTGCGGTTAACGTTCAGGCAATGGTTTTTGGTAATATGGGTGAAGATTCTGGTACAGGTGTTGCGTTTAGCCGTAATCCAGCTGATGGTACTGATGAATTATATGGTGAGTATTTGTTTAACGCACAAGGTGAAGACGTTGTTGCTGGTATTCGTACACCACACCAAATTTCTGAACTAGAAAAAGTAAATTCTGATTTATACAATCAATTTTATACACTAGCGAAAAAACTAGAAGCACATTATCGTGATATGCAAGATATGGAGTTTACGATTGAACGCGGGAAACTTTATATGTTGCAAACAAGAAATGGTAAGAGAACTGCTCAAGCAGCACTTAAAATTGCCATCGATCTAGTTAAAGAAGGTGTCTTAACAGAAAAAGAGGCTGTCCTAAAGGTAGAACCAGCTCAACTTGATTCATTATTACATCCACAATTCGATCAAAAAGCACTAAAAGCTGCGAAAGTCATTGCTAAAGGATTGAATGCATCTCCAGGTGCAGCAGCAGGCAGAGTTGCCTTTACGGCTGAACAGGCAAAAGCCATGTTTGCTAAAGATGGTCTTCCAGTTGTTTTGGTTCGTCAAGAAACTTCACCTGAAGATATCGAAGGTATGGTTGTTGCATCAGGTATTTTAACATCTCGCGGTGGAATGACTTCACACGCTGCAGTTGTTGCTCGTGGCATGGGAACATGTTGTGTTGCAGGAGCGGGTAATGTTCATGTTCATGAAAAAGAAGGTTACTTTGAAACAAACGGCCTTAAATTTAACAAAGGTGACTGGATTTCATTAGATGGTTCAACTGGTCTTGTTTATGCCGGAAAAGTTGATACGGTTGCGGCGACAATCTCAGGCGATTTTGAAACACTAATGAACTGGGCGGATAAATTCCGTGCTCTTGAAGTTCGTGCAAATGCCGATAATCCAAGAGATGCCAAAGTTTCTTATGATTTTGGTGCACAAGGAATCGGTTTATGTCGTACAGAACATATGTTCTTTGAAGCAGATAGAATTATGGCTGTTCGTGAAATGATTCTTGCTTCTTCAAAAGCTGAGCGTGAAAGAGCATTAGCGAAAATTTTACCAATGCAAAGAGAAGACTTCATTGGTCTATATAAAGAAATGAAAGGTCACGCTGTGACAATTCGTTACTTAGATCCACCACTACACGAATTCTTACCAACACAAGAAGCCGAAATTCAAGCTTTAGCAAAAGAAATGAATGTCACTTACCAAGCTTTAAACAATAAGATTAATGAATTACACGAAACAAACCCAATGTTAGGTCATCGTGGTGTTCGTTTATCTGTTACTTATCCAGAAATCGCTGAAATGCAAACACGTGCTGTCATTGAAGCAGCAATCGAAGTAACAAAACAAGGCTTAACAGTAATTCCTGAGATTATGATCCCGCTTGTTGGTGAATTAAGAGAATTAAAATACATCAAAGAATTTGTCATTAAGACAGCTGATCAAATCATCAAAGAATCAGGCGTTGACCTAAAATACTTGGTTGGAACAATGATTGAGATTCCACGCGCTTGCTTATTAGCTGATGAAATTGCTGAAGAAGCTGATTTCTTTAGCTTTGGGACAAATGACTTAACGCAAATGGCATTCGGCTTTAGCCGTGATGATGCAGGTACATTCTTAGGCGAATATTATGAAAAGAAAATTTTCGCAAACGATCCATTTGCCCATATCGACTTCAACGGTGTTGGTAAATTGATGCAAACTGCAATTGAAAACGGAAGAAAGACAAAACCAAACATTAAGTTAGGT
>Ga0172382_10006545_pt1 | contig 16868 bp, 14 predicted proteins | sample Leawel138RmetaG_FD_122245 | JGI IMG/M metagenome (GOLD analysis project Ga0172382, IMG submission 122245) | Leachate microbial communities from a municipal landfill in Southern Ontario, Canada - Leachate well 138R metaG | ecosystem: Engineered > Solid waste > Landfill > Unclassified | place...
CAGAGGAAGTTATCGGAAAAGTGGAGTTCGATACCAAGACCGGGAAGGGCAAGGTACTTCAAGGCCCCCAAGAGCTTCATGAAATGATCGACGAACTCAATGAACATGGGATGACACAGGCTCACACTACCAAAACTGGTCCAATGGAATGGACTACTGGCTGGAAGAAAGTCGAAATCACTCACTGGAAGTGGTATGAAACCAGCCTTATCGGAGCCTTCGAAATGTACGGCTTCATGCTCGGAAACGAAGTCAACTAGGAACCCACGACATCATAATGCCAAGCAAGAGACATCCCATCCCATAAAAACAAACTAAAAAACCCCAGTTTTCACCAGGGTTTCCTTGGAGCCGAGAATCGGACTCGAACCGACGACCTATTCATTACGAGTGAATTGCTCTACCAACTGAGCTATCTCGGCAGCGCGAAAAAAATAGCACAGTTATGGGCTTAAAGTCAATGCACAGACCCCCTCGAAAGGTGCCCACTCGCTGTTCCAGAAGACCCCCACAAAGGAGCCGACTATGCTGACACTTCTCCAATCTCCCGCCTCCCACGTGGTGGCCGTACGCCTTGAAGGCAAAGTGACCGATGACGATGTTGCCCGGGTGGTGGAGTTGGTCGAGGGCGCGCTTGAGCGCTCGGAGCGATTGAACCTGCTCTTCGATCTCACCCAGGTGGAGGGGATCGAACCGATCGCCCTCTTCAGGGACCTGGCAGCGGGTCTTAAAAACGTGGGGAGAATCTACCGCTTTCAACAAATGGCAGTGATCACCGACAATGAGTCGTTGAGCAAGATCGTGGCCTGGGAGGACTGGCTCTTTAAGTCGATCGAGATCAAGCGCTTTACCAGCCAGGACAGTGACAAGGCATTCAGCTGGGTGGAAACTCGCCTCGAACTCCCCCCTCCCGGCTTTGAGTTCGAACACCACAAGGATTATCTCGAAGTTATCTATGGAGAGCGGGTCACCGGCCACGACGTGACTCGCCTGGCTGATATCATTCATCGGCAATACGAAGCGTCCGGTCCGGTTCGCATCCTGGCTCGAGCCCAGGGAACCCCCAGGCTCGGCCCTGGAGCACTCTACGAAAAGATGTGGCAATTCAAGCTGCTGGGCTTGCTGGCTCGGTGCGCGGTGGTCGGGCCGGACTCGCTCGCCGGCAAGGTCAAGGCTTTCAACACCTTGATGGATATCCAGTTGAAGCACTTCCCAACCCAGCAGTCGGAGGAAGCCCTGGCCTGGCTGACCGACGACACTCCGGCAGTCGAGATGCTCCCGAGCAACTCTCCCCACACTCTGGCCATGCGGATCTCAGGGAAGATCACTGCGGTGGAGGTGGGAGCCTTCTACGCAGCTTTGCTGCCCCACATGAAGGGCGACAACTCCATGGACGTGCTGCTGGAGGTTCCGTACCAGGACGGGATCACGTTTTCCGCCCTCTTTCAAGCTCTCAAGCTCGGTATCAAGCATTACAGTCAAGTGACCAGTGGACTGCGCCGGTTGGCCATCATCACGGATTCCCGACTCCTCACCAAAGCCACTGAGGTGGAAAATGTTCTCACTCCTTCGATCGAGGAACGACCGTTCACCTTCGCCCAGCGCGACATCGCCCTGGCCTGGCTGCAAGAGGGTCGCCCCCTTCCAGCCGCTCTGGAGCCACCCCGCCTGACCGCCGCGGAGGTGACAAGGGTTCTGGAGGCCGCCGAGTAGCGGGTGAGAATCGGACTGATATCCGACACTCACGGACACCTGGACCCCAAGCTCTTTTCCTTTCTAGAAGAGTGCGACGAGATCTGGCACGCGGGAGACATCGGCTCTCTCGCACTGGCCGAAAAACTCCGGGAATTTAGACCGTTAAAAGCAGTCTGGGGCAACATCGACGGTCCCGAGATCCGTTACGAGTACCCCGAGGTTCAGCGCTTTGAATGCCAGGGGTTGCAGGTCTTGATGATCCACATCGGGGGCTTTCCAGGCCGCTACGCCCCGGGGATTCGAAACCTGCTCAAGAAAGAAAAGCCGGACCTCTTCATCTGCGGCCACTCCCACATAGTTCGGGCCATGCCCGACGAGAAACTGGGCCTGATTCACCTCAACCCCGGAGCCTGCGGTAGACAGGGCATTCACCTGGAGAAGACGATCATGCGGTTCAGCATCGAAAACGGAGAGATGAGCAGGTTCCAAATCTGCAGGTTGGGGGCCCGGTGAGCCTGAATTTCATTCGATGATTCGGATTATTATCACACTTTTTTGTATATTACTCAGTGCCTGCGGAAGCGGCGAGGATTCTATCGTTTTTTCCGACGGTCGTCAGACGCCACCCACGCCCACGTCGACGCCCAAGCCCACATCCACACCCAAGCCCACATCCACACCTGAACCCTTGCCCGACTTCAGGCTGGTCGAAGCCTTTCCGAACCTTAGCTTTTCAGCCCCCACCGTGATCACCCACTCAAACGATAATAGCGGGCGTCTCTTTGTGGCTGAACTCGACGGCACCATTCGAGTTTTTCAGGACAACCCCGACGTGACCGAGAGCAAGCTTTTTCTCGACCTGTCGACAAAGGTAGTAGTCGGGAACGAAAGAGGATTGCTCGGGCTTGCCTTTCATCCTCAATTTGCATCCAACGGCTTTTTCTACGTCTATTACTCCGCCGCCACGAGCACCTCGGGGCAGGACCATCGGACGGTAGTATCCCGGTTCCAGAGAAGTTCAAATCCGGACCAGGCCGATGGTTCCACAGAAACCGTTCTTCTGACCTTTGACCAACCCGGCTCCAACCACAACGGTGGGTGCCTGGTCTTTGGGCCCGACGGTAATCTCTATATCTCCTCGGGTGACGGAGGGGGCGGCGGTGATTCCGCCGACGCTCAGGACGACCAGTCCCTCCTGGGCAAGATTCTCCGTTTGAAACCGGATGGAACTATCCCCAGTGATAATCCACTGGTAGGTAGCTCCGGAAGAGGTGAAATCTGGGCCCGCGGCTTTCGTAATCCGTGGCGAATGAGCTTTGATCCAGACACCGGACGGCTGTGGGTGGGCGACGTGGGTGAAAGCCGGTTGGAAGAGGTCGACGTCGTAGTTCGAAACGGGAACTACGGATGGCCGCTCTTCGAAGGAGAGCTAGAGTTCGACAACCCAGCTCAATTGCCGTTCTCAAATTTCGATGCTCCGCTGTTAACCTACTCGAGGGAAGTAGGAGCCAGTATCACCGGCGGATTGGTCTATCGGGGGTCAAGCCTTCCGGAACTGGCAGGCTACTACGTATACGGAGATTTTATCTCAGGAAGAATATGGGCACTCGAATCCGACGGTTCAGAGGTGGTCAGCAATCAACTTCTAGCGTCGGCCGAAGGGAATATTACTTTCGGTACCGATCGCAACGGTGAAATCTTTATCGGTACCGTGGGCGGGAGTCTCTTTCGCCTGGTTCGCTAACAGGGTACCCAGGTCTCTTCCGATTTGCGCTCCGGCTCCCAGGCGGCATAGGAGTCCGGGATCCAGGGCTCGCTGGTACCGTAGTTGCTCCAGTCTCCTCCCGGACCGTAATCCTCTTCTCCCTCAACCTCCACCTGAAACCTGACCTGAGTATGTCCCATCTGGATTATCTCGCCGTCGATCAACACGTGCTCGGTCACCGCTTGCTGGTTGACGTAAGTGGCGTTGGTGGTGGACATATGATAAAGAACGGGACCTTGGTTGGTGAAGACTATCTGACAGTGGGTGCGACTGACCGCCATGTCGGCAATGACCATACGCTTGCTATCCTTGGGATCGCTTGGAATGCTCGCCTCCAAACGCCCTAGCAGCGTGATACTGCTCCCCAGTTCCACGACCTGACCCGCATCTCTGCCTTTAATTATATAAAGCAAAAATCTCTTTTTCATGCCTGTCTGGGAAATATTATCAGAAAGGGCCGGAGGTGCCTGCTCACCGGCGAAATTAAACTTCGCCACCAAGGCCTTCGCCGCTCGGTTCAAGAAGTAACTAGAACAAAATGTTCTGTCCCGCCTGCAAAAAATCTTTTCCCGATGCCACTGAGATCTGTCCTGAATGCCAGGGTGAACTGACCCGGGTGATCCAGATCGCCCTCAACGATCCACCGGGCGACGATACCGAAAACGCCGAAGCGACACCAATGGAAGAGGAGACGGCCACTGCTCCCACTCTTCAGCGTGACCCCTCACCTGAAAAGAAAGAGGAACTCTCCCACCAGGTCCTGGTTATGGAGTCGGCGGTGCGGCCTTCTACCCCGAACCTCTGGATGGCTTCGACCATCCTCTGCATGGTCTTACTTTTCGTGGTTTTGTTTTTTGACCGCGCGGGTCCGCCAGAAGACCAGCCGGCCCCCACCCCGACTACAGCCGGAACGCAGCTCCAGGCGAATCAGGACTCTTCTCCCGAGAAAGTTGACGAAGCCACCCCGGTGTCCGAGTCCGCGCATCCTACCGAGACCCCGCAAGACATAAGAGCCCGAGCGAGTGAACTCCTGGCCGGCGCCCGGACTTATCGAGAACAAAGCGCCTGGTCAGAGGCCGAAAGAGACGCTGAAGAGGCTTACCGCCTCTATCGCAAGCTCGGCGGCAGCAATCCGGAATTGGCAGCTTGCCTGGAAGAATTGGCACAGATTCACATCGGCATGGATAGACTGCTGAAAGCAGAGACCGAGTTGAAACAGGCCCAGCGCCTCGTCTTCTCCAAGGATCGCGAGACCCTATTGGCGAGCTTACTACCGGAACCCGTGGGTCAGAAAGCGACGCCGGTCCAATCCAAGAAACCAAGCCTGGGTACCCCGAGCGTCGTGCCTCAAGCCAAACCCAGGGTACCTCAGGCCAAACCCAGGACCGAAGCCTACCAGACCCGACCCCGAATGAAAGAGATCGAAGCTTATCAGAAGCCCCAAGAAGAAAAAGCCGACTCCACTCTTCCCCTCGGTCAGCAAGATGTGGTGGAAGGATATCGATCCGGCAAGCGAACCGGCCGGACCCGCGTACCCGGCTATTAGAGAAGCCTCAGGATCTGATCCTTAGTTAAGCGTCACTCCACCTTTGGTGATGGTCGGTCCGTGATAGGCGAAGTCGTCGGCACTGGATGCTCGCACCGCTCTTTCATAGTCCTTCGGCAGTTCGTCGTTGAGTAATTCGCCATCGTCTAAGAAGTCGTAGAGTTCTCCATAATGGCGCGTCTCGTTGACACTGATCCGGCGTAAAATATGCCAGGGACGGAGCTTATCCCAACTCTGCAGTCCCATAGCGCCCACCATCTCGGCCAGACTTTCCAGCGTTTCCTTGTGAAAAGTGGCGACCCGCTTTCTCTTGTCGGTGATGACGAGTCCACCCATCAAATCTTTCTTTTGGGTGGCGATCCCGGTCGGACAAGTATTGGTGTTACAGACCAGGGCTTGAATGCATCCCAGGGCCAACATCATGGCTCGGGCCGAAAGGCAAAAGTCCGCACCCAGGGCCAGCATCTTGGCTATACAAAACGCGGAATACACTTTTCCCGTGGCACCCACCTTCACTTTATCTCGCAACCCAAAGCCGACCAGTGTATTATGGACAAAGATCAGACCTTCCACTCCCGGGGTGCCGATCCGATTGGTAAACTCCAGGGGGGCAGCGCCGGTCCCACCCTCACCCCCATCCACCACGATAAAGTCCGGAGCGATTCCGGTTTTGAGCATGGCTTTGCATAGCGAGACAAACTCCCGGCGTTTGCCCAAGCACAACTTGATGCCGACCGGCTTACCTTCGCAGAGCGAGCGGCAGCGCCTGATAAACTGCATCAACTCGATGGGAGTATTGAAGGCGCGATGGCCAGGAGGAGAAAGGACATCCTGCCCCATCGGCACCCCCCTGATCTCGGAAATCTCTTTGGTCACTTTCTTCGCCGGCAAGATGCCCCCGTGCCCTGGCTTGGCACCCTGAGACAGCTTGATCTCGATCATTTTGATCTGGGGATGCTTGGCCGTCAGGGTAAACTTGTCGGCACAGAAGCCTCCGTCAGGGGCCCGGCAACCGAAATAGCCGGTACCGATCTGCCAGACCAGGTCACCACCCGGGGACAGGTGATAAGGACTCACCCCGCCCTCTCCGGTGTTGTGGGCGAAGTGGCCGTCTTTGGCACCTCCGTTGAGGGCCAAAATGGCATTCTTGCTCAAGGAACCATAACTCATGGCGGAAATATTCAGCAGGCTACACTCGTAAGGCTGGGTACAATCCGGACCCCCCACCTTGGTTCGCAAAGACTCCGGATCGACGTGCACCGGCACCATGGAGTGGTTGACCCATTCGTATCCCACTTCATACACGTCCCGCTGAGTTCCGAACGGCCGGGTGTCGAGAGCTGATTTGGAGCGCTGATAAACTAGGCTGCGTTGCTCCTTGGAAAACGGCCGCCCGTCGGACTCGTTTTCGATGAAGTACTGCTGGACTCCAGGGCGGATCGTCTCGGCCAGGTATCTCAAGTGCCCGAGAACCGGAAAGTTCCGCAGGATGGTGTGTCTGGGTTGGAAGTAGTCCCGAATGGCCAGAAGACTCAAGGGTGCGGTGAAGAGCAGGCCCCACCAGAAGCTCGGGTTCTCCAACCCTAAAGCCACAACCAACAGGCTCAGGCCCACGAACACGGACAGAATGTAATGCCTCATCGAATTTCCCCTTAAAGGTGTTGAGGAACCATTTACTGAGAACGGTCTCAGATCTCCTATCCAAAGGACTGCGCGACCGAATTCTGAATAGCCTGAATATGTCTACTCTGTCTCAGAAGCTTCGAATTACGACCAACAAGCCAGTCGTTTTTTTGACCGGTGCCGGCATCTCTGCTGAGAGCCAAATACCGACCTTCCGGGGAGAAGAGGGCTACTGGATGGTGGGTTCTACCCATTACCGGCCCACCGAGCTGGCCACTCGAGAAGCGTTTGCCAAGCTCCCCGCGGAGGTTTGGGGCTGGTACATCTACCGCCGCACGGTTTGCCGCCGGGCAGAACCAAACTCGGGTCATAAACTCCTGGCCGCTTTCGAACGAAACCTGGGAGAACGCTTTCTACTGGTGACTCAAAATGTTGATGGACTTCACTTACGAGCCGGCAACAGCCTGAAAAGAACCTATCAAGTCCACGGAAACATCGATTACATGCGTTGTTGGAAGGAGTGCTGCAGCGAGCTTTTTCCGATCCCCATGGAGATTGGAGAACTCGACCGCGGAGCGGCCCTGACCCAAGAGCAGCAGGACCTGCTCAGGTGCCCGAGATGCCAGGGTCTGGCCCGACCCCACGTCTTGTGGTTTGATGAATGTTACGATGAAGAAGTGTTCCGCTTCCATAGTTCTCTCATCGCTGCCAGTAAATGCGGTATTTTGATCAGCGTGGGTAGCTCCGGCTCTACCAACCTTCCCACCCAGATGGTAAGCCAGGCCTGTTCTCGGGGTGCTGTGGTGGTTGACATCAACCCCGAAGGTGGACCGTACGCCAGACAAGCTCAGGCTGCTGGTGGGTTCTGGTTGGCCGAGAACGCCGGGAGTGGCCTACAGAAAGTGGCCGAGGCCATGGGTATCGAATCATGACCGAGTCGTTTCCTACCGCCCTCGGCTGGATGGAGGCCGAGTGGAATCGTAGCCAATTGGTCTCCTTGAACTTCAGTGAACCGGCGGCGGCTTCCCAAAGCGAACTTGCCCGGGCCGTGCAGAAACATTTCCAGGGTGATTCCCAGGAGTCTTACTTCAACGGCATCGAGCTTGCGAACGAGGGGGTCAGCGAGTTCTCCCGGCAGGTCTATGAAGCGGCTCGAGCCATCCCCTCCGGGAGTACTACCACATACGGGGAGTTAGCTCGGCAGTTGGACAAACCAGGCGCCGCCCGAGCGGTGGGCTCCGCGCTGGGTAGAAACCCTTATCTCCTGGTCGTTCCCTGCCACCGAATCTTGGGGCAGAGCGGATTTTGCGGCTTCAGCGCGCCGGGAGGCGTGAAAACCAAGGAGCTTATGCTGGCGGCTGAAGGGGTGGGTACGGAGTCGCTGTGGGACGCTGGAGAAACTGAGCGAGCCCTTGACCATTTACGAAGCTGCCCGAGGCTAGGACCTGTGATCTCTCGGGTGGGCCCGCCCACGATGAAACCGTCGTTCCCGGATCATCCTTTTGCCTCTCTGGGCCGGGCCGTGCTCTACCAGCAGTTGGCGGGCTCGGCGGCCGCGGCCATCATGGCCAGGGTCTGCGCCCTGGGGAGTGAGCCCTTTCCCAGCGCTCGAGAGTTTTTGGAAATGAGCGACGAAAGTCTGAGAGAGGCGGGCGTCTCAGGACCCAAGATCGCGACCTTGAAGCGTTTATCGGAGGCGGTCGAAAGCGGCCGGCTTTGCCCGGAACGGCTGCACCTCTTACCCGACGCCGAGGTGGAGGCTCAGATCTCGTCGATCAAGGGCCTGGGCAACTGGAGTGCCCGAATGTTTCTTCTCTTCCATCTGGGACGACGAGACGTTTTCCCGGTCAAGGACCTGGGCGTCCGCAAAGCGATGCAAAGGCTCTTCAAAACCTCCGAACTGCCCAACCCCGATTTCATGCTTCGAAAGTCCAAGCCGTGGCGCCCCTACCGGAGCCTGGCCTCCTGGTATCTCTGGCGCAGTCTGGAAAACTAGGGCCCTAAATCATGGTCCAGGGGTTCTCGATCTTGAGAGTCTTAGCCCCCGCCGCCTCGATGGCTCGCTGTCTTTCCAACTCGATGAAGCGGTCTAGTTTGTCCTGCTCGGCCTGGTCCGTGTCGATGAACTCACAACCCATTTGAAACATCCCGCTCACCGTGAGCTCTTTGACCCAAACCACTCGCATCCGGGAAACAAAAGGCTCTTCATCCTTGACCAGGGCAATGCTGATCTCGCACTCATCCTCCCCTGGTGGCCGGTGATCGGTGGCCCGAAATCCCGAGGCAGAGATGTCGATGACAAAAAGCCGAGTTCTGATGGCATCGCCGCCTTCCGAAGTCAAGGTGGCTCCGAGCACCTTGTTCAATCGATACGCTTTTCGACGCTCTTCTCCGGACTTTTCAGCCTTTTCTGCGGCGTCTTCGGAAGACTTTACCGATTCGGCAGCTTCTTCCCCTACATTTTCTTCCTCTACCTCATCCATAGCAACAACCTCCCGTTGTAAAAACTGGATTTCTCGCTTACCTTCCACATTCCCCGTGGAGAAGTGTAACTTGACGGCAACATGCCTTCATTACCTTAAGACTACAATAGATCTATGCAGGTCAAGACTGTCTATAGCAGCGACGTACTCACTCGCCACCGGGAGCGGCTTCGGGACGCGGCCGGTAAGGAGCGCGCCCGCGCCCAGGAGCTGAGCCAAAGCGGCAGCGACCAGTTGGCCCTGGCCGAGGAGAAAAAGAACGCTGCAGCCGATAATTTCAAAAAGGGCGAGGAGCTCAAGAACGAGTCGGACCGCCTGCGCCGAAACGGCCGGGAGCAGAGCCTGCGAGGTTTGACGCGGCTGGCCGACGGCTCCGATAGGTACGCGGAGAGTTTTGAAAAACAGGAGACTGGACTGACCGATCTACAAGGCTCCCTGGGATCAATGGGTGAGGCCAACACCGCTAAAACCGGTGGTCTGAACAAGATCGATCAGGGCCTGACCGAGCAAGAATCTCAAAATGCTGCCCAGAGTGGCACCGTTTCCGAACTGGAAGCATCCCACAACCAGAGCCGTTCCCTCAGCGCGCAAAAGAGCCAACACGCCGAAGGCCTTCAGCAGAACCTTGGCGCTCGCAGTGAAGAGTTGAACACCCAGGCTGAGCGGATCGGCGACTTTCTCCTCGCCGGAGCTGATTTCGACCAGGGCTCGGCCCTCAAGAGCGACGGATTTCAGGACTTGAAGGGAGCCACCGGCCATCGAGTCCAGGCCGAAGCGTACAACGACGTCAAGGCTGAAGCGGAACTGAAGCAGAGTTGGTCGGAAGGCGACGCGGATCGACACCAGAAAGCCGAGCGACGGCTATTTTTCGATTCGCTTTTTGAGTCCTTGCGGGCCCAGGCATCGAGTGCCAACGCTTCCCTGCACCATCAGGCCGCCGAGCGAGGTGAAATGAGGGCTGAGGATCTGCAACACCTGGCCGATGGCCTCAAGGTCCGGGCCGAAGGTTGCCTGCAGAATGCTCGCACCTTGGAATGCTCGGGGCAGCATCACTTGATGGTCGGTCAACAGATGAAGATGTGCCCCTGGACCTACTGCCAGGGTATGGCCCTAGAACAGCAGGGATACGCCGAACTCGCCCGGGCCCAGGAAATGAAAAGCCACGCCCGCTCTCTCCGGGAGGAAGCCCAGGCCAAAGCCCTGGAAGCCGAAACCTCCAGAGTGCGGGCCGAACAAGCCCGAGAAGTCGGCGATGAGTATGAAATTCAAGGCCACGGCTCTTCGCTAAGGTCGAATCTTTTGAAAGAGCGTTCCGAGGCCCACGAACAGAGCGCGGAAAAAGCTGAAGCCAGTGCCCAAAACTCCCAGGCCAGAGCGGAAAGGATGGCCCGAGCCGCTCAATCCGAGTCGGAGCAAGCACGCTCTTTGAACCGGCAAGGCCATCAGAAACTCCAGCAAGGCTTCTCCGAGCAACGATCCGCCCTCGGTACCCAGGGTCGAGCTGCGGTGGGCTTCGAGCGTTCGCTGAGCAGCGAAGGAGAACTCCAGAACGGGGCAGAGGACTACCTGGCCAGAGTCAGCGAAAACCTGACCACCGGTCGCTCGGTGCTGGGCCGAAACCGGAACTTGTTGGAGCAACTGCGTGGCTCCGTGCATAACGAGCAGAGTTCCCAACAAAAGGTTCAAGAAGGTATCGATGAGTTCAAGACCGGAGGGACTCAATCGGCCGAAGCGACTCAACAGGGTCGGCAGGCCGCTCAGATACTGGAAGAGGCCCGAAGTTTGGAATTGGAAGGTTTGAGACTCCAGACCAGAGGCCAAAAGATGCTGCTACAAGCGCGTCCTAAGATGGCCGATGCAGCTCGTTTGTCCGCTGAGTCCTTCGACGCCTACAAGAAGGGCGGCACCCAGGAAGAAGAAGCGGAGCGACTGATCGCCGAAGGGACTCAAAAGCTTGCCGCTGCGGAGATTTTGAAGCAGAAAGCGACGGCTTACGAGAACATTGCCAACAAGTAAAGACATTCTAGACTTCTGGTTCCAGGAGTTGGAGCCCAAGGACTGGTTCGACGGTGGAGAACGGGTCGATCGACTGGTTCAGCAACGCTTCCAGACCACCATCGAAGACGTTTATGAAGGGCGGTGCCAGGAGTGGCTGGAGACTCCCCCGGGTCGACTGGCGGCGGTTATTACTCTGGATCAGTTTCCCCGCAATATCTATCGCCGAACTCCCCGCTCCTTTTCCTACGACGACAAAGCGCTGACCTGGACCCTGGAAGCTGTCGCTCAGGGCATAGATGAAGCCCTGGAACCGCTCCAGCGAGTCTTTCTCTATTTGCCTTTAGAGCACAGCGAAAACATGGAGCATCAGGATCGGAGCCTCGAACGCTTCGCCCACATCGTGACCTGCGTCAAACCTGAAGAACGGCCCCGCTACCGGGATTTTTTGCACTACGCCTGGCGCCATTACGAAATCATCAAGCGTTTCGATCGCTACCCTCACCGCAATAAAGTCCTGGGAAGAGACTCCACCGAGCAGGAGACCCGCTTCTTAGAACAACCGGGCTCCTCGTTCTTGTAGAGCGTTGCCACATCGGATCTCTGGGTTCCACGCTAACGAAATCCGAGGGTTCCTAACCCTTCTTTCAAATCGTTGACCTGGCCTAGAACCCAGCGCTTTTCCAATTCCCGCAGAGTCTCGCCCAGCCAGGGCCCCCTCTCTTTTTGCAGACTCTCCATTACCTCGGTTCCGGTCCAGGGTACCGGGTCCCAGCGCAGGCTCCCCTGCCCCGAAGCTTCTCGGGCTATGGACTGTCTTTGCTCGGGGCTGAGCGGGCTGGAGAGTTCCGGGTAGATGAGCGCCTGACTCAGCCGCTGAAAAGCTGGACCAGCAATCCTGGAGAGTTCGAAGATCTCTTCCAGGGTTGCCGACTGCATCTCTGCCACGACCGCGGCACCGTCCCACCAGCGCTCCAGATACCGGCTGGCCTCTCTGGAGAGTTTGAGTCTTTCGAACAACGGCTGCCGCAGTGGGGGTTCTAATGAGGGACCGAAGAGTACGGCCAATCCAGGGGCCAGGCCGACCGGGTCGGTCCGGCTCAACGCTTTTAGCAAGGCCCAGTCATACGCCGGTAACGCTAGGAGGGCTTCGGCTACTCCGAGTTGCTTCAACAGCTCGATATGGTCGGGAGTAGCATGAGCAAAAAAGACTGTCAGCTCTACGGCGATCCGCTCCCCGGCCACCCGCTCTAGTCCTGGAGCGGCCCGGCAGGCACTGGAGAGCGCTTGGGGGTGAAGGGTGAAACCGAACTGAGCGGCAAAGCGCGCGGCCCGCAAGACCCGCAGAGGGTCTTCTTGAAAGTTCTCTCCCCGGACCTCTTGAAGCAGCCCTTTGCAAACGTCACTGCGACCATCGAACGGGTCGGCCAGCCTTGCCTCGCAGTCGATCGCCATGGCGTTGATCCGCAGGTCCCGGCGTAGCAGATCGGCGTAGAGGTTTTCCCCTTGGAGCGCTACCAGATCGATTTCCACTCCGGGTGCAAAGCACAATCGCAAAATACCCCGGCCTTTATCCAGAGCAACCGGGGTGGCTCCGGTCAAGCGAGCCAATCGGGCCCCGGATTGCATCAGCCTGGAGGGTCGGCAGTTGATGATAAGATCAACGTCCTTGCTGTCGCGCCCCAGGAGAAGGTCCCGAACAACACCGCCCACCAGAAGGGGCTGCAGCTCAGAGCGGGCGAGGGCTTCCACCACCACCGAAAGCGGTTCGGAGGACCAGAGCGCGCGGACGGCAGCTCGCTGCCCGGGTCCAGCCCAATCCTCTTCCGGTATCCAGTCAATCAAGGTTAGTCGCTCAATTTATCCCAAAAATCGTTCCACTTGCGCCCGGCATCACGGGTGAAATCCTCGGTCTTGCGCTTCCATTCACGCTGGATATCCTCACTCTCCCGGCGGCGCTCACGCTCTTTGGAATCAGGGCTTTGAGCGTCTTCGTAACCACGCTTGAAGCCGGTCTCAAAATCTTCCGCACCCCGCCGGAGATCGATCTCGAAATCTTCTAGTCCCCGGTCGATCTTACGACCCCAATCTTCCATGCGGTTTTCAAAGGTGGGCTCTTCAGGTTGCGACATCTGAATCCCGGCCACGAAGGCTCCACCGACGGCGGCGGTCAAGGCCAGTCCAAGCCCCAGTTTCTTCAGAGTGCTCAGTCCCGGGCCGGGCTTGGCCTGGGCTCCGGAGAAAATAAAAGTGTCTGCTGGGCCGGTTTCAATCAGAGCCTGCTGCCGGGGAGGGCTGAAGTGGCGAAGCCTGTTGGCGGCCAAACGATTGATGGTACTGCTGTTTCCGGTTGCGATATTCATGAACTGAGTTTCCTTGTAAGCGTAATGAGTGTTGATGGTAGGATACCCGCTGCGGCTTAAAAGTCTCTGAAAGGGCCCCTCACTGAGTCTTTCTCAACTCCCGCAGATTGTGACTGGCTACCTGATGATCCGGGTGAAAACGCAAGACCTCTTGAAAACACTCGAAGGCCTCATCCCGTCGACCCAATTTGGCCAGGCACATCCCTTTGTTGACCAGCGCTTCGTCATTACCCGGCATGAGTAGCGCGGCACGATCATAAAAACCGAGGCCATCTTCCCAGCGCTTTTCCACCATAGCCAGATAGCCCGCACCGAGCAGTGCATCCAGCGAGTAAGGGTTGTATTGCAAGCTCTGGTCCAGGGTCTGCCGGGCTCTTTCAACCTCACCAGTCTTGGTTAGAGCCACCGCCAAGCTGGTCAGGATGGCGTCGTTGGCCAGGGAGTGTTCCGCTGCTTTCTGCAGTTGGACAACCGCCTCGTCATGCTTGTCCAGCGCACTCAGTGCCTGGCCCCAGCGCGTCCGAAGGATAGGAGCCAGAGACCACTTCGGATTGCTCTCCAAAGCCCTGTCAAGGAGTAAGGCCGCGTTTTGCATCCGCCCGCTCTTGAACTCGAACTCCGCCCACAGGGCAGCCACCAGTCCGGGGTTTGAAGCGGAACTCAACGCTTGTTCAAAAGCTCTCTGAGTCTCCTCTCCGAAATTTCTCTCGGCTAGAAATCGTGCCTTCACAAACTTGCCTTCAGGAGTGCCGGAGTTCTGGCCAAGCCAACGCCGGACCCACTCTTCTCCCCAAAAGTTTAACCAGGCGTGAGCCACAGTTGCCGGTTCCCGGCCGTCCGGCCCTCCGGCGTGACTCATCAGGAGTCGAAGATTGCCTGCAACCAGATCGTCTTGAAAGAGGTGCCGGGGCGCAGCGAACTCCAGCAGTGGACGATCATCGGTGTTGAGAGGTGCCTCTGGTCGAAACTCTAAGGCCCGTCGGCGATCGAATAGCTCCAGACCGGCTAATGAATCGGGGTATAGGATCCCCGTTTCATACAAGCGCTTTTGCAGTTCTGGAGACGAGTCATAAAGTTTCCTAAAACGAGCCGTCGACGGCTTCAGCGGTTTCTTACTGCCGACCATCAAGAGGTCGCCGGGAGCTGACAGCCAGACCGAACCCTCCGGAAAGGCCTGGAAGAAGCTATTAAACACCATGCCCACTTCTCGGTCTGAAACTCCGTAGAAATGAAACCACTGTATCATTACCCCCTGTTCGGACAAGCGATCCCGGCAAATAGCAAAAAAGTCTTGAGTAAAGAGATCGCCCACCCCGGCGATCCAGGGGTTGGATGGCTCACTGATGATGAGGTCGTAGGGCTCAGAGGCCGATTGCAGTAAGGTTCGACCGTCGGTCAGTCTGACCTGAACTCGAGGGTCGTCCAGCACTTGCCCATTATAACCGTACCAGAAGCGGTTGGCTTCCAGCATGGCGGGTTCGAGTTCGGCACACTCGATGCTCTGAAGTTGGGGAAAATGGCTCAGCGCTTCCAGGGTCATGCCGCTACCCAGACCGATCACCGCGGCCCGGGCTGGTTGCTCCACGAATAGACCCCCCAGGTATCCGGCAAAATACATGGTCTGCCGGTCGGTCTGGTTGAGCGACGCGTCGACTTTTCCGTTGACCTTCACCGTCATCGATCCCGGGCCGCTCACGTGCACGCTCACGGTCGTGGAGAAACCGTCCCGATAGTACGCGGGAGGCAGCCAGAGTTCTTGCTTGAGCTCACTCAGCGAGACCTCTATTCGACCCTGGCCATAAATCCCTGAACCGGCCGACATCAGCCCCGGGCTCCAGGTTGGGGCCAGCAGACAGAGGGCCGCCACCAGGGATCCGGCCAATTTCCCTCGCCATCCGAAAAACACCAAACAGGCCAAAAGCTGAAGCATCACCGCGCTCTGCAGGGTGTGTTGCACTCCCACCCAGGGGATCAGGAAGAACCCGGCCAGCAAAGCTCCCACGATGCAGCCCACGGTATTGACGGCGTAGAGTCGGCCCACCTGCCCGCCCAGGGAAGGGTCGCTGCGCCCGAAGACCTGATTGATCGCGGGAAAGACCAATCCCATGATCAGACAGGTCGGTCCGATGACCGAGAGCACCATCAAAAGTTGCAGCGATAGGACCCGAGAGAACTCTCCCCCGGTCCAGGAGAAGAGAAGGATAAAGACCAGGGGAAGATAGCCCAGCAGCACGGTGGAGAGACCCGCCGCGATCCCGCCCAGCAAAATAAGTGCGCCCACCCCGCTCGCAGTGAGACGCGCCACCCACGCTGCAGGGAGCAGAGCAAACAGGATACTCCCCAGGGCGATTCCCAGCAAGAAAATGCTTAGGACCGCGGCAAAAGCGTAAGTGGATGAGCCCAGGGTGAGGATGAGTCCCCGGGTCCAACCCACCTGCAAGACCATCGAAGCGACACCGACCAGCCCGAAGGCAAGCAGCGCCCCTCGAGGCACGGTGCCTGGAGAATAGCTCTCGGTCTGCCTCGCTTGCTCCCGGAACGACTTGCTCAAGACGCTGCCCATCAAGGCCAGCCCAAAGTTTATCAGAGCGGCGCCGACCAGACTGGTCCAGGTGCCAAACAACGGAAGAAGCGCGAAGCCGGTCAGGGCCGCCCCCGTAAAAGCACCCAGGGTATTGACCCCATAGAGTTCGGAGAGGAGGTGACCGGGCAGAACCTCCTGGCGCACCAGGGCTACGCACAGCAGGGGCAGGGTGGCTCCCATAGCCGCGGTGGGGGGCAGCAAAACCAGAGCCGCTCCGGCCAGACCGATCAGGTAGAGAGGTGTCCCCGACCACCCGGCCCCGGCCGCCGTAAGGTAGAGGGTGGAGGTCCCCTGCAGTAGAGAAAAAGAAAGGAGTGCCCACAGTCCGATGAAGGCCTCCAGGCCCGCGTATCGCTGAACCTGAATCCTGGGGACACCGGTACTCGCCCTCCCCGCGGCCCAGGCCCCCAACGCCAGTCCGGCCATGGTGATGGAAACCACGCTGCTCACAGCTAACACACTGTGGCCCAGGATGAGGGTGAGCCTTCGGGTCCATAGGAGTTGATAGACCAGAGAGGTCGAGCCGGAGAGAAAAAAGAGAAAGTACAGTAGCGCGCGGGTCAATAAGTGGTCCACAGGACTTTGGTCAACTCGCCGGAGGTGGCTCCTGTGATGGCACTGCTATAAGCCGGATCGTACCTCAAGCCGGGACGAAGGGCCCAGATATTGATATCTCCACCCGAAGCACCGGGCTGGTCTGTGGCGGGGTTTCCTCCGTAAGCGGTGAGCGATCCCGTGAGTTGAAAATTACCGGCCTTGGAAGCTGAATCAGGGTCGTCCAGGATGGCCGTGAAACTCCCCCAGGTGTAGGCCA
>Ga0172382_10006549_pt1 | contig 16863 bp, 19 predicted proteins | sample Leawel138RmetaG_FD_122245 | JGI IMG/M metagenome (GOLD analysis project Ga0172382, IMG submission 122245) | Leachate microbial communities from a municipal landfill in Southern Ontario, Canada - Leachate well 138R metaG | ecosystem: Engineered > Solid waste > Landfill > Unclassified | place...
CTGTTAAAAAATACCAGTACCGGAAAACCTTGCACACCTGCAAAACTGCAAACGAAAGCAAAATCTTTCACAGTCCACATATTTGCTCTTAACTCGCGTACAAGTAGCCTGAACCGTCGTATGCCGACATAATGTAGCATTGCCAACAATGCATCGTGTTCACGGTCTGAACCGCTGAACTTAAGAGTATAGCCGAGGCCTGAGGGACTGACCTGAACTGTCTCTACCATAATGTAACCTCCTTAAAATTAGTGCGGAACTTTTTTGGGTCCTTATTGCCTTATTGCTCCGCTATTTAGACCCCGAAGGGGATAATACATGCTATCCCCTTCACAGGCACACGATACCCGATTAGCTTATAGCAATCCCCTTTACAGCCTGGACCGCTTTGATGAAAGTCTCAGCTTCCTTTTTCGGAATCGAGATTTCGGCAGTGTTACCAGTACTCTTCCGAACGGCTCCAAGTTTGCCTGCTTTTTTCAGAATAGCACTCCAAACGCGATCATCCACGTTGCCGTTTTTAACCAGCTTAATATCTTTCGCGTCTTTGATTTCCACAACAGGATTAGCCTTCGCACCAGACGGATTGTACTTTGCATCCAATTCCTGGAGAACAGGTATTGCCATAAATTCATCTTTTTTCTCTGCGACCCACAGAGCCCGTTTCACAGCCTGTCCGATTGCGCTTTGCAGAGCATCTTCGGTTTTTTTCACGTCACCGGTTTTTGCAATTGTGATGATGTCGTTCGCGTTTGCCATTGTGGCCTCCTCATTGTTTGTGTTATTAAAAAGATTTTTTACTATTTGCCTTTCGGCAAGATCTTGATCCCTTTTCAATTTTAAGCTGTCCCGCCGGAATCTTGCTTGGACTGCTCTTACCTCTATACCGTACTTCCCCCACAGACCATCGTACTTTGTTACGATTACTGTCTGGCTTTCCGGTAGTTGATCCCAATACTCTTCAATTATTCCGTAAGGATCAACGAGCCCGAAATACTCGCCTGCGCGAGTTTGCACGACTGCAATATTTCGCCTCCTTCCAGATTGTTCATGGTTCCCTGTACCTGCTTTTTAGGGAGCTTCCAGTCTTAATGCAGGTATGTACTCCCCGGAAGGCTTAAAGCCTCCCACAGACTCTTAACTTATCTTAGCTCCTTGCGCCTGCATTGTCCACACAACATAGTGTCCGCGATAAGCACGACGCAACCAGCAAACGAAACCGTTCCACAGTACGAACTTACGATTACCATCATGATAGATCCTTGTATTATATGTTTTGCGATATTTACCGTCATAGTCACGGTACAGAACAGAGTCTTTAGAAACTTTTTCACTTTTGAAAGAATTCAGGCGAGTCATTTTGTACCTCCTCAAAAATTGTTTATTTGTTTGCGCGGGAGGGGTCCCCGCTTTGTTTTTCAAATTACACTTATAATATACTCATAAAGCAGACAGGATGCAACAAAAAAGTCTAAAAAATATAGACTTTTTTTTATTTTGTTTGAAAATCTCAATTTGCTTAAAAACATAATATACTCTTTGTTGTCAAAAACCGGTCGCAGTTTGAAAACTTATCGCGGTTATATACTATTATATATGCAGGTTTTTGCAGAACTGAAAATAAACGCAAACAGTATGCCACAATAAACCAAACCATAAAATACAATTGTGGTATGGTAAATACAAATAAATTTAAGATATTTTTGATTATTTTTTATCAATCGTCGTAAGACCTTTATTTATAAGTATTTAAAGAATTTACTATTTGTTAAATTTTTAATATATTGATATATAATAGTATACTATATAGTAAAACCCGTATAAGTTATTGAATTTTAAGCGGTTATATCGTATCTTATTTTACAAGAACAATTCTGGTCTTTAAGACAAAAAAAAAGGCAGAGCATTACAATAATGCTCCACCTCTCGTGACAGATAGCAGTCGAACGTCCTGTCAATTAGTTATTGGGAATATCCAGTCTCCGCCTGAGTATACGGATAATAGGCAGAATAAAGAAATCATCAATCTTGGTTGGAGTTGTTGTCACCAATAGCTCTACGATATCAAGAGCCTTATCCCAAATTGCTTTTTCGTTGTCGTCATCGGCAGATTTTTTCAAGTTATCTGCCAGTTCATGCAATTTTTCTTTAACCTTGGAACTCATAGAGTCCTCCTTTAAGAATATGGTTTATAAGATTTACCGTTATCCAATGAAATTAGAAACGGTTCTGTTTTCAAATATAAATCCGCCATTGCCTTACTATATACAATTGTTTTAGGATTGCTTATATGCAACCAATAAGAATTCCGCTTTTCCAAGATAACCTGCCCGATCTGTATATTGCCAGTCGGTAAAGCTATAATTCCACTCTCACGAACAAAATGTACTTTCAATACATCCCAAGCTTCTTTTGCACCACAAGACGGTATTACATCTGCAGCTCCAACAGAATACTGAAAATATTTCCCATATTGCCGTATCTTTACAGCACTCCGAAGCTTAACAATATTCCCACATAGATGATCACTTGTTTCAGACGGATTATATCCTTGCGCTCTAAGACGATTGAGATCACTGGGAAAGCGGACACCAGATACAATCTTGATCGAGACATCTTTGGCAAAAACGTCTGTCAAATAGTTTCGTATTGGCTGTAAAATACGCTCCGCCAGATTCTTTATCATATATAGCTGGATACTTGTCAATACACTTGGATCCCGATTAGAGAATTCGGAGAACCAAAAATTATCAGACAGTTTCATATTAACCCCTTCACCTTTAAGGCAACCGTGATGATTACGATTATTAATTGTAATAAAAGACTGGACATTCCTGCAATTACCCAATTTTTCATTCCGTCAATCCTTTCGTTTGTCTTACCATTAGCTTTCCACATATCTATACGACTTTCTTCCAAGGATTTAATCCTGGCTTCGTGGCCACTATGCTCTTGACAATACTCTTTTTCTGCCATTATATCATCCTCTATCAAGTAGGATATTCGTAATTACTAATAATCGCAGCAGGAGCCATCACATCGAAGCTTATTGCGTATTTACGTGACGGCAATAAGATTGCAGGCATACTCCTGGCGTCGTCCCTTGTAATGTGATAAAACCAAGTGTCTTTACTACCTATCCAGATAGCATTACCGACTCCATACGGCATGGCGATTAATTCCCCAGTCTCATCTCCTGCATATCGAACATTATCTGTCGATGACGCAAATCTTTTATACAAAGCATAAGACCGTCCAACTCCATTATGGTTCCAGTAATCTAAAGGTCCGTACCACAACATCTGTGGAATAGCGCAACTAATTTGCAAAGCTTGATAGATTGACGTTGTGTATCCACCATAACCATTAGATATAGACGCCGGAGTAATAAAGACGATATTACCAATTATTCGCCACATCTGTCCATGATATACAGCCGTAACTTCCGCCTCTTCAACTTCGGCACCAGATAAGTCATACGTCTGAAATAATGTATTTCCCTGAGGAACGCTTCCATCCCCTGGAGTAGCATAGCGACCTTTAAGCCTTAGAGTAACATCTGTAATTTGGTACTCTGCTCCAGGATGCGTTTGTGATGCAAGACCTTTCTTCATAGCTTCGCAAAAGAGCCTTGTTTTAAAAGCTCTTGTAGAAGCTGGATACCACTTCAAATCACCACTATCGTACGTTAATACATCTCCCTTAAGAGCGCTCGTATGCTCGATTTTAGATGTTTCATCTTGTAAATCAGCTATATCAGCATCCTGTGTATCATTACGCAATATCTCATCAGCCATATCGGTCTCAAGATCATCAACTCTACCATCTAAAATAAGGTCGGCGCTTGCACGATCAGAAGCTTCATTGGATACTTTATTGTCAATTGCTGTATTAAGCTGATTCATCTGAGAAATATCTTCAGAATGATCGTTGAGAGTTATACCCTCCGCTCGGATTACATTCGCAATCTCTTCTTGAAACGAATTCGCTTCATTAAATCTGAATTGCGTCGCATCCCTAACTCCAGGGTCTTCATCCGCGTAAACTCGTTTTCCATTTACTATTATATAGCCATCACCATAAGTTTCATGCATAGCAGGCCTCCTTCTATTTCCAAGTAATCTCAGTATGAGCTGGTTTCAATTGATTAAAACGACACTTTAAATAATCAAGACTTACATTATCTAAAGATAGAACTGTAACTGTCCATCTATATTTTGCTTGTCGAGACCATAATCTTGATCCGTCAATACCAGTAATCGGCATTCTTGAGACGCGATTCACACTTACTCTGAAGATACTACCTGTACCACTATATTCCTTTATCGAAATATTAGCTCCTAAGCTTGCAGCATACTCTATAAAGAACTCTTTATTTTGCCCGTAATAATTACCTGTATACTTTGCATGTGCGATACGAGCTCTCTCCTCCATAGTACCAGCAAGAGGTGAACAAGTATCGGGCAAACCTAAATCCGTTTCCCATTCTGGTAATAATTCTCTTGATAGACCAGGAATAGCTTCTTGCCTTAAAGCAGTTACTCGCTCTTCAAATTTCTCAAGCTCGACAGCAAAAGCCATTAAGATTTTACCAATAATTTTTGAGATCATACCAACGTCCCATCTATGCCTATATATGAAAAGCCATTGACACCATCCGCTCCATTCACAACAAGATATAGATCATCAGAATTTACCATTACATTTCCAGGAATAGGCCAAATATCAATTCTTGCCCATTGACTTCCATCCCAAAAATAGCTCCATATATTACCAGATATTCTATCAATTTTCATTCTTATTTCTACTGGACCAGTTGGAACTAATCTTTGTGCTCCATTAGATATAATATGCGGAGCAATCATCATTGAATCGTAAATCATTCCACCGGCATTAAACAACTCCATGTGAATTGAAATATTTGCAAAACCTTCATTTGCAGAATGCCAAAATCCAAACTCTACTGTAAAGTCGCCAGTAAGTAATTGACCAGTCGGCGGATATAATCTATCATCTCCATCCGAAGCTCTTTGCGCTATACCTTCCCCATTCTCAGTAGTCTGATACCAATTTGACAAGAAAGCACTATCCCAACCAGAGCATAACGTAGTCTCAAATCCGCAATATTGCGTCCACGAACCTCCACCAGAAATTGACGGAACACCAAGAACTTCTTCAGTAATAATACCATTCGGGGCGATTATTAGATGTGGACTTAAAGTCAACGAACCAAAAGATTCCGCAGAAGGAATACCTGATAATATTACATCTTTATGCTCTGCCATATTTGGCAAACCGAAACTTTCACCACTTAAAATCCCATTGGGAGTTACAAGTATATTACCAGTAAAAAGCGTTATACGTCCAAACATTTCAGCAGAATCAATACTATGCAGGCGAATATCTTTTTCATCCGGTAATGGTATAATCCAAGCACGACCTCTGGGAAGGAGAGCACGGAGCGACCGAACGTAGTCCCATCGATCGTAGGTCAATTGCGGAATTAATTCTTGTAAATACTTAGACATTATAATACTCCAAAAGTGATCGTACCTAAGGACGGATACATATAACCAGTAAGAGCGACATCGTCAACCGGCAACGAAACTCCATCAGCTTTTAATGTTACAATATCGTAATCCTCTACACCTGATTTAGAAATAGATGCACGGATTTGAGATATCGGCAATGTAGTTCCAGGCTTGTGTGGTAAAAATAAAGTCTCCAAATTTTTTCTAATTACTGTCTGATAATCGTTTGTATTCTGTGTAGAAGGTAACTTAATATAAAATGAGAGCTCGGTAGTTCCAGGAGTACCATTATAATCTGTAATTGATTCCACGAATAGATCAGCCGTAACTGGTTTACGAGCTGTAATATAAGCCAAGACATCAGATAATAATGCAGCACTCGGAACGGGATCACTACCAGAAGCCGTAAATACAACAGATACCGTTCCTGGTCCTTTTGCTAATGGATAACACCAAGCTCTTTCTACTCCAGGATATTCTGTTGCCCATCTTACATAATCAGCAGCCGAACCACCAGTCGGTATTTTCTGTATACGTTGTAAAATACGGGCTCTGTATGTTTCATCGTCCTCTGCATCTTCACCTCCAGTGATATCACCATCTACTTGTATCTCGTCATTCACGCCAGATATCGGCGCTACAATTTGCAAAAAGATAGGAATGGGAGGATTTGGCCGAACATAGTTACCCTCCTCACCCGACTGCATTGCCTGTACTATAATGGATGCAGTTCCTCCCGTAATCGTTGCTATCGTGGTCGTACCGTACTCAATACCATCTTCATTCTGTACCCGAGTATTTACCGGTATAACAGTTCCATCCACACCTGCAAAAATAGCAGTACCGATAGCGAACGATCCTGGCCTTCTATCAACTCCCCACATCCTTCCATGACGATTAAGATACTCTTTTTCCGCTGTTGTAACAAATAACTGTTTCGCTATAAATTGTAAATATCCATAATTACCATGAATCGCTCCTGCAAAGACACGAGCCATAATACGCAATACAGCATTTCGTAAGAGTGCTACTTTACCAAACAGCCTCGCTTCTATTCCTTTTTCAATTCTTTCTTTTATTGTCTTTATAGCAGGTCTTTCGAATGGCATTATTGCCTCCTTAATATTTGCGCTTCCCAATTATAATAAAAATTAAAAAAGATTGTTGTTCCTTCTGGCTTCTTAAATGCAAGAGTAAATGCCAGAGTGGTCTTCAAATCTCTTCTTCGTTCTACAGTAACTTCGACAGACTCAACTAATCCATCTTCAATCATCCAATGAAAACCATCGAGTAAATATTCTTTAGCGATTGCGGGTATCTCCGAAACTGTTTTTGCTCTTTGCAATAACCAAAGTTTCGTTCCTATTTTATAATCCTCAACGACAGGGATTGAATCACCAAACCATCCACCACGATAACCACTATCATCCGGTAATGGATCACCATCTTCAGCTTGTTTATCTGTTAATAACGTTATAAAGATAGCAGTTTCCAAACCTGCATCACGTTCAACATCTCGATCAGCCACAACAAAATCTACATATTGTTTATTAACATCCCATACAAGACGGATATCCCCTTCTAACGCTGGAGTAGGAGCAGGTAGAGCACTCGAAGTCGGCGCGGGAATAGAGACTGAAGGATAACCAAATCCTTCCTGCGATAGGATACCTTCCGGGACGATATACGTTTTAAATATTGATAAGGAAGGCGATCCCCACGACTCCAAAGAACTTATCCCCTGCATGGTCATTGTCTGTCCCAGCTCGAATAGAGTAGGCATACCAAAGGACTCTACAGAAGAGATTGCTCCAGGTACAATTGTATGACCTGTTATTAATTGATCCGCTGATAATATCGTTTGTCCGAAATCTGCTTCCAGTCCATAAAATTCTGCAAACCATTCATCGTAATTTGGAAGTGGAGCATAATTTACAGGACCATAGTTCAAATCTAATCCGTAACTTGGTAACCTTATTCTCCATCTTAAATCACAATTACCAGCTCCTTTATCCGGTCCTACCCAAACTTCACAAATAACAGTCCCTAAGGAATCAGCAACGATATTAGTCCAAGAAACTAATTCCGCATAGATACCTTGATCCGTCATTACATTGACACGAAATTGCTGTGGACTCGTTGTAATAATAGGTATCTGAATCCATATAAAATCTGAATATGGATAAGAACTCCTTACATTATAAAAACCTATATTATGTGGAGACGAACCGAAACTGGTCACTCCTACATTATTCCAGGTAAATTCACATTTATAGTAAGAATTAAATATTCTATGTTTAAAGCTCCGTACTCTTGCCGGTGGAGTATTATTGAAAGTAAGCTGTGACGGGAAATAATTTACTCCAGCTCCAAACTCTGTTCCATAATCAGCAACAACAAAATTAGGATGGACAAAAGAAGGGCTATATTGGTTCGCCATATTATTCCGCCTTTACTTTACTTGTCAGCTCTGTAGAAGATATAGATACACTTGGACCAGATGTTGGAGTATTAGGCGTTCCTGGGTGTACAGGAAGAGTATATCCATGAGTGTGATTGTTAAAAATATTAACGAATTCTTCATTCACCAATTTCTTCAAATTAGCATTGCCAATTTCTATATCTCCAGATGCTTTTATTGTTACTTTTTTATTAGGTGCTTCTATCTCAATACCATTATCTTTAGTCATCTTTACATAATTACCATCGTGATCGTACATAGCTACTCCACCATCTGGTAAATTATTCATGCGATATCGACTATCGTCAATAGCGATACATAATCCATTATCTCGGTTACCTTGTAAAAATAGCGCAACAGCTTCAGCACCATTTAAAGGTTTAGAAGTAAATCCATAATTTTGTACTCTCTCAATACCATCTTTCACATCGTCCTTTGTAAGATTTAACTGTACTATCTGTATTGCTTTGCTATCGTCTACCATTGACACAATCGCACGGCAAATAAGCATACGAACACGAACTCTAATCGGTTCAAGTAAACGATTTAATTGTGCAACAAAATCCATATCACCACCCGAAACCGAAGCCTTTCTTTTTAGACTTCTTTGTTATTTTATTTTCTTTAGATGGATCAGCAGCATAAGTATCCTTATTAACAAGATCCATATTGCACAAAGTTCCATTATCGTCTTGCGTGAATTCGATTGAATTTATTAATAATTGTTCATCAATCCTTAATGGCGGAACTTGACAATAAACAAGAGTACCGACTTCCCATAATCTATTATCTGATTGAAACCAAGTCGGTATCGTTAAATGAAGTTTTCCAGTTCTTCCTGCTCTAATTTGCGATTCCCAATTCGCAGACTTTTGCGCATCTTGGTTACTACCTGCTCCGTCCAATACCACAATTTTGCGACGTACTCTTTTTCCAAAAACTGCATCCGTAGCTTCCGCGAAAATCGTGTTAGTAGAGTTCTGCCATCCATTACCATCCCCCTGCTTTTGTGCCTTTACTTTATAAACTCCATAGCGATTTGAATAATCAAAGTCTACAGAAGCTTTTACGATATTCTCCCCAAATATCAATTTATCCCTTGATATACGGTCACCGCTTGTTATAAGCTCTATATTCCCATACGGATTTGTAACTGGCAATATCGCCCGTTTTTTGCATTCCCTATCTATTATCTCAAATATAGTCTCACCTGAATTAATTGTTAAACTTAATTTTGAATTCTTATCGTATGCAGCCGAAGATATAAAATCTAAATCTACATCATAATCAAACATAAGATCACGGATAATCGTTGACAATAACGTATTATTCCAAGAATTAGAAGGCAAATATTCAGCAGAACAATCCACGATATCCGCTGACTTAGATCTACCATCTACCTTGACAAGGATAGAAGATTCATCCGCAGAAATATTTACAGAATCAATCCAGCCCGTTAATACTAACTCCTTAATATTCTTACCACCAGAAGTCTTTTCAATATAAATTTTACATTTCTCATCAGGAGTCAAAATAGAAGTATCACCATCCCACACATCTACCATTGATAGATTAAAACTATCAGCTATCGCGTCCAATGCACGATTAACTGTAACAGATTTCCATCCTACTAATTTAGTAGATCCAATTTGCATTGTGACAACATTATCCATATATTCTTACCTCTATTGGTACACCACCAGGAACGAACAATGGATGCACTATTCTATTTCTATCAAGTATATCCTGCTCTTCATTTATATTACCATACAGATCATGAGAAACTACAATCGCTGGGAGTGAAGTATTCAATGTATAATCCGCAAGCCGAGCAAGCGAACGAATACGGGTATCTATATCCCGAGCGATAGAAGTTTGTAAATCATACAGAGCGGTATACAGTTCATCACTATTTACTTTTAAAATTAATTCTTCCAGCTTTTTAAAAGTAATATCACGAAACTCTGTCGCCTCATTTAAGCTATCCCACTCAATAATAGACATAAGACCCATCGCATTTATCACAGCCATCTGCTGGATAAATATAGTAAATTGCAAAGAAGGATCATCATCACCAATAGTCTCATCCGGAGAGAAATTAAACATCTTCACCATTTCTCTAAATTGATTCCTGGCATTGTCGGAAGTAGCTTCATATTCATCATCTGCATTAGTTCCGAAAGTTAATAAATCTGCAAACTCTTGCGCAAGATCAACGACGTCGTACGATAACTGTATCAATTTATTCTTAATATTGTCAATATACCGGCGATATTGTGATTGTGCTGAAACTGTTTGCTTTGCATCCTCTATTGTAGATAATGCCTTCTCAAGAGTTGCCATCGCATTTTGTGTTACTGAAAATGGAACTGTAGAAATATCAAAGTTCTCTTCCAGTGATGATTGCGCCGATCTCAAAGCTACTTCTTTTTTTCTGGCAACATCTTCAGTCGTATCTATAACAGCATTAGGAAATTTTAAACTACCAGCTTCTACGAATGTTATTGTAAATCGCGCTATCCGTGTTTCACTAACAGTCTCACGGACAGAATAGTTTGTACAAATAACATTTATCGTTCCCCTGTACGGATGAACAAGTTTCCCAGAACCTTCCTGGTCCAATGCAGAAGCGAGATTATCTCGTTTACTAAAATAATCTTCACCAAGAACGTAAGCTTCTATTTGAAATGTTTTCGATTTACGTCCCATATCTTCTGAATACGGTTCATCCCGTTTAGGAAATGAATGTACAGCCACACGACGACCACCATCGTTTTCCGCATTCGGTACAAAAAATTCAGCCGTACGAAATTGAGCTTGCCGGTAATTGTCGATCCATCCCATTAGTACGCTCCACCGAATGAGAGACCTCGCATGATCTCAGTGTTTACTTTTCCTTTTTCTGTATGAGCTTTCAAATTGACTCCAGCTCTATCTTCAATTACAATCTTTGTCTCATTCTCAGTTTTATTAACTGCTCCAGCTCTACCAACTAATTGATCTACAGAAGCATTCGGTCCACCCTCTGGAGAGGTAAATCCGATCTTTTTCTCCAGCCATTTTGGTAGAGCGATCTTGGTTATACCTGTCAGTAAATCAAGCAATTTTCCACCGATCCAACCAAGTAAATCGCCGAGCTTTTCAAGTAATTTAAAAACAGGCCATAATACAGCAAGAACAACTCTACCGAGCTGTTTAAATAACCAGCCGATAAGCCGGATAAACGGCAACATCTTTCCCCAATTTTTTATAAATAAACTGGCGACCATACCTAAAGGACCAGTAAAGAAAAGTAGACCAGAAGCCATACTCTTGATATTCATTCCAAACTTTGTTTTCATTAATGCAAATAATCCAATGATCGCCATTATTGCACCAATGACCCATCCTATAGGATTTGACAAGATAGCAACGATACCTCCAGCAGAAGCTATCGCACCAGATATTGTGCCGATTGCCGTAATCAACGATCCAATTATGACCAATAAAGGACCAGCAGCAGCGACGACAGCCGCGAATACAGCACCGAGTTTTAATATTCCTGGACTTACTTTCGTTAATCTACGAACAAATTGTATCGCACCTTTTACGACCGTACTAATATCTTTTAATAAGCCTGTATCTTTAAATAGTGCTATCCCTAATTCTTCAAGCGCGGAACGTAAAGCTTTCACCTGTCCTATGAAAGAATTATTGAAAACATCAGCAGCACTCTGCGCTGACCCTGCATTATCACGTAAATCAGCATTTAAGACTTCGAATGCTTTCGAACCTTGTGACACCAAAGCAGCCATTCCAGGACCGACACGTCGTCCGAAAATTTGCAACATATCTGCCGTCGTGGCTCCATGCTTTTCAAATTGCTGTATTATATTTCCAAGATTTTTAACATTACCAGCAGAATCAATTATTTGATTTTTAGGAATCTGCAATCTTGCAAGAGCTGCTCTGGCTTCGTTTGTCGGATTAGCTAACATCCCGATAATCCCACGTAATTGCGTTCCAGCCATTGCTCCTTGGATACCAGCATTAGAAAGCAAACCGATAGCCGTCGCGGTATCCTCAATAGGTATCTTCATGCCAGCAGCGACAGGTCCAACAAATTTCATCGCTTCGGCCATCTGTTCTAAATTCGTATTAGCTGATTGAAAAGAGTCAACAAGAAGATCTGCAACAGATGTAGTCTGTGACGCATCTTTTCCATAAGCCGTAAGAATATTAGAAACAATATCTGCACTCTGTCCTAATTCCATCTGTGCAGCAGCCGCCAGATTTAACGTCGCAGGCATTGCTTGCATAATCTGGTTCGTTTGGAATCCAGCCATTCCAAGATATCCCATACCTTCTGCGGCTTGACTGGCACTAAAGATAGTTGTGGCTCCAAGATCCCTTGCCTGCTTTTCAAGAGCCACAAATTGCGTTCCGGTTGCTCCTGTCAAATTCTGCACACGGAGCATCGACTGTTCAAAATCAGCAGTAGTCTTGAGAGCAATGCCTCCAGCAGCGATAAGAGGAATCGTCATTCCTACCGTCATCTTTTTACCGACGTTAGAAACACTTCTTCCAAATTTTTCTATCTTCTTTTGTGATTGTGCTATTGTACTGGAAAATTTGTCAATACCAGAAATCACTATTCGAATAGGTTTAATCGCCATTACTTCCTCTTTTACTCTCAAGACCTTTGATTAATGCATCAGCCTGTTCACGCCAAAATTGAATATCTTCATCTTCTAATTCATACAGTTCCGTAGGAGGAAACTTGAATAGAAAAGCGAAGAGACCTAACGACTCTCTCCAGTCGTCAGGCCACTCGGCAAAAAAGACTGAACTACCTGTGATGCTTCGAACAAATCTGCCGCATCCAACTCTTCAATAAACTTGATTGATTCCCCAGTCACTCGAGAAACCAATTTCATCATATCATCAAATCGGATATCACTTGCCTTAATACCTTTGAAATCTTTGGCTTTAAGACGACGATTGATCACGATAGTCGAGATAGTTTCATCTCCCCATTGGACAGGGACTGTCAATTCGATTGTATGAGGAATTTCATATACCTTTACTTCCTCATTCCCTTCCTGGTTTTTGTTAGCCTGTTCATTAGCCATAATTCTAACTCCTTAGAGTTGAATGTTTATAATTACCGAACCTCTTCAGCCGACATCCCTTCGAACCGTAACTGAATGTTCGCTTCTTCTGTTCCAACATCCCCATCAGCAGCATACCAAGCGTCTTTGAGAACGATTACTTTACCGTTCGCCAATGACAGAGTGATAGTCGCATTGTCAATTGATACCAGAGCCTCCACATTAAGATCAGATCTATCTGTGATCTCACCTTCAATGAAAGGGACCTGAGGAGTCCCTTTATAGCCATGTACGCGATCAGCTCCAACAATTGCTTCTTTCTTCATCTTCCCAAGATTATAAGTGAAATTCCCTTTTGCATTCTGAATCTCACCATTTACTTTTAACTCGAGAAGTCCAGCGATTAAATTGCTTCCCATATTCACCTCCGTTTAAGATTATCTATTACCGTTATACAGTTTCAAGAAGGAACTGAATTGTGGCAGATCCTACACGGAACTGATTAATAAGGTCCGGAGGAAGTATCCACTCCAAACGATTTGGATCCGTTGTTGATCGTTCACAGACCAAATCGTTTTTAAATTGGTCAATATTCTCAACCAAACCAAGACTCTCCCAACCACGAAAGATATTAATAGCTTCACTCTTTCCAAGCTTAGGAGTCATTACCTGCTGACCAGGACCGACCTGTACTCCATCATCTGCCAATTTCGCACGTGGATATCGTGTCAATATCTGTGTCCTGAAATCATAACGCAGAAACATAAGAGTAAACATTGTATTCGCATCCAAATAAGCGATATCATCTGCACCAAGAGCATTCGTCTGATACATCGTGATAAGTCGTTGGATACGAACTTTACCTCCATTATCCACATAGAAAGTGGAAATACCATCATACAGGAGCGAATTGTTTTCAGCAAGAGTGAACCGTTCCGTAACCGCTGGAGGTAGAATACCAACAATTTCCAAAGTTTGGAAAGGCCGAGCCGGATCGGCTTGTGCTTCCTTAGCAACCTGTCCCGCAAGACCAGCAGCAAATTCTGCAGACCATCCACAAATATCTTCGGAATGCATACAGACAACATGCTTTGAATTTCTACCGGATCCAAACGTTGACAGAGTTCCAACTGTACCTTTACGACTGGTAATGTAAACTCCATCGATCATACGCAAAGGACCAAAACGGTCAGCAAGTTCTGTTTCAATCGCAGATAAATTTGTTGCATCATAATAAGGTGCAGAAATAATATTGTACCATTCATCGCCAAGAACAGAAATTACACTTGACAACAGTGGATTGTTTGCTCCTCCGCTCATTGCGTTCACAGTACAAGTAATACCATCGGGGAGCTCTTCACCCGAATAATAATTGATCCGGAGATCAATATCGTTTCCACTCTCACATGCATTCTTAGCGGTTATCGTTACTGTCCCAGCCAAGTTCGATGCAGTCACCGGCCGACCGGTATCATTGTTAATAGCAGTCTCAAGAGCTGCTCCAACAGCAGTCGCAGTCATGCCGGTTGTTACGGCGACAGCAATCCGCTCACCTGCAATATAAACGACAAGAGTTCCTGTCGCAGTCGCAGTACCACCAAGAACAAATTCCCCCTCCGCTTTAAGTCCAGCTCCTGCATCATCAAGACTAACTCCGTAAACATTACTGATCTTGTTATTCTTGAAGAAATACTTGAACTGTCGTGCAAGCTGAGAACCTGATCCATACAGCTTAGAGGCCTGATCGTAGCTTGTAATTTGGTCAACGACAAGCTGAGGCCTGATACCAGAAGAAAGTCGTTGTCCTATCAGCAATACCTTGTATTTTAAAATACTTGGTCCCTGAAAAGCACGACTCGAATCAAATTCCACATAAACGAATGGAACCCGTAAATCGTTAGGGATAGACATATAGCCTCCTGTCAAATTAAAATTTGGACTTTATTCTCTTACCGGATAATTACTCATTTTCCGGTTCATCTGAAGGATAATCCACAACGACAGCATCTCCAGAAAGAATCCTTCTGTCAATATATACCGTTCGTGGTACTTCTTGTCCTTCTTTTGGCAGGAGTCTACCATCTTCCAAACGAACGTTCCTGCCATCGTTCGGTTTAATAAAAATCATTTCCATCAGACACTCCTTATTGCTTCCTGATTGTGACATTATCACGAGCCTCTACATTATCCGGCGTTTTATAATCTGTTATGAATCTTAAGAATTCGTCCAAGGACCCATTATTAAAGGCGTCTGTACGATAGTTGATCTGCCAAACAAGTCTCAAAGAAGCAATATCCAAATCACCATTTATCTCAATGTTCATTGCTTCTGTCCTACTAAGAATAACATCTTCAACTATTCCTTGCAAACCAAGAAATCTATCGTAGAATATAGCCTGTTCTATTTCAAAAGCCCGAGAATCCAGAAAATCATCAAGAGCGTCGTCACGTTCAGAATCCATACGATGAACGATTTCTGTTAGTAAATTCAATTTACGCAGATAACATCTTGGCTTTACATCCTGAGCATCAGCATCTTCATCTTGAAAATAAATCAATCCACAAGGCAACTCTTCAACAAAAACAGCTTTCGGCCTGGAACAGTACCATCGTCCTCCTAAGTCTGTATTATCTTTTAATAATTCCTTTACAGCTTTGCGAATAACAATCCTGGCATGAGGCTGAGAATTTTGTACTGAAACAATTTTTGACATTATACAGTCCTTTCATGATGCAGATGGAAAACAGTAACTCCTGTCCCATCTGGTTGAGCATCTATCACCTGATATCTCACGCCTTTAATAACCATCTTATCTCCTTTTGCAGGAGCAATCGTAAATTGACTACTAATCGCTTGTACCATAGGATTTCTTGATAAAATTTCCGCTCCAGTATCAGGATCAACCATCATAGTTTCTTCATCGAAGATTATATGTAAATCAGGTATTCTTACACCTGTTTTATGCTCATAAATAGAAGTAATTGCAAACTCTGTATCATTGAAAAATACATCCTCAAGATCAGTCTCCATTAATTGCATAAATTCGTTACGAACTATTACAGTCACAACCGGAGTTCCAAAGAACTCAGAACTCCCGATACCTGCTCCTGTAAAATTCAAAGCTAAAACATTCCTTATAATATGAGACCCAAATAATTCTTGGGACTCAATACCATAAGGAGTTAGATCAACATTGCCAGTCGTAACAACAAAGGATCCAAAAGATTCACCAGAAATAATCGCCTGTACTTGGATAGACATTCCAAGATTTACAGTACCAAAAGATTCCTGAGAAGTTATACCATTTACAGAAACAGAAATTATACCAGGAGCAACAGAAGGAGTTCCAAATTGTTCTACACCACTAATTGATGAAGGCGTAATCTGAACAGTCCCAGGAGATACAGTAAAAGAACCAAAATCTTCTTGAGAAACAATTGAATATGGTGAAACCTGTACACCAGAAACTGTCGCATAAGGTAATCCAAAAGATTCACCAGATGGTATACCAACAGGCTCCACATCTACATTACCAATTAATAGAGATGGTTCTCCAAAATTCTCAGCCGAGGCGATTCCTGTAGGATTTACAGAAGTAGTCTTAGGCAATAAGACTGGAGAACCAAACTCTTCAGAAGAAGGTATACCGTTTAAGTTTACAAATACAACACCTGTAACGATCGTAGGCCGACCCAAACCTTCACCCGTAGCAATACCAGTACAAAGTATATTAACCGCTTCAGGGGTTATTGCAGGCTCGCCAAACGATTCAACCGACGC
>Ga0172382_10006551_pt1 | contig 16859 bp, 33 predicted proteins | sample Leawel138RmetaG_FD_122245 | JGI IMG/M metagenome (GOLD analysis project Ga0172382, IMG submission 122245) | Leachate microbial communities from a municipal landfill in Southern Ontario, Canada - Leachate well 138R metaG | ecosystem: Engineered > Solid waste > Landfill > Unclassified | place...
CCATCCACAGAATTGAAACTCTGGATTAGATACAAAGGTCGGTACTTCATCGTACCAAAACCATCTTGCTATTCCAAAGACGGAATCCAGTGCGATAGGTTTGCCAAGGAAATTAGCCACCTCTTTAGGTGTCCGCTTTTTCATATTCATCTCCTTCAAAATACTTGATTACATCCATTTCGACTCGTTCACCTTCATACCGCTTCATCATTTCACTCTTGTCCATCACGCCCTCCTGTTCCAAGCGTCAATTACTGTCTGTCTGTCATGATTCCACCCTGTTGTTACATCAATGTTGCACTCATGCTCTACAGCATAAATTCGTTCGTCATTCTCATCCAGTTCCTCTTTTAAAGTCGGACACTCTCCACAGAACGGGCAGGGGGTTAACCAATCCTCATTGAGGATGCCGATGTCTTTGATATCAGGATGCCCGTTTATGATAGGTGTCACCGCCTTGTACATGTGCATCTTCCCGTCAATCACCTCAATCCATTGGTCGCCTAGGTGTTTCATTTCACTTCTCCTTCTGGTGCTGGTGGGATAGGGAGCCAACGAACAACATCATGCCACAGGAAACTCTCTCCATCAAAATACGCTGTCGTAATATTTTTAGACTCACATCCTGTATATGGCTTTGCTTCTACAAAATACACGTCAGCCCTCTCCGGCTTCTCGCTCACTGGTCGCCATGTGAGCTGGGCTTTGAGTTTGGAGTTTTCTTCATTAAGTAGTTCTGCTTCCTCCACTGCCCAAACATCAAATCCACCAGTTGTTATATCAACATGCTTTTCATTCCCTTCAATATCTTTCTCGATATAAACAAATGTCGCTTTTTCACCAGTTTCCGCTTCATACCGTTTCATCAACTCGGTCATACGTCCTCCTAATGCCATGTTGGTCATAAATCCTTATTTTTGATTTACCACAAACAAAATGATTTTCTTTAACTTTCACAGCTACAAGATTACCTTCTATAAATCCAGATTCAACATCGGTCTTACTTTCTTCCATAGGATATAAACTTGAAATCATTTCTCCACCATCTTTGCTTTATCATACTGCATGATTCCCCACTGAATTGCGTAGCAGCACCACAAGTAACGAAGGCTGGCCTTTGTAAAACTGTATTCAAAGAAATCGTCAAACGGAATGAGGTCTGCTTTATGGTTACGGACAGCCTCTATAGCTTCATATTCATCGCAACATTCAAGCAGATCGGAAATCTCATCATGTTCTTCTTCGGTAAGCTCACTTTCTGCATATTTATCAAGCATAGAAAGTGTATGTTCAATAACACACTTCTTAAACTCGTCCAAGCTAAACTCGTAGCAACCTCCATCATGCCTCGACTCTGATATACACTTTTCTCCCCAGTACCCGAAATTTGGTTGAAGTTCACCGCTTCCGCTACGGAAAAATCGGAACATATCCTCGATCCTGGAAAACACAAACGTCCCCATATCTCCGGTATATAAAAGCCTGTTTGGTGTAGTAATCAAATCAAACCACATGGATACATCGTTTGGCTTTTTGAACCTTACATGCCTGTAAACTCCATCCTCTTTGAGAATCTTTATTTGGTGATCTTTCACATCATTTAGAAACTGTTCTTTAGTAAGTTGCTTTTTCATATAATCACACCTCCTGTGCATGATCTTTCAACCATTTCTGCACATACCAGAGCTGCCCGCAGCCGCCGCCGATATCGTCTTGTCCATCTGGATTGAAAATGCGCGTGTTATATCCATTTTCGATAAAAATATGTTGGAACTTCTCTATTGCATCAATATTTCTGTATCCTGCATCCTTCATAGTCTCATCAGGACTGCAAATAACTGAAAAGGTGAAGCAGAACGCATCAGGTGGAAATAACATCATCAACCTTTCTGCATCTTCTTCGGTGTTATTTGTACCATCGATACAATAGTTGCAATACGCTTTTCTGCCAGTCTCAAACGACCATTGCTTACCATAACTGGAAATAAACTCAAGGGAATGCTTCTGCCTGTAAGGTATGAGAATATTCCTTGCCTCGTCCGTCGATCTATGGATCGAGAACTGTAGTCCGACTCGATCATATCTTTTTGAGAACACTAAGAATCTATCGTAAAGCGAACCATTGCTGTTCATCTCTGTAAATGGTCCGACAGTAGATATGAGTAAGTCTGCGTTTGGATATGAATTGTTGAAGTAAATCATGCTCAATTCGACTTCCATGTAATTGAGAAATGGTTCTCCCATACTCATGAACATTATTTGGAACTTCTTAACATTCCTACCATCTATAGCCATATCCATAAGTAAATGTTTAACCTGTCCTACTATCTGTTCGTAAGAAAGGTTTTTAATGAACTTCTTGCCAGTACCGCAGAATACACAACCAACTGGACAGCCAGATTGTACAGAAACGCACAGTACAGTTCTTTCAGCAAAATGCCCATATCGATAAAGTACGGCTTCATAAACGCAATCCGCTTCCGTAAAAACATACTTGAAAACATTTCCCTCACTACTATCAAAACGTTTAATATCCATTATTTCGTTTTCTCCATAGCTCGTTCTTTCGCAAGCTCTTTGTTATATTCATCCGTAAGCCTCTGGATCTCATAATTGAGAAACCCGATCAACTCGAACACGGAGAAACCTTCATGCGTGCAATTCATAAACAATCGGCCTTCTCGCACGCCAGCCTGGAACTGGTAATTCCTCTTTACTTCTGATTCTACCATTACGACAACAACTCCTTTAGCCTTTCTGCTTTTTCCGTGAATGATTCGATAGCATTGAAAAGTTCCTTCTCTGGATGTTGTAACTTTTCAAGTCTTTCCTTGACCTCGCTCATGGCATAGTCATGGAGGCCATTTTTTATATATCGCATGATAGAATACCCAAATTGTTTTCTTAACTCGTTGCTAAATTTGTCCCACTGCTCCTTCTCTTCCTTCATATCCTCAATTTCCTGTTTCTGATCCTCGATCATGATCGCATCTTCATACAGTTTTTTAGCAACAGACGAGCCAAGCCTTTTTAAGGCACACTTACCTTCAACATAATTCTCGAAAGTGGAGATCATGCCAACGCGCCTATGTAGTTCTATCTCCATTTCGCTCATTCTCATGAAATCATTCTTGGCACGATTGCACAGAAGTCCACGGTAGAAACTCTCTGGAATCTCTACTTCACGGTATGGTGCTTTTTTCTTCGTGAGTAGGCGATTCTTTGTAGCAAGGACAAAACCGAATCCCTCTGGAATTTCTTCTAATCGGCAAACTCCTGCCGGTGCGACAAGATACATCTGATTGCAATAATCCATGTATGTATACATCTTGTTGTCTTGAAGAAAATCTGACCTACTTACCTTTACCTCGTATCCGGTGACTAGCTTCTGTGTATAGGAAGGTTTCAAAGCCCATCCGTCCATACGCTTAGATTCTCTTCCGTCTACAGCAATCTCGGAGAAAAACACATCCTTGCTATGGCGACTCTGCAATAGTTTGATAACATCTTTAGCAGTCAATCCTCGTTCCCTCCCTCTAGCCATGGTTTTTCCTTACGGTCATGGATTGTGCCAAAGATTTCATAATCATTACTAATCCACGGATCCAACCCTAACCATTTATTACTTCTTGAACCTTTGACTGGAATGTGTAAAAACCTACCGTTAACAAACTGTGTTTCATACATCAAGCCATTTCCGTCTGCATTATGAAATGAAAGACTCCCCTCAAAATCCATAACCCCGTTCTTGTCTTTGAATCCAATGTATTGTCCGACTGTTTCTGGGATGACATATATATGAGGATTTCCATTTTTAGGAACAATTATTGGTGGACATCTCCCCCTGTCTCTATTGTCAACATAACAACCATATATCCATTCCCTCGTAACTGCGTCCTGTCCTCTAAATAATATCTCTCTCATTTCTTCCCCCCAAGAATACGATCAAGATTCGATTTTCTATGAATCGTAGTAAACTCGCTCAACGAGTCGATAAGGTCAAGCAGCTTCCATGCAGGAGGTTCCGGTAATTCATGGTGTCCACTGTCAGCACCGATGTTTACTTGGATTGGGTTACATCCCTTTATGAGATCAACCATCTTGTCTAGGTCGAAATTAATGATGGGTTCGATGGTGACATATTTAGGAAGAGTGATTTTCTCCATGGCAATCATGCGAACCTTTGGATGAGGAGACCAGCCCATAATATTTGGCTCATATCTATTTGTCTCGATTGTTGTGCAAACAACTGTATTCTTCGGGAATAGATGTTGGTACTCAATGAATCCGTCAGGGTTTTTACTCTGCAAAAGATATGAATTTTCATACTCTTGCATCTTTTTCAAAACGTGTTCTATCCACCAACCATTGACGCGATTTGCAAACATATCGGTCGAACTGCCAACGAAGATGAAGTTATCGGAACCAAGGTCGGTTTTCATTTCCTTTTCATCCAACCGCAACGGCTTCTGTTCTCCCCACCTTTTCATGTAGCAGTATGAGCAGTCGTGCTGGCACTTGCCCTTAATCGGATTCCATGTGTGGGTAACGAAGTCGTACATGTTGCCTTTTGATTCTCTTAACATTATTTGATCCTCTTAAATGATATAACCCATACCCATGGATTCGATTCCCATGAATAGCCACGCTTGGCGTTGAGTGAATCCCAAACTATCCGATACCGCTTTTTCGGTGTATCGCAATAAGTGCAATCAACCTCGGTGATTCCATAGTCGTACCCAAATGTTTCGTGGACTTGGTAGCCTTTGCATCTCGGACAGGGAAATAAATTGTCCTCACTAGCCCTAGCTTCATATTCTTCGTTTGACATGATGCCTTCCTCAAGTGCATCTTCTTCTGTAATATCCTGTACACGCTCAACACGAATGTCGGTGATTTCAAGAATGATACGGGAAGCCCAACGTGGCATATAGATGGGGGATTTCCAATCATGTGTAAAATCCTGCGGATATTCATATGTCGCCTTATAAACTGCGCTGCTTGGATATGGGGTTGCTTCTGCCCACGTCTCCCGTACCCACAAGCGGTCGCCAATGTATCCATACGGGTATCTCCCATATTTCATCAATGCTTCACCAAAATTCGGACTGTCTTGAAAGATAGGTGGATCATTACCATTATCAATTTCTATGAATATCCTAGAATTAACAACTCGCCTCGTCTGTGTTTTCCGTCCATCCAAGATAGCACGAACGCTATCTGCGCCCATGATGATCGGTTTTTCTCTGATACTTTTCATTGACCTTAAATATTCAAGAGTACGCTTATGGTTAGATACATAACTGTTGACAGCTTCTTTTACGCTCACTCTCAAACCTCCCCATTCTTATGCCGTCGATATGCCTGACGGAACTTCCTGCCGAACTCCTCGGCCTTTTCAACCGGGATATCCTGTGTCACGGTAAACGCGAACATCATCGAACGATTCATCATGTTCTCGTGGAAACTCTCGAAGTTGGCAATGCTCTTGCGTGTGGTCCCGATCATCTTGGCGAACGTCTCCTGATCTACACCGAACTCACGCCGACGATCCCCTACCAGACAGTTATGACGAATCTGCCACCATGTCTTACGATAGAACTCTTCGCATACTCTCGCATCCAGCGGAGAAACCTGATCGAGCAGATGTTCGTAATTCTCCTTGCGTCTTACATCGCGTAGAAGATTGCGGACCCTCGAACTCTTGGCAGCCTTCACCTCAAGAGGTGCGATCATCTGCGATAAGCTCAACGTGTCATAATTGTTCCACTGGATATCCTCACGCTTCTCGCGCTCAACCTCATCCAGTGAATAGTCGAATATCGCAACAACTGTTCCGATGAGTTGACTTCTGCTTGCAATACGATGCTTTGCCATTCATTACCTCCCGCTATGTAGCCTATCCTTTGCAACGTGACCAAAGCATAATACGCTTTTTTTCACATTGCAAGACATTTCTACGCTTTTTTACGTATTTTTTTATTTTTGTTACGACTGATGCCGTTTTTTATAGAAACCAAATTAATTTTCAAGGCCCTTTTAGAGGCTATTTCCAAAATCCAAATTAATTTTCGAGGTCCCTTTAGAGGCTATTTCCAAAATCCAAATTAATTTTCGAGGTCCATTTAGAGGCTATTTTGACACGCGATACCGAATTTCAGGCGATTTCGGCTGGCCTGCCCTACCCTACCGGGCAAGGCCGTTATACCCCTACATATAGCGTATGCCGATTTGCTACACGCTACATATAGCGGTATCATAATGTGCTGCTGATGCGCCCATTTGGGATCGCTTGCCATTGCCATACGCGTCCCCTAGCCGGTTTTATCGCGCCCGGCCGCGCTTGCCATTGCCCGCATACATAGCCCCCTTGAAAAAAATGAGAATATTCAGAATATAAACACGCGATAACTTGCCCGCATTGGCGGTAAATTCAATCGCTGTTGCGTTTTCACTGTAAAACGGTATAGCGGGCAATATAAAGGCAAAACCCCTACACGCCCGCTATTTTTACGCCTATCAGATAAAAACCGTTTCTATCGGATCCGGTTCCGGCATTTTTACCGTTATGATCGCGCCCGTCGCCGGTCCTGGTAGTACCGCTGCAACAATTTTCCGCGCCTTGCGTTTAGTCGCCGCCGTTATGATATCATCGTCGGCGAACATACATAACGCCAAATTGAAAATCTCTTCCCGCGTTTCTTGATCCGATTGCCCCGCGGCCTTACAACGCGCCTTGATCCTATGCGCCCAATTCAACATAGTTTCATAGTCCATAAAATACCCCCTAATGAGAAAATAGGAATGTTACCAGGCATACGCCCGTATAGCCGCCCCGATAGGCGGCTACATAGGCGGGGCAACTATAAGCCGCCCGCCCCGCGTTTTATTCATCTAGATTTCAATCGTCATCGTATTCGCTACGGATAGCTATCCGTTCAATAAAAACGTAATCGTCCTCATTATACGTGATAGTCAATTCGTAAATATCGCGCGGATATTGATCCGCGGAAATTCCAGCTATGCGCTTGATGTTTATGATTGAATTTTGGCCATGTTTCCACGATTCGCCAATTTCTGGCAATTCGGCGTATTCGTCAAGATATCGCCCGTTGTAATAAATTTTTCCTACTTTCAACATAATAAAATCCCCCTTTTATATAGTCGAGCATACGCCCGTATATCTACCGTACACGATAGATACATAGGCGGGCAAGTGTTACCTTGCCCTAGCCCCCTAGACTATTGTATGATCGCCAATGATCGATAGCCCCATATAGCGAAAAGAAAATTTCTTCATTTTTTCGCCCGTTATTGTTACCGTATCACCAGGATTTAAAGCCCGCGCCTGTTCGACCATACCACCGGTAAAAATGAAACAACTAAACGGATCATCACAATTGCCGCCTTTCATTTCAACAATGCAGCGCAATTCAATTTTATCATCATCATGATTGCTGCAATCCGGCTTGCGGTTATCCACCGCTACCATATAAACCTTTCCTGTTTTTTCCATGATCGCCCCCCCCTATATCGCGTATGTAACATCTTTACCGCACGCGCAACGGTAAACAGTAGTAAAGCCGCCAATGCCGTTGTGATAATCCTTTACAACCGGCATGGTTCGAATATCGCGCCCGCATGATAGGCATGTATGCGCCCATATTCCCGCTTTATTATAAGTTGCCCCCTCGACCGTTGTTTTAATATTGTTGTTTTTTTGTATGAAAACTTGCATGGATCCCCCTATATTAACCCGTTAGGATTATTATCAATCCTGATAAGTTTGCAGCCTGGATAATCGGCGCGGACCTTTACGCGTATTTCTTTTTTTGTGTAATAAAGATAATTTATAGAAAAATACCATTGTTCCGATGGATTAAAAATAATTGCCTTATATGTCATTATGAACCCCTTATCATGCGCCCCTACGCGGGGCGCGTTTCGTTATGCGATATGTTCCGATACACTTTCCGCGGCCTTTTCGCTTTCCGGCCTGGTATCGCAGCTATAAAATTCAGGAAAATAGGCGGGCGGGCGTATTGGCATTACAACGGCTGTTACCAGATCATTAAAAAATACAACCGGCTTTTCGGCGCGTATCTCTTCTGCTGCATTGATTTTTACTTTATAGATCATGCCGTACAAGTCTTTGATAAATCCCAGATTGATCATAATGTTTTCATGATCGCGGAAAAATAACGGAACCGAAAAGGCTGCTATTTGTTCAGATGAAAAATTGCTGTTTTTTGTGTGCTTTTCAATAAAGATATATTCGTTGCCGTTAGTAACCATGTAGTTATCATCGGGAATAACGCGCTTATAGTTAGGATAATAAACGCCCAATGAGGTAGCGTCATAAACAGATAGAAACCCCTTTTCATACGATAACCAGGCGTCTTTATGCGGAATGTTAACCATAAGTGATGCGGGCAACTTTTCGCAATCTACAATAATAAGCCGCTTTCCATCGGTGGATACCATTTTTCTATCATCTGGAAAATAACGGATCGCGCGAAAATATGATCGCATTGGATCATTGTATACTACACGCGATAAAAGATTGAAAACCGACTGATTTTCCTTTTCGACCTTTACGATTGTAACCAGATCCGAAGCGTTGAAAATAGATTTTTTCATACTGTAACCCCTATAAAATATAGATATCTAGCGCCCATACGGGCCGCCGTTATTTAAATTGCCCTGTTGCGTTGAATATTGCCATGCCATTAGCTATTACATGCTCATTAAATGCAGCATACCGGCCTAATTCGGTTAAACACCTTTCATCATTGAATACAACCAATGAATTATTAATGCTGCTAGGACCGTCAAACATGAATACCAGGCGCTTTTCCCCCTTTTCCATGATGGTAACGCCGTTATATTTCGCGGGCGGGTTTTTTGTTATCTTTAAAGCCTGTTCCATAAAAGGAACGCTAGCGGCCTTTATCGCGTCATACTCATATTGGACCGAAACGAACGTATTACAACCCGATAATATTTCATAGTTATTCGCATCATATCGTATATGCTCATGCCTATTTACAATGTTTTCGAATGTTGCAAGCCTTATTGAAATATCTTTTACCTTGATATTTATCGCGGTACTAAAACCCGCATCAGTAACCCGGATTGAATACGCCTTGCGCGGTATACCGGCGCTTTTCAATTCTTCTTGTATTGTTCTGCTCAATTCTTTATTAGTCATGATATATAATCCCCCTTTAACAATTATGTTCCGACGCGGCTTTTCTTGCTTGCTTTAAAGCCGATACCATGCGCGGATCATTGTTTACCTGGTCCATTGTTAGCCCTAGCGCGTCGAGTGTTTCCGAAACATCATACGTTATGCAATATTCATGATTTGCAAGCTCATGATAGAACATGTCATATATAAAGCCTGTTCCATCTGGATCGGCTGCAATAGCCGCCGCGCGTTCCTGTTCTTGCCTTTCCATCATGGCATGTAATGCGGGCGAATCGGATCGGCGTATATAGCTGCCCGCGCCCAAACTATATATCTTGTCTGTATCATCCGGCTGCAATCCTAGTTTTTCCATGCCTTCGTTAAACTGTTTTTGACTAAACGCGAACATAAAAGGAAAATCGTTCATTTCTTTTTCTTGTTTCTTTTTCAATTCATAATATTGATTCATTGTGTACCCCCGGCCTTTTAGCCTATCTGATTTACCTTACCGATACCGGCAAGCCTTGCGCCCTTAATGATGCCGCTAGTCGATTAGCGCCCTTGCTATCATACGCGCGGGCTAGATCCGGGCTAGTCCACCAGCGCCGCCCGTTACGATACCCCGCATATGCAAGGCCCAACATGAAAACCATCTTTTTTCTTGCTGCCATGGTCCGCCCCCTATGCAATGCGCTGCATGATCGCAGCGTAGCCGGTAGAAAACAAGTAACTGGTAACAGAATACTTGCGCCCATTGCCAATGATCCCCACGGCCCCATCAAGGCCGATAGCATCGGATCCCATAACGGCCGGTATTTCACGCGCTAACGCAGCAGCCTTGCGAAACGAACAATCTTTAAAGTAAACGTGACCATTGCGCCCTATCACGCTATAAGGCCCCGTCTTTTCAAACATGGAAAACGTAACGTTAATTCTTTTCATCTGTAACCCCCGATATAACCGGAAAACTTTCACCAGGTCCAACGGACCGTATACATACAATACGGCGTATATAACGGTATGTCAATAGCTTTTTTTATATTTTAACGGTTTTTCTATCATTCAATACGACAAGTACCGTATAACCCTATCCCATAGCCCGCCGCCTATATCAATAAGACTAGCGCCAATACGCCTATACGATACCAGGCACGCGCCCGCCCTGGATAGGATCGCAGCTTATACCATACCCGCCCTTTAAAGCCCTTTTCAATGAGCCGCCCCGATAGGATCCGGCCCCTATACCGCCCGCAGCATATCCCCATACAACACCACTACATATAGCGTCAAGGTACTGCCACACGCTAGGGATGGAGGGGGGTCACCCGCAGCACGCCCGACATATCGCACCTGTCGGGTGAAAATATGACACAACAGGCCCCCTATGGGGCGAGTGAGGTGAGGATGTGGTATCTATTTGGTCGGATTGAGGATGCTATCGAATCAGATAGGTTGTTGCGAGGTGATTTTTTTGTAATCTAGCGTTGCGTGTATATGTCTATGCGACAGGTGAAAGTTTGTTGCGTTACAGTTTGTAGGAAACGACCTCGAAGGAATACTTGCGGGTAGTGAGTGAGCCGTTCTTGTCATAGACCATGGCAGTCCAACTTCTACGCTCGTTTGGTAGTAGCGGAACGTCATCTACGGCATAGGTAGTGACGGTATCAACGATGTATCCTTCCGTATATTGGCTTTCAACGATCACTTTAATACGGACAAAGCTAACTGGTTGTGTTCCCAAGTTCGAAATCGATCCCCTGAACGTGGTATAGTTGCCCATATACTCTGGCATAGCACGGACGTACAGTTTCCCCGCGTAGCTGTTTTGGCTTTCGTATGTATTGGCAAACAATGCCGTTGAGCATACGAGCATAATAAGGATTGTGATAATCCAGATGATCTTCCTATTATTCATTTTTCTTAACCCTCCCGTTTCGTATTTCCTAGTGCGGTAGTTTGTGCATATGGATAACTACCATGCCTAGTGGTCTGAACCTATCGTCTGAAACCTTCATGGTAATCGGACGGAAATTCTCGTTCCTGGGTGCGATGGTTACAGTGTCGTCTATTGCGGAAAATTCCAATACACGGGTAACGAGCGTCTTGCCAAGCTGGATCACATAGATACCATTGTTGGAAACCAAGGTCCTGTCGATTATGACTACATCTTGCGGAAGTATCTTAACATCGACCATTCCCGTATCTCCTACGATTGCAGCACAGAGGTTTTTCCGCTCTAATCCGGTCGCTATTGAATCCGGTATGCCGAACATGCGAGAGCAGTCCAACGAAGTATGGTAATGCTCACCATCTTCCGCTTCTATTTTCTGCAAAGTAAGCATAGGTATACATAGTTCAGTGATGCCAACCTTGTGTGGTGGTATACCATCACAAGGACCGCCATCGGTGAACATACCTGTTGCAAGATTATTCACCTTCTTGCCCGTAGCGAGTTCATCGAGACTCATTCCGAGCAATTTCGCCATTGCCTCCGCATCCGATAATCGGGGTTCCGTACCCCGCGCCTTCATGAACTCAATTGCCCTCGGCTTCTTCCCCATTTTGACTGATAATGATTGCAGGGTGTAGCCGCTGACTTTCATGGCCGTCGCAACTCGATCCCAAAATTCATCATCCATAGAAAATCTCCTTTCCTCTCCCTTTGTTTAGCTAATTATTTCATATATGTTCCATCGGTGAGATACGCATAACATACGCTAATTGTCGCATAAAGTAAATATAAAGATACACGAATGATAAAAAATAATCAGAAATATTTAAAAATACCCCTTGACATACGACAAAAACCGTACGATAGTAGACGTAATAACACGGCAAGTGCCGTATTTCTAGCTTTTCGGAGGAGCAACTACCAGTGGAGAATATGAGGCTATTGACTGTAAAGGATGTCGCGGTGGTGTTGAAGATGAATCCCAACACAGTCCGCAAACATGTCGAACGGGGCAATCTGTCCTATCACAAGATCGGTAATTCCCTGCGGTTCTCGCAGAAAGATGTTGATGAGTTCTTGAAGAGTACTCATATCAGAGCAAGGGAAAATTGATGGAACAAGCACAATCAAAATACATGAATTATCAACAGACGGCGGCATATCTGAATCTAAGCGAGACAACGCTGCGTCGCTATGTGATGGAGAAGTTGATTCCCCATCACAAGGTAGGCGGTCGTGTGTTGTTCTGCACTCAAGATATAGACGACTGGATGGACCAACGAAAGGTTGTCGCCGACAGGATCCCTTCACCGAGGGGAATCTGACGGTGGTGTTTCCTCCTTTGACCGCCCGATTGTGTGTTCTTGTCGTGACTATTCCTACGTCCAACGAGGAAAGCAGACGGTGAAAGTCCGTAGCTGCGGGGACTTGGACCATTGCCCCTCATTGACCGGTTGGCCACCGGGAGACAGCGAAACGGCCTTTGTTGATACCAATAGCGAGGAGGTCGCTTGATGAGTTTCTATTCGAAGAAGGATTTGAAAAAAGCTGCGCGGGCATATTCAAAGGATTTCGATCGTTTGAATGACAGTGAGAAACACCTGGTGTTGTTGGAAGCGGAGAAATGGTTGAAAGCATTTTCCCCTTTGCTCAAGGAGAAGATGTATAGGAATGGATGAGACACCTTGCCGTGTATACGGTGGTAATAACTCACATATAGTAGTCGATTGCAGTCGATATCGTAATTCCGATATCGGACGAGCGCTGACCTAGCGTCCTGCAAAAACTGGTCGGCCCTTTCTCGTAGTGGAGAGGTATTCCAAGCGAAGGAGGTCCCCACTGTAGATGGTTTACCGGCTGTCCCTGAAACAACCCACCACGGGGACAGCCATATTTGGGACAGTGGCGGAATTGGTAGACGCAGGGCGACTGGTAGCATGGAAGAGTCCCGAATATCCAGTCTTGCAGGTTCGAATCCTGCCTGTCCAATCATAAAAATTACTTTGGAGGTTTTGCAATGATTAAGGGCCTACTAGTCGCATTGGCGATTGTCCTTCTAATTCTTTTTTTCTACCCGATCGTAAGGATACAGCACATGAGCGATGCAGATCGCGAAGCGTATGGGCATGGACCAAAAGGACAGGGACGTTAGATGAAGAGATTGCATTTCACCGACCGCCAGTCATGGCTCGATGGAAGAAAACCATTGATGACAGCTTCCGATGTCGCTGCGTCTGTTGGTCTCATCGACCAATGGAAAACCAGTGATGATTTATATAACGAGAAGGTCGGTTTGGTGAAACCAAGAGATATATCTGGTAATGACAATGTTATATTCGGCAGTCTGGCCGAGGAGCATATACGCCAGATATTTGCCTTGGAGTTCAAGAATAGATACCGAGTGGAACACTATCCGTTCGATATCCTTGTTTCCGATGAACATCCGTTCCTTGGAGCAACCCTCGATGGGGAATTGGAATATATCGGAGAAGATCGCGAAGTCATGTCGGTAACTGGAATGAAGGCGACTATGAGACATGATGCACGCGGAGTATATGAGGTTAAGACCTCGACAGTAAGAAGCAAAAGGGACCTTGAGTTCTGGACCAGTCGCATACCAGATCATTATTTCGCACAACATTGCATACAGTTGTATGTCACTGGATACGAGTTCGGTATCCATGATGACCGTATCGCATTGATGAATTATGAGCGCAATGAGGATGGAGAGTTGGTAGAGACCGAATGGCCAACTATCTACACCTTCAGACATTTGTATATCGCTTCCGATCCTATCATCACATCTTCTACTGAATACCTGGTGGAAAAGGCTTGCGAGTTCCAATGGTGCGTAGAGAACAGGCAACGCCCTGCGCGTGTGATACGCAGGATTTGAAATTTTTCGAAGGAGGTTTGCAGATGGCAGACGAGCAGGCTACGGGTCGCGAATTGACAATCTGGACGAAAATCGTTCCCGGAGTCATTACTAACAATTTCCCTGAAATCAGGGATGCGATGAGGGCTGATCTTGAGCAGTATCGAGGTGTCGAGTTCACCGAAGAGAGTGCGAAGGATGCGAAAAAGTTGCTTGCACAACTACGCAAGTACCCGAATGAGATTGATTCGCGGAGGAAGCAATCGAAAAAGGATTGGATGAGTCCATTCACTAAGTTCGAGGATGAGGTGAAGGAGTTCGTCGATGAGATGAACGAGATTATCACTCCTATCGAGCAGCAAGTAGCGCAATTCGAACAGAAGCGTATCGATCAGAAGCGTATCGAGATCGATGAAGAGAAGATGGAGCGGCTTGCCAAGGAAGAGGAACATATCGAGGCATATATCCGTAAGCTCACTTGGTTCGATAATCCTAAGTGGGAGAACAGTAGTGTTTCCATGACAAGGATTCGTCGTGAAATAGATGAGAAGGTTGCTGGAATCAAGGCCGATCTAGAAGCACTCGATGTGTTTGGTGAAGGCAATGCCAATGCCAACGCGATTGCCCTCCACTACCAGCGCACCGGTTCACTTGCAGAATCAATCGCTCTCAAGAAGCAACTTGAACAAGCGGAATCAGACAGACTTGCCCGTGAGAATGCGAAGAAAGAGCAGGAAATTGAGCAACCGAAGGAAAACCCGCACAGAACTATCGGAACCGAAGAGCCTCCAAAGTTTATGCAAGAAAAACAGGAGACGGTAGAGGTCAAGGATGATCCTATCATCGAAGCAAAGTTCAGGGTACGTGCTGAGCGTTCGAAGATTCAGGCGCTTGCAGCATTCATGAAAGAACAGGGGATCTTATACGGTCCTATAAAGGAGTAGCAGATGGAACAAAAGAGTTTGGCAAAAAGCCAGAACAATATGCCAGCTACCGATAGCGTGATGGGTAATATCGGCATGTCTCGCGAGGTAGCCGAAATCCAAGCGTCGGTATTCATGGCCAGACAGTTTCCTCGTGATGAGGAACGCGCATTGACAAGAATAATCAAGTCTTGTCAGAACTTCAATTTCGCTCGTCAAGCTGTCTACCAGTATGCGAAGGGCGGGACTAACATTGAAGGTCCTTCAATCAGAGCAGCGGAAATGCTGGCTCGTGAGATGGGGAATATCGTCAGTGGTATCCATGAGATAGAACAGTCGAACGGAGAGAGTGTTGTACAAGCATTCGCATGGGATTTGGAAACCAATGTACGTTCAGAAATGATTTTCAAGGTTTCCCATGTGCGGCATACGAGAAACGGTGATTATACCGTCACCGATCCGCGTGAAATCTACGAAATGGTCGCTAACAACGGAGCGCGTCGCAAGCGGGCTTGTATCCTTTCACTGATCCCACCTGATGTTGTCGATACTGCGCTGGAAGAGTGTTCACAGACGGTTATCAGGTATACGCAAGTCGATGAAGAGACCACAGCAAAACTGTTGGAAGCGTTCAAGAAGTATGGCGTGTCACAGAAGATGATTGAGAATCGAATCCAGCGCAACTACGATGCCATTGATGCTTATCAGGTGAACGATCTTCGCAAGGTCTATACCTCACTCAAGGATGGTATCGGTCAGGTAGATGATTTCTTTGATACTTCGGTTGCAGAAAGTCAAAAACCTATCGGAGAGGGTGACAAGCCGAAGAAAAAGACCAGCCAGAAAAAGAAGGATGAAAAGGAATCACCAGAAGAGAGTGAGAAGGATTCTGAATCATCAGAAGAGTTGTTCGAAGGTGGAGGTTTGGATTAATGGCAAAGAAACTCATCACCGTTATGCAGAAAGGAAGATTGGATGCTATTCCCCGCATAGTAAAAACCAGAAGCGACTACATCACCGAAATGGGCAAATACGGTTTCTGGAACTTCAAGAGATTCACACCGGTCGATGGCGTATCAATGGCTATCGAGGAGAAAGGAAAGTATCAAAACTTCACTTTGGAAGGAAGCGATATCAAAGGTTTGGTGATGTTCTTCAATGGCGACGGGAATACTCCTGTCGCCGATATCACCGACCAACAGATTGCTTTGGTCAACGAGTGGTTCGCCACAAACAAAGAGGATTCTATCGATGGCAAGTGATATCAATAGTGTGATTCTCGTAGGTCGCCTTGTCCGTGATGCCGAGTTGAAGTTTACGCAAAGTGGAACTGCTATCATGCGTTTTTCCATCGCATCGAATTTCTACGCTGGAAAGGAAAACGAGGATGGTGTGAGCTATATCGATATCGATCTATGGGGTAAGCAAGCCGAAGCGATCGATCGATATATGGTCAAGGGAAAGCGAGTATGTGTCGATGGTGAAATCCGTCAGGAGCGATGGGAAAAGGATGGGAATGCCAGATCGAAGGTATTTGTGAAAGCCGACCGTGTCCAATTGCTCGATGGTGGAGAAGATCGCAATGAGCAACCTAAGCGCACAGAGACCAAAGAGTTCCACCGGGATAGGTCGGAATACAAGAAGCCTGTTCCACCGCCACCGGTTCAAGGAGGGTTCCTTGGACCAGAACAATTCGATGATGACATTCCATTCTAGGGAGGATGGTAAGTGGAAAACAAAAACGATCCTGTAGGAAAGGAATGTACGTATAAGGGTGATATCTGGAAGGTGATCCATATTACCCGCAATCAACTTGGTTGCTACGTAGGACTGAAAAGAAGGCGTGACGGACACAAGGAAGTAGCACAGGTGTTCCTTGTGAAAATGCTCGACTAGAAGGAGTTTGGTGATGAAACGAAA
>Ga0172382_10006552_pt1 | contig 16858 bp, 15 predicted proteins | sample Leawel138RmetaG_FD_122245 | JGI IMG/M metagenome (GOLD analysis project Ga0172382, IMG submission 122245) | Leachate microbial communities from a municipal landfill in Southern Ontario, Canada - Leachate well 138R metaG | ecosystem: Engineered > Solid waste > Landfill > Unclassified | place...
CCTTCGCGATAAGGCTTGCACAGGTGTTTGACTTGGTATACACTGTGACATTGGCAGGGCACGGGAAAATAAGTGGCATTTATTAAAATTGGGTGGTTAAGGGCGTATGACGCCCTTTTTTTCGGGGTACTATTTAAAAAAGGGGGTTCGGTGTATGGAATTCATGCAGATCGCAGCCAGCGTTGTATTTCTTGCGAGCATCATTCTTGTCATCACAGGCTGGATTGACAGCGTCATAGCCGCATTGTTGGGCATCTTGTTGATGGTGTTCCTGGGGGTGTATTCCGATATTGACGCCTTCAAGATCGTTGACTGGAACGTCATCTTCATTCTGCTAAGTATCTGGATCATATCGGGGTATTTCGGGCGCTCCGGCGTGCCGGATTTCTTGTCAGCCCTTATGCTGAAGGCATCCAAGGGGAACGTTGCGTTTTTCGTTACGTCGATCGGGATGCTGGCGGGTTTCGTTTCGATGCTGATCGATAACGTAGTTGTCGTTATCATGTTTGCTCCGGTCATATTCCATGCGTGCAGGAAATTCAACTTTCCCGCGTTCGCTCCGGTCTTGTTTGTGGGCCTTTGCTCCAATTTCATGGGTACTGCGATGCTTCTCGGCGACCTCCCGCCGCAGATGCTGCATAGCGTATCCGGCATAGAATTTTCGGGTTTTATCTGGCATTCCGGCAGGCCCTCGTCATTTTTCATCCTGATGATATCGTATATTGTTACATGCTGGATGTTCTATCTCATCTTCAAAAAGAAATATAAAGGGATGAGGATGGATGTTGGATCGATCCAGGAAAAACCCCTTGATCATATCAAGGATAAACCCTTTGCAATCGTGTCATGCGGCGTATTTCTGCTGACTATCATCGCAATGGCCTTGCGGCCGGTTTTCGGGTATCACCTTGGTTTTATCGCCATGTGGGGTGCGATCGCCCTGATCCTTTACTTTGAATTGTTTGGTAAGCATTACACGGTCGAGATACCCGATGTCGAGCATATACTCGCGGAACTTGACTGGCGTGCCATCGGATTTTACGTGTCATTGTTCGCCCTTGTCGGCGGCCTCGAACATGCCGGCGTCATTAAAATCGTCACGAATGCGATCACGCCCGTCATCCAGAAAAGCCTTGTCGTGGGAAGCACGGCCCTCTACTGGATAACGGCCCCCATCGTTGGCATAGTCGAGCACGATGCTTATATTCTTACATTGCTCTATGTCATCAGGGACCTTAGCAAAGACACGGGAATCAACCCCTGGCCGCTCTACTGGATGCTCCTGTGGGCCGGTACCCTCGGAAGCAACCTGACCGTTGCGGGCGCCCCGGCACTCTTTGTTGCAAAGAACCTTGGCGAGAAGGAGGACCAGAGGAAAGTCGGGCTAAAGGAATTCCTGGGCATTACAGTTCCCTATGTCATTGTATCGCTTATTGCCTGCTATATACCCGCGATGTTTATCTGGGTCATTCCTTTTGCAAAATAGGGGATAAGGAGGCTAACCATGGCAATACTTACCATTTCGCGGCAGTTTGGCGGCGGGGCAAAGGCCTTGGCCCTGCGCGTGTCGCAGGATCTCGGCTATGAGTACTTAGACCGTGCGACAATGTTCAAGGATATCTCGGCGCGGGGCCCCCGCTGGGAGACATATGCAAAGAGTTTCGATGAACAGTATCCTAATGTCTGGGAAAGGAACGATTGGTCATTCAAGGCGTTTGTTGCTGTTATTCAGAACCTTATCTATGAATATGCTCAAAGAGACAAGGTAATAATTGCGGGAACGGGGGGCACTTTTTTGCTTAGAGGAGTTCCGCATGTCCTGAGGATACGCATAGAAAGCAGCATGGAAGACCGGATAAACCGTGTTCAGGGAGAACAGGTGATCAACGAGAACACTGCTAAATGGATCATCGAAAAGATTGACGCTGACATGTCAAAGTCTATGTATATCCTCTACGGAAAACACTGGGATGACCCGAAGGAATTTGACCGGGTATTCAACAGTTCGACAGAAGATCATCAGCAGATCATCGATGAGATCAAGAAGAGACTCGTCGCGAAAGATGCATTAAAGAATGAGGAAGCCCTGAACATCCTGAATCTCAGGGCTCTCGCCGCAAAAGCGAAGGCAGCTATATTGACGGACCCGAATTTTACCGTGTCGTTCCTCGATGTGACGCCGGTAGAAGAAGGGATGCCGAAATACGGGCTCAGGGTACATGGATTCGTGCATGAAATGGACGATATTGAGGGAATTAAGCAGGCGGTAGGCAAAATCGTCACCGACATGCCGGTTGAATACGACGTGAACTACCAGATGTATCCCCGGTTCGGCCACTTCGACTTCAGGTAATTCTATCTTTTATACCGAAATAAACGATCCCCGGCAGGCCTCATGCCGGGGATCGTTTATTTCAAGCGTTCTGTTTAGCTTCCCGGGCCAGCCTCTGGGCCTTGATCTTCATCAGCGCACTCGTTGTCGAGCGTTCCGTTTCTTCAAGCTTCGATGTGATGAACCGTATCGTATCTTCGATGCGCGGTATAAAGGAATGTTCGAGGGCGTTCACGCGCCGCCGGGTCTTTTCCACCTCGCTCGACATCCGGCGGACCTTGTCCTCCGTTTCGGACATTGCGAGAAGTTTCGGCAGAAATTCACGGAGCCTTGCAATGGCAATATCGAGTTCGGGTGATGTGTGGACGACAGAATAGCGGCCGGTCGTCTCGCCATACTTGATGTCGAGTTTCTGGACCCTTACCCCCAGCAACCTGACCGGCTGGACGATGATGTCCAGTTCCTGGCGCACAGATTCAAGGGCATTCTCAGTTATGTTTCGTGAAGACGTTATCTCGGCGAGGACGAATAGTTTCATAACATACGGGAGTTCCTCATCGACCATCTGGCGAAGCCTCCTGTATTCATGGGCGACACTCATGAACTCCTTTATGAGGCCTTCGAGCTTGTCCTTGAGAAGCTTGTGTCCACGCCGGGCTACAACGAGGCGGCGCCTGAGTTTCAAAAGTTCCATACGGGTCGGGTTGACGGCAAGTCTCAAGACATTGACCTCAATTGAGATTCTTCGGGTAGTACTTTTCTATAAATTCATCGCGAACCCTTTTGAGCAGACCGGTCGGCAGCATACCGAGCAATTCCCAGCCGATATGCAGACTTTCCTCGATGGTCCGGTTCTCATATTCTCCCTGGCGGATAAATTTATCCTCGAAGGCATCCGAGAATTTCACGAACAGTATGTCTTCATCGGTCAGCGCTGACTCGCCGAGCACGACGGCCAGTTCGCGGGCATTTTTACCATGGGCATATGCCGCGTAAAGCTGGTTCATCACATCCGAATGATCTTCCCGCGTTTTACCGGCGCCAATACCCTTGTCCTTGAGGCGCGAAAGTGACGGGAGCACATCGACGGGCGGGTAGATACCCTGCGTGTGAAGAGGCCGCAGGATGATTATCTGACCCTCGGTAATATAACCTGTCAGGTCGGGAATAGGGTGCGTCTTGTCATCCTCGGGCATGGTAAGAACGGGTATCTGGGTTATGGAACCCTTCTTTCCCTTGATCCGGCCGGCACGTTCGTATATTGTCGAAAGGTCCGTGTAGAGGTAACCGGGATAGCCGCGCCTCCCTGGCACCTCCTTTCGTGCCGCGGATACCTCACGTAGTGCCTCGCAGTAATTCGTTATATCCGTCAAAATGACGAGAACGTGCATATCTTTCTCGAATGCAAGGAATTCGGCCGTGGTGAGCGCCATGCGCGGCAGTGTGAGCCGCTCTATCGGGGGGTCGTCGGCAAGATTGATGAAAAGCACCGAACGTTCGTTAGCCCCTGACTTGCGGAAATCATTTATGAAAAATTCAGCCTCCTCGAAGGTTATGCCCATTGCGGCGAACACGACGGCAAATTTTTCTCCTGTCTTGAGAACAGTGGCCTGCCGTGCTATCTGGGCGGCAATGCGGGAATGGGGGAGGCCGGATGCCGAAAAAAGCGGAAGTTTCTGGCCCCGAACCAGTGTGTTCAGGAGATCGATGGTAGATATGCCCGTCTGGATGAACTCGTTCGGGTAATCACGTGCATAGGGATTGATCTGGAAACCGTTCACATTCAGGTATTTTTCGGGGACAATGGCCGGCCCATTGTCTATCGGATTGCCTGACCCGTCAAATACACGGCCTAGCATGTCAATGGACATACCGAGTTCCATGCCTTTTGCCAGGAACTTCACCCTGACATCCTCGGGAGACAGGCCGCGCGTGCCCTCGAATACCTGGACCATCGCCTTTTTTCCGTTCACTTCGAGGACACGTCCCCTGCGGACGCTCCCGTCCTGCATCTTGATGTCCGCCAGTTCGCCATAGGTGACCCCTTCGACATCGTCTACAAGCATCAGGGGGCCGGCTATTTCTTTTACTGTCCTGTATTCTCGAATGATATTCCCCATTATTACCTACCTCGCGATTTTACCAGACCAATGCCCGGATGCTGTTCACGATATCGTTCTCTATGGATTCGAAGCGCTCCATATTATCCTCCGGTATAAGCTTCGCCCTCGATATATCTTCCAGGACGTTAAGCTTCAAGAGGGCATCGAGTGTTGCGCCGTCGGCCAGGCCCGACCGTATCTCGTCGTAGTAACGGAGTATCAGGTTAAGGAGCCTGAATTGCTTCTTTGGCGACGTGTACGTGTCGCGGTCGTCAAAGGCATTTTGATGGAGGAAGTCTTCACGGATCATGCGTGCGGCCTGCATGAGCAGTCTGTCATCGGTCGTGAGCGAATCGATGCCGACAAGGCGGACGAGTTCGTCGAGTTCTGCCTCCTTCTGTAGGATGGTCATGGCACGTTTCCTGTTGACCGACCACATTGCGTCTATATTCTTGTCGGCGCGTCCGTCTACCATGTCCTGGTAAAGCGAATAGGACGACAGCCAGTTGATTGCAGGAAAATGCCTCGAGAATGCAAGCTTATCGTCGAGTCCCCAGTAGACCTTGACGACCCTGAGTGTCGTCTGGACGACCGGTTCGGAAAGGTCGCCGCCGGGGGGTGACACTGCCCCGATGACAGAAACCGTTCCGCGGCGGTCGGCCGATCCGGCGCAGACGACCGAACCTGCACGTTCGTAGAACCCCGCTATGCGCGATCCGAGATATGCCGGGTATCCCTCCTCGCCGGGCATTTCTTCGAGACGCCCCGATATCTCGCGCATCGCCTCGGCCCAGCGGCTTGTCGAGTCTGCCATAAGGGCGACCGAGTATCCCATATCCCGGAAATACTCGGCGATCGCGATGCCTGTAAAAACACTTGCTTCCCGGGCGGCGACCGGCATATTTGATGTGTTTGCGATGAGGACGGTGCGTTCCATAAGAGGTTCACCCGTCGCCGGGTCCTTGAGATGGGGGAATTCCATAAGGACGTCCGTCATTTCATTGCCGCGTTCGCCGCAGCCGACATACACGACGATCTGGGCATCTGCCCACTTGGCAAGCTGATGCTGGACGACCGTCTTGCCGCTGCCGAAAGGTCCCGGCACGCACGCAGTGCCTCCTTTGGCAATAGGAAAGAACATGTCGATGATGCGCTGGCCTGTGACCATCGTCTCGGTCGGAGCTATTTTCCGTTTCACCGGGCGAGGATCGCGCACCGGCCATCGCTGCACCATGGTCACGCTGAAAAGTCCCTGCGTGCCTTCGATAACCGCGATTTCAGTGTCCACGTTGCCTGTCACGGGACCGATCCTTTTTACGATCCCGGACTTCCCGGGCGGGACCATTATCCCGTGGGTTACGATCGCGCTTTCCTGGACGGTACCCAGGATATCTCCTCCTGTCACGACATCTCCGATCTTGACGCTTGGTATGAAATCCCATTTCTTCGTTCTGTCAAGAGCAGGCCGTTGGGTGCCCCTGACGATATATTCCCCAAAATCGTGTGCCAGGACGTCTAGCGGCCTTTGTATCCCGTCATAAATGGAACGAATGAGCCCGGGCCCGAGTTCGACACTGAGCGGCTCCTGGGTCCGGACGACAGGCTGACCCGGCCCGATACCTTCAGTCTCTTCGTATGTTTGGATCGAATACTCATCGCCCTTGATCTCGATAATCTCACCGAACAGCTTCAGGTCCCCTACGCGGACCATTTCGTACATGCGCGCGCCCTTGAGCCCCTGCGCCACAACGAGAGGTCCCGAGACTTTTATTACCCGTCCCACAATCTCACTCATACGTCATCCCTCATTTGCACCCGCCGTTCCATCCTTTTTGAACAGGTCTATCCCCACCGATCGCTCCACGGCTTTTCTCATTTCGTTATATGTTGTTCGCGGACTATCCTCGTACATGGGAATTACAGTCAAAATCACGGAACTTCGTGACCGGAACTCCTCGATAACGCCTTTTGGAGCATCCGCGACAATGCTTTCCGTCACGAGGACAAGCCCGACGTCATGCCTTCTTGTGAGTCTGAAAAGTTCCTCAGCCAGGTCCTTCGGGTCTGATACGGGCACGACCTCGAATCCTATTCCCTTAAAACCGAGTACCAGGTGTTTTTCCCCTACTATGCAAGCTTTAGCCACCGACATACCTCAATCGTGCTCCAAGGACATCCGCATCGATCCTGTTGATCTTTCCCGTTACAACGAGCTTCAGGTTCTGCATTTCCGCTTCGAGAGCCATTAAAAAATCGAAGACCCGTTCAGGTCCCGACGTCTCGAAGCGTGCATATGTTGCCATGTGCAGGACCAGGTTGGTCACTTTGAGCTCGAATGTGGATATCTGCTCATCGTAAGGCATCTGCAGTGCCCTCGAGAAGAGATCGCCTATCTCCCCTCCTATTATGTCCGGCCAGACCGCGGGATCGGGCATATCCGACAGCTCGAAAACCAGGGAATTTTCCTCTCCTAAGGGCATCATGTAATCCACAATACTTTTGAGATCCCTGCCCTGCCTGAGGACGCGCCAGAGAGCGGAAACCGTGTGGCCGACAACCAGTTCTAGTACACATACCTGGATGAGAGGGCTGTCTATCTGGGCGGCAAGGTCGAGCATATGCCTCAGGTAGGCGCCGTCGACAAATACATCCGAAGCCGTTTCATCGAGTTCATCGAGGTCCATCGCCGGCCCGGTTATCCTTTCCCGGAATGGCGCCGGCAGGTCGCCGTAATCCCGGTCGAGGACAGAGTAGATGATATGTTCGGAAATGGTTCCGGGCAGGAAGGGGACCCCTTCCATCCTGGAAAGAGCATATTTAATGTTCAAATAGTCATTCCTGATAAGAAATAGATTGGCCGGCACAGGGGAAGGGCTGTCCTCCCGTATCGATACAGCAAGGTCATAAAAACACCTGTCAGCGACAGCACTGAAATCTTCCCATGGTATGCCCGGGCCAAGATAATCTTCGATGAAGGTACCCTGCAAATGCTGGAAAATATCCTCCGTATGGTGCATTTCAATGATCGATGGATAAAACTCCTTTGAGAGCAGCTTCCCTTCAAGCGCACTGATCCTTCCGCAGACAAAGCCCCATTCGGGGCGGTTTTTGAGGGAAGGGGGCAAAAGTGATGTCGTTAGCGTCGTCATATGTTTGTCAGGTCCCGTGCAATGTCGGGTAATAATTCCTTTTCTATGCCGTCGAGTATTGTCCGTACGGTCGAATCTATTTCATAGTTCTCGCCTATGAAGAGAAAACCTCCTTTTTCCTCAAGCGGTGCTTCGTCAATTACCAGCACGGCCTGGCCGGAACGGCCGGCATTCATCTCGTTGAGGATCTCAACGAATATCTCGCGATCGTCAGGATGCACCCGGACCTTCCCGCCACGGTCAGCTGCGACACGCACCAGGAACCCCTGCATGATACGCCGGTACTCTTCGGGAGGCCATGCCAGGATCATTTCTTCAGCTTTTTTGAAAATGGCACGGATCGAGACATTTTTGGCTTCCAGGATTTCCTTGGCGGCTGCTCCCTGATGTTGGGACAGTTGTCTCGAATAATCCTCCTCTATAAGCCGCGACCGGGTTTGGAAAAGGTATTGAAATTCCCGCCTGAGGTTTCCTTTTTCTGTCTCGGCTTTTTTCGCAGCCTCATTCTCCGCCGCGGCGCTTATATGCTCGGCCTCCGTGCGCGAGGCCTTGAGGACCGTTTCTTTTATCTTGTCAAGGCTCACTATAATTTCCTCTCATCGCACCGCCTGCTGGATGATCGATGGCTGGGTCAGGAATATTATAAACAATATCGTCGCGAGAAGGGCAACGACCGCGTATGTTTCGACAAATGCGGGGAAAAGGATCGCACGCCCTGCCGATTCAGGTCTTCGTGCAATGAGCGAAATACCCGCAGCCGACGCTTCTCCTTGCTTGATGGCGGACATCAGCTGCGCAATGCCGTCGCCGAGCCCGATAAAGAAAAGGGCGATGCCCGTACCAAGTGTTATCTTTAGACTGCCTCCGCCGATGAGTCCGGTCTGGGTCATGATGAGTATAGCGGCAATGAAGCCATAGAACCCTTGTGTGCCGGGGAGTGCCACCATAACGAGCATCCTTCCGAAAAGCTCCGGCTTCTCCCGCATGACACCGGCAGCGGCATGTGAAGCTATCGCAATCCCGTAAGCCGAGCCGGCGCCGGCAAGCCCGAATGCAAGCCCTGCGCCCGCATAACAAAGGCCGCGGCCAATTTCGATCCATTCAGGGGTCATAGCTTTATTCCTCCGAGATTCATTTTATTCATTGCCTGTATCCTCCTTTCTGATCACACATATCGGTGAATCAAATCCCAGTGCCTGAAAAGGACGCGCGCCCGCGTCGTAAAACCGTCCGAAGAACTCGACGAAGACGAGACGCATGGAATGTACAAAGGCACCGAGAAGGCTTATCACGAAATTGAAGGCATGCCCGAGGACAACTATTATTATAAAGAAAAATATCCCGACATACGGGATGTCCTTCAAGAGTCCGCCCAGCATATTGAAAGTCATACCTATGATGCTTGTTGTAAGCCCAAGGGCAAGCAACCTGCAATACGAAAGAACATCCCCGGTAAATGCGGTAATTCCGTAACTGCCCACTATTCCGTAAAGGCTGACAATTCCTCCGAGTATGCGGGTCGCGGGGTTCTTGAGCTCGCGGCCCTGTGTGAGTATCAACCCCAGGGCCCCGGCACCGAACAATACAATACCGGCACGGTATATTAGTTGTGGAGTATCGACAAATAATTTACTGACGATCGTAAGAAGTCCCGGCAGGATCAGGTACCAGAAGAACCCATCGAAAAATGCGCTTTTCCAATCGCCCTCCCGTATTGAACCGTACATTTTAAGTGCTATCCCGAAAAACTGATTCATGACGCCGATAAACAAAGCCAGCAGGAGTGCAGGAATTGTCTTGCTGATAGGGTCCAGCACAGCGAATGTGGCCTGGATCTTCATAAGGAAGTTGTCCTGGCCCAGGTATTTTTCCATGTAAAGGTCCCCGAACCACGATCCGAGAAGCGAGCCGAAGATAACAGTACTTATGCCGCCCATGAGAAGTATCCTTCCGAAATCGGCCACACCCTGGTATTGCTTCGTCCTCTTGATCAGGTACAATGAGGTCGCGATGAGCATCAGGCCGTAGCCGACATCGGAGAAGCATATGCCGAAAAAGATATAAAAATTCAAATGAAGGTATGGGGTCGGGTCAAAACTCCTGTAAGGCGGTAATCCAAACATCTCGACGAGCAATGAAAGGGGGCGCAGTACTTTCGGCAGTGAAAGGCTGACGGGGACATTTTCGTCGGGGCCGGGATCTTCAAGGATGACGACCGATTCGGAAAACTCTTTTTCGAACATCGATCTTAAGCGCCCGGTATCGCGTTCCCGGATATAACCGGTAAGGATATGCACCCATTTGCCGCCGAGGGTTTTTTCCAGCGCTAGACGTTCATTCTTGCTTGCCGTCCAGAAAGCTTTGAGGGTGATGAGGGTTCGCCGGTCAGCCGTAAAAGTTTCGACCTTCGCAATATTCTCTTCGATAGCCGCCGAGAGTTGTACGGCATCTTCGCTGAGCTCTTTTATATGGTCTTCGATCGTCCCGGAGAAAGCCGGAAGCTGTATCTCGACGAACCCAAGCTTTGCGAGGCCGTTCTTTATCTCATCGATATCTTCCTTCAGGGCAGCGATGATCAGCCGCTGCGCGTCCTTTACATTCCTGGCAATCCTGGGTGCTTCCCGGACCGTGCCATCATTTTGTTTCTGGGCAGAATGCTCAACAATCTCCCAGGCAATTGATTTCCAGGGATACGACGGCCTGTCGAGATCGGAAAGATTCGCCCGGGGGATATAGCCGAAGATGAGCTCGATCCTGCGCGGACGCCGAAAATCGTCCATGCTGAAGGGAATATCAGCCAGCGGCATGAGCGACACAAGCTGATTCTCGATATCGGCGCGGGTCCGTTCATTCCGCCTCAATACATCATCGAGTTGACTGGCTATTTTAAAACGGGCATTGAGATCGTAACTCTCGGTTGCATATCGCAGGTCTTCTTTGTCTATCAGCTGAGGGATCGGTGTCAACCCTTGAAAAAATCCCGGTTCTTCCGGCGCATACGATTTGAGGAGATTGAGGATAGTGTCGATCTTTCGCAGTATATCGTCTATATCCTCTGTCGATATGTTCTTCCGGCGCATGTAACCGGCCCCGGAGCCAACGGCCAGGTGATCGCCAGCATCGGTGACGTCGACAGCTCCAAGAGAACTGACGGCACGCATGATCCGTTTATTGCTCTGAACCGGACTCAGTATTGTCAGTTTCTTGATAGGTTCGATCGCCATTGTTTACCAGTTGTTGAATCTATCGATTATTTTTCTTGCCTGAAAAACGATGTAATCGTCCGGCAATTTTCTGAGGGTATCGAGTTTTTCGGACCTCCTCCGGTTAATTTCAGCCAGTTCATCCTGATAGCGCTTTTCCGCTTCAGCTTTGAATTGCTGAAGCCTGGTCTCGAGGTCCCCGGCCAGTTCATCGCGATACCGTGCGATCTCATCCCGGGATGCCTCATGGATCCTTTTCGAATTGGCCTGGGCCTGCTCGACTATGAGATCGGCTTCTTTTTCCAGGGAGATTATATGGTCAATGAGAGACACCATGTCGCCGTCCTTTGTAGTCTGGTTCAAAAAACTCGCGTTGCATGTCAGTCGGTTTATTTGCTTGCTGCCCCGGTTAAGTCCTTAGTATTTAAATAAATGGGGTAGTTTATGTCAAGTCTTTTCGGCTCAAGGGGTCGCCCGTCAATGCCTTGAGTCATTCCGGGTTCTCTTACATTTCAACCCGGGTGACGACGCCGTGGAGTTTGTTCAGGGGAAGGTCATGAAACTGGATGAAAGGGGGCGCGAGCTTCTTGAATATCGAGAAAATCTTCCAGATGGGTTTGTCGGTTGCAATCTCTTCGAGGCCGTAAAAGATGACCTTTTCATTGATCCCTGCTTCTTGAAGGATCTTTTCGATCTCGACAACTTCCATATACCCCATCGTTATCTCGAAAACCTCGAGGCCCTCTGCCAGAGATTCCTTGAATGAGCTCGTTACGCCGAACGGGTTGTCAAGGGTCTTTATTGAAACGATAATATTGGTTTCGTAGATAATGTGGTTACGGAACATTGTGTGGACAATATACGGAGGTATGAATCTCGGGTCCCGGGCGAAGTACAACGCCACGCCGCTGATCTTATTGAGCTCCCGGTATACCTGATTATAGCTTTCGAGGAATACGCCAAGCGGCAGGGGCCGGATCTTCCGGTAAAGTTTTCGCTGTCCTGCCGTGTATATAAGCATAACGATAAGCGGTATGATCGCTATTATTATGGACCAGTAACCGCCGTGGGGTATTTTGTACATGTTGGAGACAAGGAAGATGATATCGATGATCGTTACGAAGATCGAAACAGCCATTTGGAAGCGTTTACGGCGGAAATAGAATATCGCCGTCATCATGATGCCCGTCAGGGTCATGGTCCCCGTGACCGCGAGGCCGTATGCCGCCGCCAGCCTGTGGGATTCCTGGAATTCGTACATGATAAAAAGCACCGATATGAGCAGGAACCAGTTGACGAAACCGATATATATCTGTGAACGTAATTTCGCCGAGGTATAGTCGATCTTGAACATGGGCAGGAGCCGGGTGTTTATCCCCTGATATACTATCGAAAACATGCCGCTTATGAGTGCCTGGGATGCGATGACGGTCGCAATAATGCTCAAGATCAGGAAAGGTACGTAGAGGAGGACGGACTGACCCAGGACCATCCCGAAGAGGATGTTGGTTCCCCCGGGATGGTGCAATATGAAAGACCCTTGCCCGAGATAGCACAGTACGAGCGCAATGAAGACGAAATACCATGCCCTCAGAATGGGCTTTCTTCCGAGATGGCCCATATCGGCATACAAGGCCTCGCCTCCTGTGGCGCACAGTATGACCTCGGAGAGAACGAAGAATCCGGCGATACCGTTCTGGTAAAGGAACCTTATCCCATAGTAGGGGTTGATCGCCTTGAAGACCGACGGGGTATGTACGATCGACAGGATGCCTGACAGGGCGATTGCCAAAAACCAGATGAGCATCAGCGGCCCGAATGCTCCTGCGACCTTGTCGGTCCCTTTTTTCTGAAAGGTAAAAAGAAGAATTGCTATAACCGCAGCGACCACGATCAGCGTTGTCTGTTTTGTTCCCGCGAAACCCGGGATAAGGAGTATGCCCTCGACCGCACTGAGTATACTGATCGCAGGCGTGATAACGCCGTCGCCGACCAGAAGGGAAATGCCTATATACGTGAGGATGGTGACGAAGACCATTGAACGGGTCTTTTTCAAAAGACGTACGAGAATGCCCCGGAGCACGAAAGCGCCACCTTCGCCTTTTTCCCCGAGGCTCATAGCAAGCCAGGCGTATTCGACCGAGACCAGTATCGTCAGGGTCCAGATGATGAGCGACAGTACGCCCATAACATTGGCTTCACTGGGTTTCAACATTATAAAAAGAATGGTCAGGGTGTATATCGGGCTTGTACCGATATCCCCGAAGACAAGACCGAGGGACCGGATGATTTCCGTAACGGCCGTGATCTTTGTATGGGCGGATGACACGTTCTTCGTCATTTTGATCCGAACTTCGTCATTGTAGATAAAACCTGTTCAAAAAGCAATAAATCAAGACATGTTAGGCCCCCGGAAATACATTGGCATGGCGTATGTTATTTTTTATCTTGTTGTCTAACATTGTAATATTTTACGGGTTTCAACTTCAAGGGCCCCCATGGTGCCAGCTGTGGGACCTGGCCGGGCTCCCCCACTCCCCAAAATGAAAGCTCTGTTGTCCCGAAAAAGCGATGTTTATCATGCGGTTACCCTGAGGGACCAATTGTGGTGAAGGTGCCGAAAATTCGTTGACAGCTTTTTTAGAATAAGTTCTAATCTAGTTAAACTTAATGTGTACATAAATATTGGTTTTAAAAGTAAAGCATTTTGGCTGAGTGCGCTAATAGTATATTGAAAATAAAGGGGGGTCATGGAAAAGATCTGCATAGTAAAACGAAGAAAGACAACAGCATCGACTTCACAGGACCCTGTCGTTGAAATTCATGCAGTTCCTCCGGTAACCAGTCCCGTCAGCGATCAGGAAGTGGCCCAGATAGAGCAATTAACCGAGGTGTCGTCGCCGAGCCCTACGATCGCTTCTCCGGAAAGGTTCAACATTCAGGATGGCGATCACCTTATCTTCAAGGAAGTCGCCGGAGAAGAAGAACAGGTCTTTTCGATCCAGTTAAGTCAAGAGCAATCTCTGGTCGTCCAGTCGATGAATTGCATCAAGGACCTGCTCAGCGGCAGACATCATGGTGTTAAGATGTCAATGGAAGAAGACTCGGATGGAAGCACGGCGTTCAATTTTCATTTTAAACCCGTGTACACGACGCGCATGCTCAGCCCGAATGACGTTGCGGTTATGCTTCAGATAAGCAAGAGCATGCTTTATCGTCTCGTGAAGGACAGAGAGATAAAAAGCTACAAGATCGGTAAGCTCAGGAGATTTCTTCTCGAAGATGTCGTTGACTATCTCTCCAGTAGCCTGCAGATGTAGCTGGAGTGGCATGGAGCTGTTGTGAGGACCAGGCAGGCAAATATCATTTTGCCTGACAGAAGGAGGACATAACTTATGTACACCGATTATTGGGGCCTAAAAAAACCGCCATTCGACAATGTGCCAGACCCGTCGATGTATGTAGATTCCCATCTTTCGGTCGAAAATACCGTCGCAGAAACGCTCTTCGCTATCGAAGAGGGAAATGAATGCCTCACAGTCATAGTCGGCGACGTCGGGCTTGGCAAAACCTTGTCCCTGCGGCTTATTCTGGACTCACTGGACCAGAGCAAATACAAGATCGCTTTTGTTACGAACCCCGATATGTCTTTCGTCCAGATCTTGAGAGAGATTATCGGTCAGCTTACCGGAAAAGAATGTGAGATCAGGGGCAGGACAGGGCTTCTGGAGATATTCAATAAGCTTTTGTTCGAAACGGCCGACGAAGGCCGGAAGGTCCTTGTCTTTATCGATGAAGCAAACGCCATATCGCCGGTGAACCTTGAAAGCCTGCGCCTGCTCACGAATATGCAGGATGACACCCGTAACCTGTTTACGATAGTCCTTGCGGGACAGATGGAGCTTGCTAAAAGACTGGAACACCCGAAGAGGGCAAATCTTTTCCAGCGTATCGGCACATATAACAGGATCGAGAAAATGGACAGCGAAGAGCTGGTGAGGAATTATGTCGATACCAGGCTCGGACTGGCAGGCGCCGAAAGGTCTATTTTTACCGATGATGCCATTCATAAGCTCTACCAACATTCCGAGGGCGGGGTCCCGCGCCTTGTGAACAAGATAGCAAAGCTGTGTCTCAAGGCGGGTGAGACCAATAATTTCAAGATGATCAACGGCGATGTAGTCCAGCAAATAGGGCAGCGTTTTGCCAGGATGACCGGCCCCGCCGTGCAGAAACGGACCCTGTCCGAGAAATCGAAAAAAACGGGAGGGGAACCTGTATCAGGAAAGCCTGCGCCGAAGAAGAAAGCGGCAGGGGCAAAAAAGGTCACTGCTCCGCCGCCTCCTCCATCGGTCCTTGAGGAAAAGCCTGTTTTCGCTCCGCCGCCTCCTCCTCCATCGATCCTTGAGGAAAAGCCTGTTTTCGTGCCTCCTCCGCAGGCCGAAGAGCAGCCGTCAATTGCACTGCCGGCAGAAGAGATACCTATTGCGGCAGCAGAGCCCATTGTGTCCGAGGTATTGCCTGAAATACAGGCGGCCGTACCTCAACCCCCCGAGGTCGAAGAAGCCGTTCCTGAAAACGTGCAGGAAGAGGTGCCTGCTGAGGAAAATCTGATACTTGCACCGTTGTCACCCGCACCTGAACCCACCTTTTTGCCTGAGTCGCCACCTGCGCCTGCTGAGGAAAATCCGATACTGGCACCGCTGCCTCCCCTTGAGCCGCCCGCAACAGGATCAGTCCGGCTCATCGTGGAAGCACCCGAGGAACCTGTCCCCGAACCGGAACCCGATGTCGCTTTCATCACGGGCTGCAAGATCAAGATCGAGATTCCGCCTCAGATCTTCGAGCAGACGGCAAGCGCCGGATTAGACCAGAAACGGAAGATCGCCGGTGTGCTGGCCGCCCAGACCCTGGAAAAGAACCCTCAACTGACGGCATCGCCCACAGTTGACCCCGTAGCGGTGTGGAGCGAGATATTAACCGTTATCATGGAACGTCTTGAAGCGGCCTGAGACTTGAGACGACAAATAGCGCAGCTGCGCTATTTGTCTGCCTTTTCTTTCCTTGCCTTGTGAAGCTGGATCATGCCGAGGAGTTGTTTTGCTTCGCGATGCTGGTGGTTTGTGCCAAGTACATATTGAAGCCTGGCCTTTATCCCTTCGAGAAGCGAAGGATCGGGTTTTGCCCGGTACTGTATATATTGAAGACGGGCAAGATTGTAATGGGCATCTTCCTGGTAGTTATTTATGCTCAAAGAATTGCTGTACGCGAATATGGCGTTTTCAATACTTCCCAGCGTTTCGTATATGTAGCCGAGATAGTTCCATGCGGCGGCGTTGTCGGAAGTGAACTCGACAACGCGGGAAAATGCGTCGAATGCTTTCCTTGGTTCGCCTTGTTGCAGGTAAAGGCGGCCCATGTTGAACAATGCCTTTACGTGGCGCGGATCGATCTCTATCGCCTTGCGGTACTCTTCAAGGGCTTCGTCAAACATATCGTGCCTGTCATAGATCGATCCGAGAAAAAAATGAGGCTCGGGGGCATACGGATCGATCTCGATGGCTTTTTCCCACAGGGCTATCGCGCCGCGGTAATCGGCCTGCATTTCAGCGATATTTGCCAGATTGATAAACGCTTCCATATGCCTCGGGTCTATCTTTAACGACTGCTCATACATCTGTTTTGCGCTTCCGAAACGCTCCATTTTCTCGTACGTATAACCGAGATTGATGTATGCCTCGATATTCTCCGGCTCGAGCTGAACGACCTTTGCGAAATAATGCAGCGCCTTCTCGTAATCCTCCTGCTTGAGATAGATAAGCCCCAGGTTCACGTAGGCGTCTGCATACTCAGGGTCGACCTGGATGCATTTCTTATATGCATTGACGGCTTTTTCAGCGGATTGTTCCAGAAGGTCATAATGATAGGCTTCGAGAAACAATTGCTGGACCGTCTTTTTGTTCGTGGCCATAGGTCTCCTGCAATTTTACAAAGGAAGCAACAAAACAGTATCACAAAAGGCCGTGCAACGTAAATCTTAAAGGACGCAGGTCGTCAGTCGTAAGTCGTAAG
>Ga0172382_10006558_pt1 | contig 16845 bp, 12 predicted proteins | sample Leawel138RmetaG_FD_122245 | JGI IMG/M metagenome (GOLD analysis project Ga0172382, IMG submission 122245) | Leachate microbial communities from a municipal landfill in Southern Ontario, Canada - Leachate well 138R metaG | ecosystem: Engineered > Solid waste > Landfill > Unclassified | place...
CAGTGTTAAGCTCACTGATCCTCAGTTTGAAGGCCAGACAAAAACCAAGCTTGGCAATGCTGAAGTCAAAGGAATTGTTGATAGTGTTATGGGGGATGAACTATCTCTCTACCTTGAGGAGCACCCGGATGACGCTGAAACTATTACCAGAAAAGCTCTTCTTTCAGCTAAAGCAAGAGAGGCCGCCCGGAAAGCTCGCGATCTGGTCGAAAAGAAAAATAGCTTGTTTATCGGCACACTGCCCGGGAAATTAGCTGACTGTTCAGAAAAAGACCCTTCCAACTGTGAGCTCTATCTGGTGGAAGGAGATTCTGCTGGAGGTTCAGCCAAGCAGGGTAGGGACCGGCATACTCAGGCTATACTGCCCTTGCGTGGCAAGATAATTAATGTGGAAAAAGCATCGCCTGAAAAGATGATTTCCCACCAGGAAATTCGCGCGATCCTCACGGCTCTCGGAACTGGCATGGATGGTGATCTTGATCTGTCCAGACTCCGTTACCACCGGGTGATTATTATGACCGATGCTGACGTTGATGGCGCTCATATCCGTACTTTATTACTGACCTTCTTTTTCAGGCATATGAAAGGGCTTATCGATAAGGGGCATCTATATATCGCTCAACCGCCCCTGTACAGGATTAAGTTCTCAAAATCAGAGCGATGGCTCTATTCAGAAGTTGAAAAAGAAGAGTTGCTATGCGAAATAGTAGGAGTAAAAAAAGTAGAGGTACAACGGTATAAAGGATTGGGAGAGATGATGGCCGAACAGCTCTGGCAGACCACGATGAACCCCGCTACCCGCACCTTGCTCAGAGTAGGTGTAGAAGATGAAAATAAGGCCGATCATATAATACATGCCCTGATGGGAGATGAAGTCCCCCTCAGAAAAGCTTTTATACAAGCCTATGCCAGGGGCGTGTTGAATCTGGATATTTAAACCCAATCTATCCTGGTTCTTGTACAAGACGGCGTGTATTATATGCGATTATTCAAGTTTTTAAGACCAAAGCCCACTATATCCGAAAAAGATATTGCGACAGGACTACGCTGGTTAACCCTGGATGGGATGGTATCTCAGGGTTTTTATAGCATTACCACCAGTGGCATTCTGGCAGCATATGCTTTGGCACTTGGAGCTAATGTCTCACAGATAGGGGGTATGGCAGCTATACCCTTCCTCATGCAGACTTTCCAGATAATCACAATCCTGTTGGTAGAAAAAATTCGACGGCGCAAAGCTATTGCTGTAATTTCGTTCTTTATCGCGCAGCTTTGTTGGATTCCGATCGCATTAATTCCACTGCTTGTTCTGACTCCAAGTACAAGAGCAGTATATCTGTTGCTCGGTTTGCTAATAGCAAATGGTTTTTTTAGATCAGCCACTACCTCATCGTGGAATAGCTGGGTCCGCGATCTCGTTCCCCAGCAAATCCTCGGGCGTTTTTTCTCAAGGAGAATGGCACTGGCTGGCGCAGTAGGCGCTGTATTCAGCCTGGGTGCGGCATTCTTTGTAGACTATTGGTCAGGAGTCACTTCTGTCGATAACAGGATTTTATCTTATACTTTTGTTCTATTATTCGGTATTATCTTCCTGGGGCTGGCAAGCCCGGTATTTATGTCCTTAATGCCGGAGCCAATGATGCAGCCGGTCGAAAAACGCGGGGTTTCGCTGAAACAAAGGCTTACGGCACCGCTCCGGGACAGGAATTTCAAAAAATTGGTATTATTTCTGCTAATTTGGAGCGTAGCCTCAAACTTGGCTATCCCCTTCTTTGCTGTTTATATGCTGACGCGTCTTGGATTGCCTCTTTCATGGGTTATCGGGCTTAGTATTATTAGTCAGTTGTTTAATATTGTATTTCTCAGGGTCTGGGGAACTCTAGTTGACCGGTTCGGCAATAAAGTCATTCTTTCCATGTGTTCATCACTCTATTTACTGGTTATACTCGGCTGGTTGTTTACAGCAATGCCAGAGAGATATTTTTTGACTATTCCTCTGTTAATAGTCCTGCATGTATTTGCGGGTATTGCTATGGCTGGGGTAAACCTTACTGTAAGTACCATTGGTTTGAAGCTAGCACCATCCGGTGAAGCCGTCCCCTATCTTGCCAGCGCATCTATCGCCACCAACTTCGGAACCGGAATCGGGCCTTTGATAGGTGGCATGGTTGCGCAATTTTTTGATTCACGATATTTAAATTTTACCCTTACCTGGGCCGACCAGACCGGTATTACCCAACTGCCTGTTTTGCTATTAAACGGCTTAGATTTCCTGTTTGTTATTGCCTTTATTACGGGGTTAGCTACCATTGGATTGCTGGCTTATCTTCGTGAGGAAGGTGAGGTGGATAGTGAAATAGTTCTCAATTCGTTGCTAAGTCCTGCGCGAGAGTTTTCAAGTCCTATGAGTTCAGCTCCTGCCCTGGGTTTCTTCAGTGATTTCCCCTTTAGTTATATAAAACGTATACGAATCCCCGGTTTGGATGTGGCTCTAGGTGTGACCATCTATCAAATCGCGGAGATAGCAAGAATAGCAGCAGGTACAGCTTTACGGGGTCGACGACTAACTCAGAGATTATCCAAGGCATTGGAGAAGGATTTATCTGGATTGCTAAAATCAAGATGGGAAATGAGAAAACATGGTATTGAGATTTCCCGTCAAGCTGCACGTGGAGCGATGCATATTGTTGAAGAAAAATCAACGGATGTTGAGCAAGTAGAAGGAGCGATATTAACCAGCGTTATCAAAGCAGTGACCGGTGCCGGAGTCGATCCCGAGGATGCCATCCTTGGTACCAGTCGAGGCATTATTGAGGGAGCATCTGAAACACATTCCGATCTTGCTACAGCTGCTCGAAAAACTGTTGAAACGGCTGCCAAAGTGTCCAAGCAAGTCCATTTACCGGAGAAGTCAGTAATTGCCAAAATGGTTGAAGGTACATTGCAGGCTGCAGAGACGATCAGTCCGGAAGCAGTAGCCCAGGTAAAAAAATCTTTACCACCCGAAGAAAGTCCTCTTAACAAAGAAGAATCTGAGCAAGGTCATTAATCCGAGTATTCGTTATAAGAGCAGCCTTCCTCGCAGTGAAAAGGAGCCTTACTTACTGCTTGGAAAGGCCTTATTATATATTTTGTCATCTGTCATAAGCGGTTCAAGGTAAAGCGATAATATACATAGAATTGATAACTACTTAATCACCTGATATCGGAAATTTTCATTAGTTTCTGGTAATCAACAACGGTACTCATAGCATAGCTTTCACTTAATATTCCAGCTTCTGCGGCTGCTGCCACTGGATTCAAACCACCTATCAAAACAATACCAATCCGATTAAGCTCTATTGGGATCTCACACACCTGCTCGCTTACATTTCCCATTAATAGAATGCCCCCTATATTGGCTTCTCCAAGCTTTTCTTTCACTTCCTCAGCTAGAACCCGACACATGGCAGGTATCTCACGATAATTTGCCAGTATTTCACCATTTCCGTCTTTGGCAACTTTGGATACAGATGTCATTTTTGCTCTAATAAATATTTCGGTGGGGTCAAGAGAACTACCAGCATAATGGATGAGTTCGACGAAGCGGAAGGGATTTCGATTCCGTATCTGCAATATGCCGCCGAATTTTGAATCTATCGGCACGCCCGCTTTCAATAATGTGCCATTAACGACAATACTACATACCGTACCCAAACCGATTTTACCTTCAGGAACTATCATGTCGCCGATAGTCTCTCCTTCGTGCGCTACCGCTACCAGGTTACTAATGCAAAGACCCGCCTGGTAAACAGGCATCATGATTTCGAGGGCTTTGTTAAAGTCGTCCTTCATGAAGAGGGAGACATTTACCGGAATGAGACCGGCGCGTTTATCCGGGTTGAAACTAGTGCGGAAAGCCAACATCTCTATCCTTGACAGGGCAAAACCCACTTTACGGGTAACCATGGCCTTTTTTAACTCAGCCTGACCGAGGCCTGTTATTATCCTGCCGTCTCTTCTACCAACAAGCCGGGTCAGGCCCCTGGTATCCATCAGTTTGAGATGATACCTCACAGCCCGTTCGCTAAGTCTGACTCCCTTGTCTTTTAACCGTCGGGTAATGGTGATGGAACCGACAGCTTTTGATGAGTCTTCCAGCGCATTAAGTATCGCAAGAGTGTTACGCTCAACCTCTTGAGTATCAAATCCCATCGTAATCTCCAGCAGTTAACTAGGAATCCAGTATTTTCTCCACTTCGTTCTGGTCTATGTCGGTCACATACTGTATGCCGCTTACTTTGGCTGCCTCTTCAGTCAATGCAGTGATATCATCCCTGGTGATATATTGCAGGGCGAACTTCCTGGACCCGGCCATCATCTGACGCAGACCCTGGCCTACTCGTTGCAGATAGGTATATAGGCCCATAGCTCCCGTCGGGATCTTTTCAAAGTCGCTGCCGAATTTTTGCTTTAACTCTGATGCTGTCACGAATACTTCCTCGGGTGTTGTACCGAACCTTTCGATATACACTGGAACCTGATTTTCCTTCATGCGTTTGCCGATGGTCTTGCCGACCATTGCCGAAGCCAGGGGAGCCCTGGCCATAGTGATGAATTTTACATGGGGGGCACCTAAAGCGAGCCCCTTGAATACCTGGTCTTCAAAGACAAATCCGCCCGCGATAGAGATAGCCGGCAGTTGCTCCTTTTTCCCAGCAAGTTTATCCGCATATTGGCATAACAGCGACCACAAAGGCACTCCCGGAATACCCCATTCGTTCATCATTCTCCAGGGACTCATACCGGTGCCGCCGCCCGCTGCATCAACCGTTAAAAGATCTAACTTGGCTTCAGTGCAGAATTTCAAAGCCCTTGCCAGGTCGGCTGGCCGGTAAGCCCCGGTCTTCAGAGAGATACGTTTTGCGCCTGCTTTACGCAACTCCTCTATTCTCTTCAAGAAAGATTCTTCAGACACCATACCTACCCTGGAGTGCCGCTCGAACTCCTTGAATCTTCCCTGCTCAAAAGCCTTGGATACTATCTCAGAATCTGGGTCGGGCACCAGGATATAACCCCGCTTCTTGAGAGTCCGGGCCTTTTCAATGTCTTCAATCTTAACCTCGCCGCCAATATCTTTGGCTCCCTGCCCCCATTTGAGTTCAACATCCTCGATTCCCAGCTGGGTGATAGCATATTCCTGGACTCCCAGCATCGTATCTTCGATATTGGCCTGAACAATCACAGTGCCGTATCCGTCTTGCTGCCAGTTTTTATAAAGACTTATCCGCTTAATCAGTTCCGGGGAATCGACTACTTTCCTGTCGACGATTTTGGCCGACATGTCCATACCGCAGACATTTTCACCGATGGTAAGCGGGATACCGGATATGGCCGCGCCAATGGCTAGCCCCTCCCAGTTGTTCTTGGCAATGGCCGTCGAGCCCATACCCCCAATGATAATCGGCAATTTTGTTTTTATCACGCCATTACGCCCGTACTCACTTTCCAGGTTGACATTGGAGAAGATAGCTTTTTCCGAACTGTCCTCCAGCCCTGTGGCACCGATAACGGTGCCTAAAATAGAAAAGTGGGACAGGTCTACAGGGTAGTTCTTTTCCGAAGCAGTAGTGATGATGCCGAAAGGCTGCGGGTAAATAGCCTCTGCCCCCCGGTAGGCGGACTTACCTATTTCGCACATGCCAACACAACCATCTACGCAGGTGACGCACATGCCGCTGATCGGTGATACCGAACCTTCGGTTCTGTTTTTTGTCAATGTAGCCGCGGATGAGTTTATTCTTGATAGTGCCATAGCGATTCTCCTTTTTGGTGTTCACACATAATATATTTATTGCTTGTATAATCATTTTGTTACCTGGTATTTTGGGGCTCCCTGATACATGTACCGCAGCCACCAGCACCGCCCATATAACACATCTGGTCCTCATAGAAATCGGTACAGGTGGGTTCCAGATTAAGACAGCTCCCGCAGATAACGCCCGGTGGTTCCGGACCCTGACACCGCAGCTGGCAGGCGGGACAGATATACATACAGGCGCCGCAACGACGGCATACGTCAGACTGGATATCAAACGGGGTCGTTATCTTGATACTACCACCCCTGTTGATAAAACCTATAGCCCTGCCGTCCATTTGTTCCGCACACATCCGGACACATAATCCGCAGTAGATACAGTCTCCCTGCTCCACCTTAAATCTCACTTTCTGAACGCCAAGCTGCGAAGCAAGGTCCTGAACGGTTTTAGAAGACGGGCAAATTGATAACAGGAGCTCAACCATCATCTTTCTGGCAGCAATCACCTTTTGTGAGTGAGTCCTGACAACCAAACCCGGTGTAGCCGGGTAAGTGCAGGAGCTTACCAGTTTGGTGTTTGCCCCCTCGCCGATCTCAACGACACAGAGACGGCAGCCTCCCCACTCCGAGAGTCCGTCATGGTGGCAAAGTGTAGGTATCTCCATTCCGTAAAACCTGGATGTTTCCAGGAGGCTCCACCATTCCTCAGCCTGTACATCCAGACCGTTGATTCTCAGATTTATCATCGATTTTCCTCACTTACTTGCGGCGGCCTAGTGCTCCTCTAAATCGCACCTCAGGCAGCGCCCCGCTTCTTCGAGCGCAGCAGCATGATCAAAACCAAGCTCCACGAGAGAGAATCCATTCCTTTTATCGAGTGCCAGCATCCCGGCTTTCGGACGGTGTTTTTCTCCTTCTCCAATGGTGAAGGAGGATACCTTTTCCGGAGACGCCAGATGTTCTTCGATGTCTCCTTTGCCCCCGAGATACTTATCAATTGATACCGCAGCCTGCCGTCCGGCCACAATCGCCTCTATCACGGAGGCTGGCCCGGTGACCACATCGCCGCCGGCAAAGACGCCTTCTCTCGAGGTTGCCAGGGTTTCGGTATCAACCTTAATGCCTCCCCATTTCTCTACCGACAAACCATAGCTGGCAGGGACAGCGGGAAGATCGCCAATATTTTTAATTATGGTGTCATATTCCCCGAAAAATTCGCTGCCTTCGATGGGGATAGGTTGTCGCCTTCCAGTTTCATCGGTGCGGCCTGGCTCCATCCTGACAAACTCCACCTTCAATCTGCCATTATTACTGATAATCCTGACAGGCGTTACCATGTAATTAATTTTGACACCCTCTTCGAGGGCTTCCTTAACTTCCTCGGGGCTGGCGGGCATTGCGCCCTGTGTTCGGCGGTACGCAATAGCGACTTCTCCGGCACCCAGGCGAAGAGCGGTCCGTGAGGCATCAATAGCAGCATTGCCTCCGCCGATTACCAGTACTTTCTCGCCGAGATTAGTCTTGCCGTCCAGGTGCACGTCCCTTAAGAAATCAATACCATTCATTACCGCTGCGTTATCTTCACCATCTATCCCCATATCCCGGCTGCGATAGGCACCGATACCGATAAAAATTGCGTTATAGCCCTGCTCAAACAGCTTGTCGAGCGACTCTACCCCGGAATTAATCTTTATCTCCACACCGGTCGTTTTTATTTCCTCAATCTCTCTGTCCAGCACTTCTCTGGGCAGGCGGAATTCCGGTATCCCCAGCCGCATCATACCGCCGGTTACAGGCGCCGCCTCAAAGACGGTCACACTGTGCCCCAGCCTGGCCAGATAATAAGCTGCGGTCAGTCCTGCCGGCCCCGAACCTATCACTGCCACCTTTTTCCCGGTAGGCGGCAGCTTCCGGGAATTCTTTTTCCAGGTACCGGTATCATGGTCCGCTGCATAGCGCTTGAGCATTTTAATTGCGAGCGGTTCATCCAACTCTCCCCGGCGGCATTTTGATTCACAAAAATGCAGGCATACGTAGCCAAGCACGGCGGGGAAGGGGACCTTTTCCCTGATTACCGCGATCGCTTCATCAGGCTTGTCATCCAGGATTGCCCGGATATAACGGGGCACATCTATACCTGCCGGACAGGCATTCTGGCAGGTTGATTTGACCAGGGCCTTACATACGCCGGCCCGGCAATGGTGCTTTTTAATGTGTTCTTCATATTCCTCACGGAAATAGCGGATACTGGATAGAACCGGATTACCCGCCGTTTGCCCGAGACCACAGAGCGAAACATCTTTTATGGTGTGCGCCAGCTCCTCAAGCAGTTCGATATCGCCTTCTCTGCCTCTTCCCTCCGTGATGTCAGTAAGTATATCCAGCATTTTACGGGTTCCTTCCCGGCAGGACAGGCATTTGCCACAGGACTCGTCATTAAGAAAACTAACATAATAGCGGGCAATGTCTACCATACAGGTATTCTCATCCATCACTATCATACCGCCTGAACCCATGATGGTCCCGGCTTGCTTCAAGCTCTCATAGTCAATGGGTAAATCAATCAGCGAAGCCGGCACACAGCCTCCGGAAGGTCCGCCGGTCTGGATCGCTTTAAGCCTCCTACCCCTGGGGATGCCACCACCAATATCATGGACAATCTCGCGCAGTGTCATGCCCAGCGGAACCTCAACGAGCCCCGTATTGTTTATCTTCCCCACCAGAGAAAATATCTTGGTACCCTTGCTTTTTGCGGTCCCTATGGTTTGATACCAGGTTGATCCCTTTTTGATTATTACAGGAATGGTCGCCCAGGTCTCGACGTTATTGATATTGGTAGGTTTATTCCACAGTCCCTTCTGGGCTGGGAAAGGAGGTCTTTGCCTGGGGGTACCTCTTTTACCTTCGATTGAAGCGATAAGGGCTGTCTCTTCCCCACAGACAAAAGCACCTGCACCCATGGAAATTTTCACATCAAAACTGAAGCCGGAACCCATTATATTGTTTCCCAACAGCCCACATTCTTCTGCCTGAGTAATCGCCAACTGGCAGTGCCGGACGGCCAGCGGATATTCATCCCGCACGTAGATGATGCCTTCACCAGCTCCGATAGCATATCCTCCGATTATCATACCCTCAATAACCGCATGAGGGTTGCCTTCCAGAACGCTGCGGTCCATGTAAGCCCCGGGGTCACCTTCATCTCCATTACAAATTACGTATTTAATATCGCCCTTAGCTTTACGGCAAAGCTCCCACTTATCTCCTGTAGAAAAACCGGCACCGCCGCGTCCGCACAGTCCAGCCTGCTTTATTTCGGCAATTATATTATCCGGAGACATAAGGGAAAGAGCCTTACCCAGAGCCGCGTATCCCCCTATAGCAATATAATCTACAATTTCCGCTGGGTTGACATCGCCGTTAGCTCCCAGCACAATCCGCATCTGCCTGTTATAGAATGGGACATCATTTTCATGAACGATTTTTTTACCGGTAATAGGGTCCGCATAGAGCAGGCGCTCAATGATATTGCCCTTGATTATCGTCTCTGAGATAATCTCCGGCACGTCCTCTGGTGTTACCTGCTGATAGAAAATCTTCTCGGGCTGGATAACCACAATCGGCCCGCGTTCGCAGAAACCATGACAGCCGGTTTCCTTAACCCGTACCTTTTCTTGTAGCCCGCGAATTTCGATTTCATGGATGAAAGCATCTTTGAGCTCCTCGCTCCCGGCAGCGTGACAGCCAGTACCGCCGCATACCGAAATGCAGGGTATTTGCGAGGTTGCTTTTTGATTTAATTCCGTTCGCAGACTTTGCAAATCGTTGATATTGCATATTCGCTTTAAATTCGTTTTACTATACATTGCCGCTCACCAGTGGTTTCAATATCCTCTCTATTTTTACGGAAGTCATCTGTCCGTAATATTTATTGTTCACTACCATTACTGGGCCTATCGCGCAGCAGCCGAGGCACATCACTGTTTCCAGCGAGAATTTGCCATCCGGGCTGGTTTCCCCGGGACTAATACCGAGCCTTTTCTCCACCTCGCGGAGGATTCCATTGGAACCCCGGACATGACAAGCCGTTCCAAGGCAAACTTTAACATGGTAACGCCCCCTGGGCTTCAGGCTGAACGACTTGTAAAAAGTAGCGACGCTGCAAACATCGATAAGCGGTATATCAAGCTTTACAGCGATTTCCCTTAGACTCTTCTCCGGGAGGTATCCGAATTCTCGCTGAATCTCCTGCAAACTTGAAAGCAGGTTTGCACTTTTCCCCTTTTCTGTTACTTGCATGTATATGACTCTCCTGCAAAGTGATATATTGCTGGTCTTTCGCCTTCAGACAGGGCATATTATGCGGGAGCTTGCCTTGGACGAACGCCATCTCGGGTGTCAAATATCAGGGCTGTTTTGCCATACCCGGATTGGAGGCTGGTAAACGGACCTGAGTAATGCGGCATACCCGGTGCGGTTTTTAATATCCGCATCATCAATCACCCGGGCATCCAGCGCATGTTTTAGTTTTTTAAGCCCCAGCATTTGCTGGTGCCGCTGTACCATGGCTCTGTCAATTGCATCCATTAAAACATCCAGGGCTTTTTTCTTTTGAGCTACCAGGATTATAATGTGAATGAGTAAGAAAGCTGTTGATTTTTCACAGGAGTCTTCTCCATTAACCGCTTCATCATAGCTGCAGGCATAAATGGCCTTGATATTGTTACTCCAGGAACCCAGGACTTCGCCCAACTCTCTGGCGAGATAATAACAATAGTAGTTAAACGCTGGGTATTCACATCTCTTCAAACAGTCCAAACATGCCTCCGAATCAGCCAGACCTAATTTGCGAGTTGATGCCTCCAGTGCTTTTGTCACTATAGAATCAACGGTGCTGGTGGGATCCAGCAGGCGGGGTACAGACACTGCCGGTTCTTGTTTATACCTGTCCTTGCTTTTTTCCAACGAACTTCTGCTCATCTCGTCTCATTTACCTCCCACCGGGTAATATTCTATTAAGACTAGCGTTACCGGCATTATAGCCTGAAGGTGATGAAAATCTCATAAAAATATCTCGGAATTCATGAAAAAAACATGAAAAATAGTCCGGTCCATCAAACCAAAAAACGGGGAAAGCAGAAGATAAAAAGAGAAGTAGAGCGGTTAGCGCACCCGGATTTATTTATTCTTTATCAGGACAGACCAGCATATAGCCCGTACCGGGTGACGTAATGATGTATTCCGGGTTCGCAGGATTTTTTTCCAGTTTCATCCTGAGGTAGTGTATATAAGCTCGTAGATAGTCGATATCATCCCGGTATTCCTGTCCCCATACAGCGGTCAGCAGTTCCTGGTGTACCATGACACGGTTGGGATTATGGGCAAGTTGACACAGGAGGGCGTATTCAGTGCGGGTTAATGAAACTCTCTTACCGTTGGTTTCCACGCTCTGCCGGGCGAAATTGATGACCAGGTCTCCGCATTTTAAGGGTGTAGTGATTTTTTCATCCGGGCGCTGGGCACGCCTTAAGACTGCCCGCACTCGCGCTACCAGCTCTTTTGAACTGAACGGTTTTGTCAGGTAGTCATCAGCCCCGGCATCAAAACCGCGCAGCTTGTCTTCCTCATGGACTTTGGCTGTGATTATTATAATGGGAACGTCCGAGAACTCGCGTATGCGACGGCACACGGTAAAACCATCAGGACCCCGGGGGAACATGATGTCAAGCAACACGAGAGCGGGTTGCTCCAGAGCTGCGTCTTCGATACCCTTCTCCGGGTTGACCGCATGTATCACATTATAGCCGACCGCTCGCAATACTGCGGATACCAGGTGTATCACCTGTTGCTGGTCTTCAATGATTAATATTTTCTCTTTGATGGCAGTTCCCTTATATGATGCTGATTTGGTCCCCGCGCCTTGAGGGGTAAAGTGAAGTAAAATCTGCTCCCCTGTCCCGGATGGCTTTCCGCCCAGATGCTTCCCCCGTGGGCTTCGATAATAGCCTTGCTTATGGGTAGCCCTAATCCAGTCCCCAGAATCTGGGTACGGGAGTTCGATTTGGCGCGGAAAAACCTATCAAATAGATGGTGCAGGTCTTCCGGGGCGATGCCCACTCCCTCATCGGCTACACTGATGACAGCCTTTTTCTCCTCCACTTTCCCCTGTATGATAACCATGCCGCCTTTAGGCGAGTATTTAGTGGCGTTGTCCAATAATTGACGAAGCACCTGAAGAATCCGTTCGGGGTCAGCATCGATCAAGGGGAATTCCGGGGGGAAATCTACAATCAGGGCATGTTTGGGGGAGCGGCGTCCTATCTCTCCAGCGACCTTAGCTGCCAGGCGGGGTAACCTGACCGGTTGAAGGCTTAATTGCATCTTCCCTACATCAATTGAGGACGATTCTAGATATTCAGAAATCAGTCCTTCAAGAGTGTCGGATTCCCTATCGATGATTTCTAAAAACTCCCGCTGCACCTCAGGTGTAAAAACAGCATCTTCCATAAGTAATGCTGTTGAGTAACCCTTAATTGAAACCAGTGGAGTGCGCATCTCATGGGCCAGAGTAGTGATCAACGTCGTTCTATAACGGTTAATGCTATCCGATACCTCTTTGGCGTTCAGTTCTTTAACCAGGTCGTCTTTTTCCATTGCCATGGCAAGCAAACCGGCCATGACCTGAAAATATTCGGCATCTCTTTGAGCAAACCCGCCTCTACTCGCAAGATCCAGGAATGTCAGCACGCCATACTTTCTTTTCTTCACAACCAGGGGCAGCCAGACAACTGATACCGGATTACCCAAGCCTTGAATTCCGACATCGAATAGAGTTAGATTACCGGCTTCTGTGCCCGTTATGTCCCTGTCTTCTGGATACAATACACGTCTCCCCGACTGAAACACTCTCCCGATTATTCCTTCGGAGGAGGGTATTTTAACCATGGCTAAAGCGTCAGCATCTATACCGGACACGGCCTGCGCTATCAAAACTCCGGACACAGGTTCATGATTCCACACAATACAGATATCAGCAATCCTGGCTTCATTAACTAGATAATCGATTGCCGGCTGCAAGGCGATTTCAGTCTCCTCGTCCAGAGCCAGGATATTTATTATATTTCTGATGATATTTAACTGCTTGATTAAAGTCAGTGTTTGACTCCGCTCATCCATGCTTTTTCGTACATGCATATTTCACTGATCGCCTGTTTAATCAATAGCTTGCGCTTATGCTTTTACGGCATCATCCGTCATCAGGGTATCACGCCACAATTGATATTTCAAGGTGCCAATCGTTATCTGTTAGATAGAGATTCTTGGGCTTGGTGCCCGTTAAATCTGAACTGATTTAAACGTTTATCAATATTGTAACGGTCTTTAGCCGGATTACTGAGCGCTTCCAGATTAAGAAAGTCTGGGCTCGTGACCTCTGGCATCTTACGAGTCGCTGGTTGCGTAAAAATCTTTCTCATACTCTATGCTTTGTCCTGAATTGGCTCTATGGAAATTCACCTTTACATTTCGTTAAACTGGTCGAATATAAATGCTTGTACGTGGGGTTATTAGATACCTTGCTTACTGAGAATAGATACGTCCGGCTGCATCACAGGCAGATGTTATTGCCTGGCTTAAGATATCCTGTACAACGTGCACACGGTGCTGCTTCAAGGCGAATCGTTTCACTCTATCCTTCTCTACGGGTTCGTACATATAGGTACCCATAGTCACCTCGATCTGTATGGCATGTGCATCTCTTCCCGGGTTGCCATGTATGCGGGTGATAAAACCGCCGGAATAAGGGTCATTTTTAGAAACCGTTAATCCCAGACCATGATGTCCGATGCCCTGCCTGAGGGTCTCAACAAATGCCGAAATAATCGCCGGGTGGGCGGAAGTATCATCCAGCGTTCCCACTACGAAATTATCTCGTTCCTGTCCCTTATCATGAGCCCGGCCAAGACCAACCGATGTCATTGAATGTCCATCAATCAGAAGCGCATAACCCATATTGCGTTTCTGATATTCGATGAGTGACGATAAAAGGCCATGGTAGAGATCATAGTATTGCAGTATGCTCTCTTTCTCTAATGGTGCGTACGATTTTTGCAGGATAAGTTCGTCATCGATGCTGTAATACTCTGTCGAGGAGTTAGTAAGGTGCCTGGGAAGATACTCGGACCGGGAACCTTCCCTGGGCCGGTTCATGTTTATAAAAAGTGGGGTAAGTCTGGAAATAACCTGAAGTCCCCCGGTAGGCTCAAAAATAATATCGCTGAAAAAATCGATTTCTATCAGGGATTTTGAATTGAGCTCAAAATGGTCCTTATATTGAGTTGGCAGCAAAACACCGGAATGGGGAATAGATAGAATAAAATCCGGACTTTCAGGTCGAAATTCAATTAACTCTCTTGTCGACAGTGTATACTTTTCCCGAGTGAAAATATCAAGCACCTCTACCGATTCAAGACATCCATTATAATATTTATATATGTCGTGCCATTGATTTTCGCGTTGTGTCATAATAACTTTTGCTCTCGAAGCAGCGGTTTTGGCATCCCCAGCAGTTCCTTCTCCAGTTGGTCCATAACGATATTACCAACCGCTATCCCATACAATTCGAGTAGACCTTTTCCTCCGGGAAAGGCATTGACCTCAAGCACTTTTCCGGATTGGAGCATATCAACGGATAAAAACCGACATTCAGGGAAGGCTCTTTGAACTGTTCGCGCGATTCTTTCCTGCTCAGAGGTGAGAGTATGGGGATATTGATTTGCGCCCAGACTGTAATTAGTCTTCCATTCACCCGGTACTGCCTCTCTCCGCATCGGGGCTAAGAGTTTTCCGTCGAAAAAAGTGACAACCAGATCACCTTCTCCCACTTCCGGGCAGAATTCTTGCAGGATAATATGGTTGTATCTGGCCAAATACGTATTAACTGTCTCAGTCAGTTCCGGGTCCGTAAATTCAAGGCGGTGTACGCCCTGTCCACAACCGTACCCATACCTGTCTTTCAAGACAAAATATTTTGTGTTTCCGGGCATTCTATCTAAAGCTTCTCTGGCTTCATCAAGTGAACCAGCAGCGCAGGTTATGGGTTGAGGAACATCGGGGACTCGTACCACAAGCTCATATTTGTCATTAGTAGATAGTGTCGCTGCGATGCTTTCCATAAGAGTTCCGGATTTCTCTAGGGTATGGAGAATATCAAGATTCGGTGTCCCGGAATGCCTGACATCATCCGCACGGAAAAAGCACAGATCGATTTCGCTGAGAAGCACTGGGCATTTATCTATTATCCTGAGCAAATGATGATACTCCAATGGATTACCGTAATGGCTATCAGGTAAGGCAAGAAAAGATGCCATGGCGAAAGGCAGCCCTTCATGTAAATATAGGTCTGACATACTAAAGTGACATAGCCTATGTCCGCGTGCGGCTGCGACACTTAAAATCTGGTTTATCCCGGAGTTGTGGAGGTCGACTTCAAGGTCGCTATAGCTCAATCGCTTGCTTTCAAAAGCAATCAAGAGTGAAAAGTCATTGCTATCAATGGTCTGTTGAAAGGATTGTACCGTCCCCATTTCATGCCGCGTTACGTCTCGAGAATTGGACATACCACGCTTCTCAACTTCACCTGGAAGCTGGAGCATCGTATTAAATGAATTATCCTGCTCAAGCGTGGAAAACCTTCTCAAAATCAAATTACCTCCGGTTATTATGTTCTGATTCAGGTTTACCTTTCGGCCAAATTTTCAAAATGGAGGGTCATTAACTCTTTGCGGTATACATCCAAGAAGTAAATGGCTAAACCATGCCATGTCAGGACTTTAATCAACCAGGACAAACTCCTCAATACTTTTTACCTTGCCCTTTTCCCGCGATTCTTCATATTTTCCCGCACAGATTCTGCATAGTTTAAAGCTTCCGTAATCTAGTAAATCAGACCGAGGGTTTAGGTAAGCGCATCTGTGACAGAGTAATCTCTCTCGATTTATCATTTGATTATTCTGAATAGGCATGGCCCCCCCCCTTTAAAAAATCAACCGTTGCATGACCGTATACAAATAAGTTGATTAACCCAAGCTGGTATTAAAGTCTTTCAGTGGTTTTTCAGACCGCCAGTCAGGTGAATCAGCGGTCTTTGTATACTGCACCCGGACACCTTTATTCTCCGGAAATATTTCAGTATTAATCTAAGTGTCCAGGACGGTTCATCTGGTTTGAAGCTTCAGAAGAAGGGTTGCTGAAAACATGAAACTCCAGGAGTCTACATAACTTCTGGCTCAGATGTTTAAGCGTACCAGTACCCCCTGGCTGTGGCCTCCCCGAGGTCGGACAGGTTCTAATATACCAATTATCTGGTGTTATTTCTCGATAACGATATGGCTCTCTAGATGCTACTAATGTAGCATAATTGTTAATTTGGATTCAATACTTCCTGGGCACTGGATTGAGTCAACGCTGGTGAGCGAAGAATGAAAGGGAACGTTATCATGACGAAAAGAGCGGTTAGATGTATTTCCTGCCATTATCGATGCTGTACACGGCTCCCTAAGGGCGTTAAGGTGAAATATGCCAGATGTCCGGGGTGCGGAAAAGTTACCTTAAGATAACTGTTTTCCCTCATATATGGAATATGGAGAAAGAGCAGTTAAGACTGTAGAGAATAGCATAACACCATGTAGCTAACCGGCAAAGAGCGGAAGCCAATATGCGAAATTGGCTTATGAGTTGTCCACTATATAAATTCATCCCCGGCAGCCTGGCCATCTAATGGTACCCCGTAACATTCTGAAACTAGAGAAGTGGAACATGCAAAGTATCGAAAACAAAGAATGGAGTTCAGGATGGGAAGAATATTTCACTGTTGAATAGGAACCAGCTGAGGTGATAGCGGCACTTGAAACGGATGATATCGGGGAGCAAATGGAAAAACAGGGGATTATCGAAGACCCTGTTCGTTTGTACCTGCATGAAATCGGTCGCAACCCTTTGCTCACTGCTAAAGATGAAAAATCCCTGGCAAAAAGTAGAGGAAGAACGCC
>Ga0172382_10006561_pt1 | contig 16840 bp, 14 predicted proteins | sample Leawel138RmetaG_FD_122245 | JGI IMG/M metagenome (GOLD analysis project Ga0172382, IMG submission 122245) | Leachate microbial communities from a municipal landfill in Southern Ontario, Canada - Leachate well 138R metaG | ecosystem: Engineered > Solid waste > Landfill > Unclassified | place...
AACATTTTTGAGCATTATAATGAAAAAAGGATAAGTCCTTATGGAGGCTTCATTATGAGCTCGAGATTAGATAAGAAAAAGTATTTATATCTAATGTTATGGGATAAATTAGGTGCTGGAATAAAAAAGGTTCTTCTATTTGCATTGTTATTTACAATTATAGTTCAGTCAATTATTGTTTTTGATGTTGATTTGTTGCCGCAAAACACTACAATAGAATTGGAAGGGAAGACGGTTATTGAAAGTTATCATTATGAATCTAGTGGTATAATAAAAATCTCTGTAGAGAACAAAAATGATATGATGCTACTAAAAATATTCATAAATGGGGAACAAAGAGAAAGTACGAAAAATGATAGCATAGAACTAAATGTTAGAAACAATGATATCATTGAAATAGACGGAATAGACAGCGAAAAATATATTAATGTCATTATAAAAGAAACATCAGAAAACCTTGTTTTCCCTAAAAAAGGCACGAAATATAGAATAGGAGATAATATCGTTGCTTTAGGGAGGGTAAAGTTAAAATAGGGGGTTATGATTTTGAATAATAAGGTTATTGCCATAGATGGACCGGCAGGTGCTGGTAAAAGTACTGTGGCAAAAAAACTTTCTGAGAGTATTAATTTCACTTATATTGATTCAGGTTCAATGTTTCGTGCTATTACGTTAAAGGTCATCAAAGAAGGAATAGAAATTGATGACGTAGATAGAATTATATATTATTCAAATAATTCTTCTATAGATTTTGTTAATAATAATATATATTTGGATGGAGTAAATGTCAGCAACGAAATAAGAGATAGCCTTGTAAATGCCAAAGTATCCCACATAGCCAAGATTCCTAAAATAAGAGAAGCAATAGTAATTATTCAGCGCAGAATTGCACGAAATAAAAATGTAGTTGTAGATGGAAGAGATATCGGCACTACAGTTTTTCCGCATGCTTTTATAAAATTCTATTTAACAGCTTCTGTAGAAGAAAGAGCTAAGAGAAGATATAATGAATTGGTCAACAAAACCCAATATTCTTTTGAAGAAGTAAAAAATCAAATACTTAGCAGGGACTATATTGATAGTCATAGAGAGGCTTCTCCTTTAAAACAAGCTGAGGATGCAATATTAATTGATACTACAGGCAAAAATATAGATGAAGTTATAACAGAACTGTTATATCATATTTCTATGAATGGAGGCATCTAAAGTGTTTTATAAAACAGTTAAATTCTTTCTTAAGCCATTATTTGATTTTTTATTTTATGTAAGAGTTGAAGGTTTGGAAAATTTGCCGAAACAAAATGGATATATAGTGTGCGGAAATCATGCAAGAGCTATAGATCCTATTCTTATAGGTGTAAATCTACCTCAAAAGGTTCATTTTATGGCTAAGAGTGAATTATTCAAAAATAAAGTTATGGGATTGGTTGTTAGTAGGTTAGGAGCTTTCCCTGTAAAAAGAGGAGAGGCGGATCTAAAAAGTATAAAAACATCTTTAAGACTTCTTCAAAATAAGCAAAACATTGGTATATTTCCTGAAGGAACTAGAAATTTATCTGGAGAACTAAAAGCAGAACCAGGGATAGCTATGTTGGCAGTCAGATCTAAATGTCCGGTAGTACCTGTATCTATTAAAACAAATTATAAATTATTTAGAAGAACAAATATAATTGTTGGAGAAACCATTAAAATGGAAGAATATTTTGATGCAAAATTAAAAAATGAGGACTATATAAAAATAAGTTTAGAAATAATGAAAATAATTAGAGAGTTGTAGGGTTGATATGAATATAATATTAGACAAAAATGCAGGTTTCTGCTTTGGAGTTAAGAATGCAGTTGCTGCGACGCTAAAAGTGATAGAAGAAAAAAAATATAAAAAGGTAGTTACTTACGGCCCTTTAATTCATAATAGGCAAGTAACAGACAACTTAGCGAAAAAAGGGGTTACTGAAATTACAAATATTCCAGAAAGCTTGGATTTAGATTCATTGGTTATAATCAGATCTCATGGAGTACCTAAATCAATCTTTGATGAAATAAATTCCAAGGGCTTTGAAATTATGAATTGCACTTGCCCTTTTGTTTCGAGAATTCATAAAATTGTCCAAGAAAAATATGTGGACGGTTATAAGATCATTATTGCTGGCGATAGTAATCATCCAGAAGTTATTGGCATAAATGGATGGTGTAATGATGAGGCTATAGTGCTAGACGATGAAAAAATAGTGGACAATCTGCCTTATTATGATAAAATATGTTTAGTTGCTCAAACAACTATTTCAAAAAATCTTTGGCATAGAATTAAAGAGAGGGTTAAAGATAAATTTAAAGAAGCTGAAGTTTTTAATACCATCTGCAGTGCCACAGAAAACAGGCAAAAATCTGTAGCAGAACTAGCAGAAAAGGTTGATACTATGATTGTAATTGGTGGATTTAATAGTTCAAACACATTAAAGCTATATGAAATCTCCAAAAACATTTGCTCAAAAACTTATCACATTGAAACTGCCGAGGATTTACCTAAAGAAAAGCTCATGAAGGCTGAGACTATAGGCATAACAGCAGGTGCTTCTACGCCGGATTGTATAATTAAGGAGGTTATAAAAGTTATGGACGATTTAAGTAATGAAAATATTATGGAGGAATATGAAAAGAGTTTTAAGTCTCTTCATTCCGGAGAAACAGTAAAAGGTACTGTATTATCGTTTAACAATGAAGAGGTAATTGTTAATATAGGCTATAAAGCTGATGGAATTATTAAAAAAGAAGATTTGACTTGGGATATGAGCTTAAAAATTTCAGATTTAGTAAAAATAGATGATGAAATTGAAGTTAAGATAGTTAGCATCAATGATGGTGAAGGAAATGTAGTGCTATCAAAAAAATTAGTTGATGCTGATAAGAACTGGTATAAGCTTGAATATGCCTTTAATGAAAAGAAGTCTGTACCCGGTGTTATAAAAGAAATAGTAAGAGGCGGAGGAATTGTTGAGGTATTTGGAATAAAAACCTTTATGCCTGCATCATTATTTGATATAAAATATGTGAGCGAGTTGGAATCATATAAAAATAATAAGATTGAAGTAAAAATAATTGAGTTTAATGAAGAAAATAGAAAAGTGCTTGTTTCTAGAAAACATTTATTATTAGAAGAGAAGGAAAAGAAGGCAAAAGAATTCTGGTCCCATGTAGAAGTCGGGCAAAAAATTGTAGGAGAAGTAAAAAGGGTCACTGATTTCGGAGCTTTTGTTGATATTGGAGGAGTTGATGGGTTAATTCATATCTCTGAATTATCTTGGTCAAGAATAACTCATCCTTCAGAAGTAGTAAAGCCTGGGGATAAAGTTGAGGTTATTATACTGTCTTTAGATATTACTAAGAACAGAGTTTCTTTAGGCCTCAAGCAAACAATGCCAGAACCATGGACTACAATTGAGGGCAAATATAATGCAGGTGATATAGTTGAGGTCAGAGTATTAAGATTTGCTGCCTTCGGAGCTTTTGTAGAGATAGAGCCAGGGATTGATGGGCTAATACACATATCACAAATATCTGATAATAGAATAGGAAAGCCTTCCGATGTATTAAAGGCAAACCAAATTATAAAAGCTAGGATTGTAGATGTTAACATTCCTGAAAGAAAAATCAGCCTGAGTATGAAAGAAATAGAAGAATAGAGATTACTTATTAGGCCACTTCATATTTATTTAAAATATGGAGTGGCTATATTTATTATTAAAAGTTTTATTTTTATGTATTTTTTTAAAGATTATGCAAATAATACTTAATGACCTCACAAAATACATTGAGACCCCCTTTACATTCTGTTTTCGTGGTATGTTACATATCACGACTTTTTTTTATCTTATTTCTATGTTAGAATTGGAGCAATAGTAACGAAATATTATGAGGTGTATAGATATGTTTACAGACTATAACAATTTTAAAGAGAAGATATTCAAACTTACAAGCATAGATTTATCATGCTATAAAGAGAGGCAGATGAAAAGAAGAATAGATTCTTTAATAACCAGAAACAACTTTCAAAGTTATGATACATATTATAAAGCTCTATTGCAGGATTCAAATTTATTCAATGAATTTATTAATTATTTAACTATTAATGTATCTGAGTTTTATAGGAATCCTGCCCAATGGGAGATTCTAGAAAAAGAGATTCTCCCTCAATTACTAAAAAACAAAAAAACTTTAAAAATATGGAGCGCAGCTTGCTCTACAGGTGAAGAGCCTTATTCCTTAGTTATGCTCTTAACCAAATTTATTAAGCTAGAAGATATTAAAATATATGCCACGGACATAGATGTGGATGCAATTAACAAAGCAAAAATAGGAGTTTATGCTGAAAAGAGTTTATCCGATTTGCCTAAGGAATTTGCAAATAAATATTTTCATAAAAACTTAAACACTTACAAAATAAAAGATGAAATCAAAAAATGTGTAGAGTTTAAAAAACATAATCTATTGCTGGACAAGTATCCAGTTAATTGCGATCTTATTGTATGTAGGAATGTCCTAATATATTTTACTGAAGAAGCTAAAAGTACAATTTATACCAAGTTTAGAGATGCCTTAAGTGAGAATGGTGTATTGTTCGTTGGTAGCACAGAACAAATTATAATGTCACAAAGATACCAAATGGAGTCGTTAAAGAACTTTTTTTATAAGCGAATAAAATAAAAAAGCAGAGATTTCTCTGCTTTTTTTGCTTTTAATGGTGCCTTGGGCCGGAATCGAACCAGCGACACGAGGATTTTCAGTCCTCTGCTCTACCGACTGAGCTACCAAGGCATTTATGGTGGGCCTTCAGGGACTCGAACCCCGGACCAACCGGTTATGAGCCGGTTGCTCTAACCAACTGAGCTAAAGGCCCTTGAAACGACAGTTTTGATTTTACTATAATTTTTATTCTATGTCAACATGAAATAATAAAAAGTGACCTTATTAATAATTAAATGAAATTAGAAATATAATGTAATGATTAAATATATAGGAGTTGATATAATTGAGCTATTCTTTGAAACATATGTATGAATCTTCAAATATGACTTTTCTGGAGCAATTTGAAGCACATAGGATCTTAGAAAATTACGATTTATGCGTAACTAATGTTGATAGAGTAAGAAGCGCTTTTAAAGTTACAACTAATAATGGTTGTTTTTGTCTAAAAAAAATAGGAAACGGAGAAAAAAGAGCAATAAAGAGTATTAAAATTATGGAATATCTTAAGGAGCAGGGGTTCAATAAGGTAACTAGCCCCTTCTATACTTTATCAGGTGAAATATTGATAAATAGAAAATCTTCCACCTATTACTTAACAAACTGGTTAGACGCGTATGAAATATGCTTTGATAATATAAAGCATATTTGTGAGAGCGCTCAACTATTGGCAGAATTTCATAATAAAGCAAAAGGATTTCGAAGCAAAGAGATACAAATAAAAAGCAGAATAGGTAAAATGCCCTCGCTATTAAATGACAAAATAAATTTTCTAATTAAGGTTAAGGAACATCTTGAGCAAAAAACAGTCAAAACAGATTTTGATAATTTATATTATGGAGGTATTGATTATTATATTCATCAAGCACAATACGCTGCAAACATTTTGAAACATTCAGATTACGATATGCTATGTGAAAAAAATAAAAAAGAACTATATATTTGTCATGATAGTTTTTATTATCAAAATATTTTAAAAGATGAATCCGACAACTATTTTTTAATTGATTTAGAAAGTTGTTTATATGATTTGCCATTGGTTGATGTAAGCAAATTCATAAGAAGAATTATGACTGATAAAAAAAGTTTGTGGGATTTTGATTTATGCAAAAGTATGCTTTTAGAGTATGGAAACATCAGAAAGATAGATGAAAAAGAATATAAGATAATATTATCCATGATTGCTTTCCCTTATAAATTTTATAAGATAGGAAAGAAAAAGTATCTAAAAAATAAAAAATGGAAAGATGAACGATTTAATAGTAAGTTGAAAAGGATATTACAATATAAAGAAAACCAAGAAAAGTTCATAGAAAAGTATATAAAATATTATGATATTAAGTTGTAATGGTCGGGGCAACAGGATTTGAACCTGCGGCCTCTTGGTCCCGAACCAAGCACGCTACCAAACTGCGCTATGCCCCGAAATCTATATTTTATAAAGCCTTTTTTATAATATACTTTAGTAGCATTAAAGTCAATACCATAACTATAAATTGTGAAATTAGTACAAAAAAGAAGGATATTTAAATATTTAGAAGAATATAAAAAGTAGATTTAGTTTGTAGGTCATTTATATTAATAAAATTTTGGAGGAAATTATGAAACTTAGCTTTTATGGTGCTGCGGAGATGGTAACAGGTTCATGCTTTTTGCTAGAAACTGATAAACACAAAATCCTAATTGATTGTGGCATGTTTCAAGGTGATGCAGACTCAGATGATCTTAATAGGAATGTATTTGATTTTGAACCATCAAAAATTGATTTTCTTTTATTAACTCATGCTCATATAGATCATAGCGGAAGAATACCCCTTTTAGTTAAAAGAGGTTTTAAAGGGAAAATACTGGCTACAAAAGCCACCTCGGAACTATGTTCAATAATGTTGCCTGATAGCGGATTTATACAAGAAATGGAAGTAGAGTGGATCAACAGAAAACGCTTAAGAGCGGGAAAGCCATTGGTAGAATCTCTTTACACAGTTGCTGATGCCGAAAATTCGTTGAAATACTTCGAGCCAATAAATTATGATGATATAATTGAAGTAAATGAAGAAATTGAAGTAAGATATAGAGATGCCGGTCATATACTGGGCTCAGCTATAATTGAGTTATGGGCAAAAGAAAAGGACGAAAAGATTAAATTTGTATTTTCTGGAGATTTGGGAAACAAAGATATACCTATAATGAAGAATCCATCTTTGATAGACGAAGCAGATTATTTAGTCATGGAAACAACATATGGAAATAGGTTTCACAAGGAAACAAAGAATACTATGTTACTTCTTTTAGATATTATTACTCATACCATTGAAAAAGGAGGCAATATTGTTATACCTTCCTTTGCTGTAGGGCGTACACAAGAAATATTGTATATGCTAAATATGCTTAAAGAAAGCAAATTCTCCAAGATAAAGAGCATACCTGTATATGTGGATAGCCCTTTAGCTATTAATGCAACTAATATATTTAAGAATAATCAAAATTTATTCGATGATGATACTAAAGCATTGATAAGAAGCGGAGATGATCCTTTTGAGTTTCCAAATCTTATTTTTACTAAGACAGCGGATGAATCAAAAGCAATCAATTTTCATGAAGGTAGCAGTATAATAGTCTCAGCCAGCGGTATGTGTGATGCTGGCAGGATAAAGCATCATTTAAAGCATAATCTTTGGAGAGGCAATTCAAGCGTTGTTTTTGTAGGATATCAAGCTAAAGGTACTCTAGGCAGAAGGATTTTAGAAGGCGAAAAGAAAGTAAAAATATTTGGTGAAGATATTCATATTAATTGCAATATTTATAGCTTAAACGGTTTATCAGGTCATGCTGATAAAAATGGGCTCTTAGATTGGTTTTCAACCTTTGATAAGAAACCTGTAAAAGTGTTTTTAACTCATGGAGAGGAAGAACCATTGAGGGAATTCTCTCAAGCACTACAGGAAAAATTTGATACCAAAGTAGAAATTGCAAGCATTGGACAAACCGTAGAAATTGAATCTGCAATGACTTCCATTTCTACGACTCCTAGAATAGGATATGCAGAGGACAAAGCTATAGCAAGGCAAATAAATGAAATTCAAATGATGCTAGACACTCTTCAAGAAGCAGTTATTGAAAATGCCAAACAAATGGATCACAATAAAATTCATATTTTAACAGAAAAAATGAAAAATATTCAATCTGGACTTATTGATATTGGTAGTGTCATAAATGATCGCAAATAGAATGATTCTCCATCTTATTAATATTATTAAAGCATTTGAGAAAAATAAAAGAAATAACAATTGAAGGTGATTAAATGCTTAATAATTTCAAAAGTGAAGAATTGGTAAAAGTCCAAGGTAAACTTTTTCCAGTGGTAGGAGGCAGATTGCGACTTGCCCATGAAGATAATGCTAATTTGAGTATTGAGACAAAAGTTATTTCATATGATGGGGAAGTTGCAATAATTCAAGCCATGGTTAAGACCGAAAAAGGAAGCTACAATGGATTGGGTAATGCTTCCACTAAAAGAGACAGAGTTTTATCAAATGCTATTCTGGAATTAGCTGAAACAAGATCTATAGCCAGGGCTTTAAGGTTTGCTGGATACGGTGTTGAATACACAGGCTTTGAAGAAGTTGAAAGTCAAAGCGAAAAAGATGATAAGGAGAACGCTTCCAAAATGCTACTGACGGATATATTTTCATTTGCTAAAAGTATCAACGTATCCAATGAGGATTTGAAAGAGTTAATAGTAAAAACAACAGGTAAGGAATATACTAGAGATTTAACAAAAAAAGAAGCAAAAACAGTTTTGAACATTCTCGCTAAAAGAAAAGATGAAAAAAATGACAATATAACAATGTAGATAAGGCGTATGAATGTATATGTTTACTGTTGTGCGTATAAAAATTCTATAGTATAATTATCTAAATAGCAAGGACTTATGGCTTAGTAAAATAAGCTTCCTGAAATATGGAAGCTTATTTATATAAATAAATATAATTAATAGGTGGTGAATATATGATAAAGATGACATTGGACATGTTCTTGCAACATTTAACCAATGGAATTTCTCTAGGTAGCCTTTATGCACTTATTGCCATTGGCTATACCATGGTTTATGGTATTTTGAGATTGATTAACTTTGCTCATGGTGATATTTTTATGATGGCCACTTACTTTACTTTTTTTGGTGTCTTATTTGGTGGGAAATGGTATGTTGTTTTTCCTATAACCATAATACTCACCGCTTTACTGGGTATGTTGGTTGAAATTTCTGCATACAGAAACTTAAGAGATGCTCCTAAAATTTCTATATTAATATCTGCCATAGGTGCATCATTTCTTATTGAAAATCTTGCTATAGTTATTTTTGGTGGAAGACCAAAAGCTTTTCCGACTATCCCATTGTTTACATCTGTGGTTCACATAAGAAATATTTCAATTCAGAGATTGACGTTTATCATACCCGTGGTGACGGTAATACTGCTTTTGTCATTATTATATTTAATTAATAAAACTAAAACAGGAATGGCAATGAGGGCTGTTTCAAAAGATCATGAGACGGCTAGATTAATGGGAATAAACGTAGATAGAACTATTTCAATCACTTTTGGTATAGGTTCTGCATTGGCTGCGGTAGGCGGAATAATGTGGGGATTGAAGTTTCCACAGATACAACCTTTAATGGGTGTTATGCCAGGGCTTAAATGTTTTATTGCTGCCGTTATAGGTGGTATAGGAAGCATTTCTGGGGCAGTTATCGGTGGATTTATCCTTGGAATCGGTGAGATTATGCTTATTGCATTACTCCCGAGTTTAACAGGATATAGAGATGCTTTTGCATTTATACTTCTTATAGCAATACTCCTATTAAAACCTACGGGTATTATGGGAGAAAAAATATCGGAGAAGGTGTAGATTATGAAAAAAAGAGACTATTATCTTACAGCCATATCATTAATCCTGCTGATAGGATTTATATTTTATGCTGACAACAACATGGATGCTTATATGGTTAGAATTCTTAATCTATGCGCAATATACACAATCTTAGGTCTTAGCATGAACCTGATCAATGGTTTTACTGGACTTTTCTCATTAGGACATGCAGGTTTTATGTCAGTAGGGGCTTATGTTACTGCAATACTTACTCTTTCTGTGAATGCAAAAGTTCAAAACTTTTTCTTAAAGCCAATAGCTGCACCATTAAGTAATGTAGTATGGCCATTTTTCCCAGCTTTATTGCTTGGTGGGGCTTTGACAGCCCTTGTGGGATTTTTGATAGGTGCTCCGGCTCTTAGACTTAAGGGGGATTATCTTGCCATAGCAACTTTAGGCTTTGCAGAAATTATTAGAGTTATTTTTACCAACACTCAAACTATTACAAATGGTGCATTAGGCTTAAAAGGAATACCAGCATATACGAATCTATGGTGGAGCTTTGGCATAGCAATATTTACAATAGTGACCATGATTTTATTGATAAACAGCAGCTATGGAAGAGCCTTTAAAGCCATCAGAGAAGATGAGATTGCAGCAGAAAGCATGGGAATAGATTTATTTAAACATAAGGTATTATCGTTTACTATAGGTGCATTTTTTGCAGGAATAGGCGGAGGCCTGTTAGGTAATCTATTAGGAACAATAGATCCGCTTATGTTTAGATTTACTTTAACTTTCAATATATTATTGATCATAGTACTAGGTGGTATAGGAAGCATTACAGGCACTGTGATATCCGCTTTTGTAGTCACCATTGCACAAGAAGCCTTACGTTTCTTGGATCAATCAATAAACCTTGGTTTTGTTGTTATTCCTGGAGTGGCAGGGATGAGAATGGTTGTGTTTTCCATACTGTTAATGTTAGTGGTACTATTTTATAGGCATGGACTTATGGGAACTAATGAATTCAGTTGGGACAAATTTTTAAATGTAATATCAATGAAAAAACCTCTCTTAAAAGGGGGTAGGAAATAATGGAGATTCTCAGAAGTGATAATATTACAATGCAATTTGGAGGCTTGACCGCTGTCAAGGATTTTAATTTGACATTAAATAAAGGTGAAATTGTTGCCTTAATAGGTCCGAATGGTGCGGGCAAAACTACAGCATTTAATATGATAACGGGTGTTTATAAGCCTACAAATGGAAAGATATATTATAAAGGCAGCGAGATAACACATATGGCTCCTTATCAAATTACCAAGCTTGGAATTGCTAGGACATTTCAAAATATAAGGTTATTCAAGGATTTAAGTGTCCTAGAAAATGTGTTGATTGCCAATCATCTTCATATTAAATCCAATGTATTTGAAGCTTTGCTAAGATTGCCCAAGTATAAAAATGAAGACAGGAAAATGATGAGAAAGTCTTTAGAGCTATTGGAGATTGTAGGTTTGGCTGATGAAAAACATGAAAAATCCAGCTCCTTACCCTATGGCAAACAGCGTAGACTTGAAATTGCAAGAGCTTTAGCTACAAGCCCTGAGCTGCTTTTATTAGATGAACCTGCTGCCGGAATGAACCCAACAGAATCTGAAGACCTTACGAAGTTTATAAGGCAGATAAGAGATGATTTTAATCTTACAATATTTATGATAGAGCATCACATGCAGGTTGTAATGGGAATCTCAGAAAGAATTTATGTATTTGATTATGGTATTACTATTGCCCATGGCAGTCCCAAGGAAATTCAAAATAATCAAAGAGTCATCGAGGCTTATCTGGGGGTGGATGAGAATGCTTAAAATTGAGGATTTAGTAGTTGCATATGGTGGAATTGAAGCTTTAAAAGGTATAAGTCTTGAGGTAGAAGAAGGAAAAATTGTTACTTTAGTAGGTGCAAATGGAGCAGGCAAAAGCACTACTTTAAGAGCTATAACAGGACTTGTTAAACCAAAGAGTGGAAGCATAACTTATAATGGAGTAAATCTGCTTGGCATGAAAACTCAGGATATAGTAAAAAAAGGAATAACATTAGTCCCTGAAGGAAGAAGAATATTTCCTAACCTTACGGTTTTAGAAAACCTTAGATTAGGGGCTTTTTTTAGAAAAGATGTAAATACTATAAAAAGTGATCTTGATTGGGTTTATAACTTATTTCCTAGATTAAAAGAAAGAAGTTGGCAGATGGCCGGAACCTTATCAGGTGGTGAACAACAAATGCTAGCAGTTGGCAGAGCCTTGATGTCTAAACCAAAGTTGTTGATGATGGATGAGCCGTCCCTCGGATTAGCTCCGATGATAGTAAAGGATATATTTAATATTATTAAGGAAATCCACAATCAAGGCGTTACTATACTTTTGATTGAACAGAATGCTAATGCAGCACTTCATACCGCACACATAGGCTATGTTATTGAAACAGGTATGATAAAGCTTAAAGGTGAAGGTCAGGATTTACTTAAAAATGATGAAATAAGGAAAGCCTATCTAGGTGAAAATGTTTCAAACTAAGCAGAGGTAGAATAAATGACAAAAAAAGAAAATACCTACATCTTGCCTGAAGAATTGGCAAGACAAAATGAGATTATTCAAAGAATCAACCGAAATAATGAAAACGAGTATAATTCCTCAGGAAAGAAAAAGTTTGCTCGAATTATTACTTATGGCTGTCAGCAGAATAATTCTGATTCTGAGAAACTAAAAGGAATACTAAAAAACATGGGTTACAATCAGACAGATGATAATGAAAAAGCAGATGTAATTCTTTTTAACACTTGTTGTGTCAGAGAAAATGCTGAATTAAAGCTTTATGGCAATATTGGTGCCTTGAAGAATTTAAAATTATCAAGGCCAGAGCTAATCATAGGTGTTTGCGGTTGTATGATGCAGCAAAAACATGCCGTGGAGATGATAAAAAAAAAGTATAGGCATGTAGACTTGATATTTGGAACCCATAATATTTATAAATTCCCTGAGATATTTGAGAAAGCCTTTCATGAAAAATGTACTCTTGTAGATATTATGGATTGTGAAGGAGTTATAGTTGAGAACTTGCCTGTTGACAGGGAGGAAAAACATAAAGCTTGGGTTACGATCATGTATGGCTGTAATAATTTTTGTTCTTATTGCATAGTTCCCTATGTGAGAGGGAGAGAAAGAAGCCGTAAACCGGAAAATGTAGTTGATGAAATATATAAACTTGCTGAAGGTGGTTGTAAAGAAGTGACTCTCCTAGGTCAGAATGTTAATTCTTATGGAAAAGACCTAGGAATAAATATCGATTTTGCCGATCTTTTATATAAAGTTAACGAAATAGAAGGCATAGAGCGCATAAGGTTTATGACTTCACACCCAAAGGATCTATCTGATAAGTTGATCTTAGCTATAAAAGAGTGTAATAAAGTATGCGAGCATTTACATCTTCCTTTTCAGGCAGGAAGCAACAAGATTTTAAAGTCCATGAATAGAGTATATACAAAAGAAGAGTATCTGGAAAAAGTCAGCAAGGTAAAAAAGGCAATGCCTAATATAGCATTGACAACAGATATTATTGTTGGTTTTCCTGGAGAATCAGCAATAGATTTTGAAGAAACTTTGGATGTAGTAAGGAAGGTCAGATTCGATCAAGCTTTTACTTTTATATATTCAAAGAGAGAAGGAACTCCTGCTGCAAGGATGGAAAATCAAATAAGAGAAGATGAAAAACATAAAAATTTTGATAGGCTGATAGAAGTTCAAAATCAGATTTCTAGAAATATAAATGAAGGATATAGAGGGAATGTTTATGAGGTTCTTGTGGATGGTCCCAGTAAGACAAATAAAGACATATTGACAGGAAGGACCAGAACCGGCAAGATTATTAATTTTGAAGGAAAAGACACAAATATCGGTGATCTGGTCAATGTAAAAGTAACAGGTGTATTTTCCTGGTCATTACATGGAGAACTAATAGAAAATATAAAAAGCCAGAGTTAATCTCTGGTTTTTTTATACATGCTTTTTTGTTATAATTAATATATTGGGAGAGAGGTGAGGGTATGTCTCAATTGACACCAATGATGCAGCAATACTTTGAAATTAAAAAACAGCATACGGATAAAATTCTCTTCTTCAGACTTGGGGACTTTTATGAAATGTTTTTTGACGATGCCATTACAGCTTCAAAAGTTCTAGAAATTACTCTTACAGGAAGGGATTGTGGCATGGAAGAAAGGGCACCTATGTGTGGTATACCATACCATGCTGCAGATTCATATATTGGCAAACTGATTGAAAACAATTATAAAGTAGCTATTTGTGAGCAAGTTGAGGACCCTGCATTAGCAAAAGGTATAGTCAGGCGAGAGGTTGTTAAAGTCATAACGCCCGGTACAATAACGAGCAGCCTTATGCTTGATGATAAGATAAATAATTATTTGATGTCTATTTATATTTCTAATTCGTACATATCATTATCTTATATAGATTTATCAACTGGGGAATTTTTCTCCACTTCTATAGATGAAAAAAAATGGAATATAGCAATTGATGAAATAAATAGAATAAGTCCCTCAGAGATTCTGTTAAATATTAGCCTAGAAAGCCTAGAGGAGACATATCAGACTATATCAGTTCTTGATAAAAGATATTATGATTTCTACGAATGCACTCAGAGACTGAAAAGACAGTTTAAAGTTGAGACACTAGAGGGTCTCGGGCTAGAAAATGAAACCTCTATTAAGTCAGCAGGTTCGCTGTTGCTTTATTTGGATGAAGTTCAGAAAAACTCATTATATAATATAAAAAGAATAAAGTTATATAGTATTTCTAATTATATGATTTTGGATCAAAATACAAGAAGAAATCTGGAGCTTTGTGAAACCATTAGAGATAGAAGTAAGAAGGGTGCCTTGTTATCAGTTCTTGATAAAACGAGAACCTCAATGGGAGCTAGAATGCTTAGGCAATGGGTAGAAAAACCCCTTTTATCTGTAGAAGAGATCAATAATAGATTAGATTCTGTAGAAGAATTATTCAACAAATTTTTGCTTCGGGAGGAATTAAAAGAGTATTTAAATTCAATATATGATATTGAAAGATTAGGAAGCAGAATTGCTTTGGGCAGTGCAAATGCTAAAGATTTGATCTCTTTCAAAAATTCCTTAGTAAATTTACCTTATATTAAGGAGGTCCTTTCGAATTTTAATAGTGCTATACTCAAAATAGCCTATGAAAATTTTGATGAGCTTAAAGATTTATATGAAATTATCCATCTTTCTATAAATGAAGAAGCCCCCTTTAGCATCAAGGAAGGTAATCTAATAAAAGAGGATTATAATGAAGAAATTGATAAATACAAAAAGGCATCAACGAATGGTAAACAATGGATTATTGAACTGGAGCAAAAAGAGAGACAAAAATCAGGAATTAAGTCCTTAAAGATAGGCTACAATAAAGTTTTTGGTTATTTCATTGAAGTAACAAAGGCTAATATTGCTAATATTCCAGAAGATTATATAAGAAAACAAACCTTATCAAATGCAGAGAGATATATAACTCCTGAGTTAAAAGAACTTGAAGAAGTTGTTTTACATGCCGATGAAAAGCTTATTGATCTTGAATATGAAACTTTCATAAAAATAAGAGAAGAAATAGGATATCATATAGAAAGGATACAAGAAACAGCCCAGCTATTGGCAACTCTGGATTGTCTATGTTCCTTTGCTGAAGTAGCGCAAAATAATGGATATATTAAACCTATTGCAGGAGTTTTTGATGATATAAATATTAAGGAGGGTCGTCATCCTGTAGTTGAAGAGCAAGACATCAAAGGTGGTTTTGTTCCCAATGATACTTTATTGGATTGTGATGGAAATAGACTTTTAATTATTACTGGACCAAATATGGCAGGTAAATCTACTTATATGAGGCAGATTGCTCTTATTGTTCTTATGGCTCAGATAGGATGTTATGTGCCTGCATCTTATGCTAAAATAGGAGTAGTTGACAGGATTTTTACTCGTGTAGGTGCATCCGATGATCTAGCTTCAGGCCAGAGTACTTTTATGGTCGAAATGACGGAGTTGGCTAATATAATCAATAATGCTACAGAAAATAGTTTGGTTGTCCTAGATGAAATAGGAAGAGGTACAAGTACATTTGACGGTCTAAGTCTTGCCTGGTCCAGTGTTGAGTATATCTCTGATAAAACCAAATTAGGTTGCAAGACCTTATTCGCTACACACTACCATGAGCTAACTGAATTGGAAAGTAAATTGCCCGGAGTAAAAAATTATTATATAGCTGTAGAGGAAAAAGGGAAGGATATTATTTTCCTGCGAAAAATCAAAAGGGGAAGCATCAGCGGCAGCTATGGTATACATGTAGCAAGACTAGCTGGAGTTCCCGAAGAAATATTGGATAGAGCCTACGATATTTTAGAGGTATTAGATAAATCCGAAAAAAATACTCAAGTGACGATAACGTCAAAGCCAAAAAATAAAAAAATTAAGAAAGCAAAAGAAGAAGAGCTAAATCTTTTTAATTATAATATTTATCAATTAGCTGAAGAGATTAAAAGTCTTGATCTGGATAACTTGACTCCGATTGAAGCCTTAAATAAGATATGTGAGTTAAAAGAAAAGTTGAAGACATCTTCTGACTAATTTTAAGATCTATGGAGGATTATATGGGTAAAATAATTCTGTTGGATGAAGATACCATAAATAAGATTGCTGCCGGTGAAGTTGTTGATAGGCCGGCTTCAGTAGTTAAGGAATTAGTGGAAAATTCTATTGATGCAGAAGCCACTTCAATTACTATTGAGGTAAAAGAAGGTGGAAAGTCATTGATTTCCATATCCGATAATGGACTGGGCATAATGAAGGATGACTTGCCACACGTATTTGAGAGACATGCTACCAGCAAAATAAAAGATATTGATGATCTTATAAAAATCAGAACTCTTGGTTTTAGAGGGGAGGCTATGTCTAGTATTGCTGCGGTGGCAGATATAGAGCTTGAAAGCCAATCAGGAAATGATATTCTTGGCAGCAATTTGCTAATCAAAGCCGGTAAAATAATTGAAAATAAAGATATTAGTAGTTCTATAGGCATGAGTATAAAGGTTAAAAACTTGTTTTATAATACAACTGCCCGCTTAAAGTTTTTAAAAAGTGATAGGACT
>Ga0172382_10006562_pt1 | contig 16839 bp, 23 predicted proteins | sample Leawel138RmetaG_FD_122245 | JGI IMG/M metagenome (GOLD analysis project Ga0172382, IMG submission 122245) | Leachate microbial communities from a municipal landfill in Southern Ontario, Canada - Leachate well 138R metaG | ecosystem: Engineered > Solid waste > Landfill > Unclassified | place...
AAGTCTTTGTATAAGTATGCGTCAACGTTCCGGGGGAGGTTGTTCGCACTAACGCTATTCGGGGCGACCGTAAGATTATTACCAGGGTCTACTTCTGTGTAAGTCGGAAGTTGCTCAGAACCGTTTACAGTCACGTATCCTTGTCTTGACAGGATATCAAAACCAGCCCCATTGCGGACCGTAAGCGTGACGTTGTAACGTTCGGCATGACTGTATTGGTGGATAGGATTCTGGACGGTTCCGTGTGGTGTACTATCCCCAAAGTCCCAATCCCACGACGTAGGGAAACGGTATGACGCATCGGTGAACTGGACGGTAAGCGGCGTGAACCCGGATAGCGGAGTACCGGAGAAATTAGGAACCGGGACACGTGTCACCCCACCCGGTAGGTGTCTCTTAATGCCGTATATGGCGATATATAAGTATCGGCTACTAGTGTCCTCGTTCTTAATCTCTATCTTAAGCTTATCGTTGTAACCGATCTCAATCATGGGATTGTTGTAGGTATGGAAAGTTAACCCATACTTTGCGTACCCTCGATAGATAGGACGGTCGTCTAGCACAACAAGAGCACTAACATTAACGTTACTCGAGGTGCATATGAATATACCATCTATTTTGTAAAGATAACCATCGTCAACGGGGTTAATGTTTATTGTCCACGTGCTACCCGCGGCAACGGCGTTGGTGTTGTAGTAGTTCCACAACACCCCGTACCCTGGAGAAATGTCGCTCGTTGGGCCAGGCATTACGCCATAGGCGAAGTCAGGATAATCTTGCATTTATGCTCGCTCCTTGAACGTGTTCACGGTAACATAGGCGGTCTGAGTATTCGCATCCGTGTTATAGACATGGACGTGGAGCGTATCACCGTACGCAACCCTCATAGCAATACCGTTGATATATTCAAACTGGAGCGTATCTTCGCCAAACAGTAAACCAACACGCGCAGAGTTATGTTCCACAAACGCCATTATAACCTGTGATCGAAGAAAAGTAACTTGTATACCTAATATAGTCCACACATGGAAGTCGTCCTCGGGAACAAACCTAAAGTCCACCCAGGAGCTGGCTCCCACGGGCCCGTCGCCTGCTATGGTGTGAACTGAGAGGTCGTGCCTAGACATGACCTCGTATGGGATCTCGATATTGGTATAATCAGGGCTGTCGAAGACCATAAGCATCAGCGAGTCGTATAGTTTTCTTACGGGTGTGTTTTTCGGGTGGTATTATATCGATAAGATGTGTACCAACTTCTCTAGTCGATGGTTTGAACTCGTCGGGAGGTGAGCACGGACCGTGTACGTTCAACCACTTCTGCATACACAGCTCGCCTCCTACGACCGGGAGACGTCCTCGTCTCGTACTAGGCACCGGACTAGGGCGTTCTTCATGCACAATATCTCTTTCATCTGTTGGTAGTTGATCCACAGTATCACCAGACACAACCCGGACGCGATACCTTGTTGTTCTACAATGTTCCAGATTAGATCAGGCGTGGTCAGTAATATCCGCTCCTGGACATGGCAATCTCTTCAGCCGTCTTCACTTCGAACGTGAACGTGATCTTGTGTTGGTAGTTCGTCGAGGGTGCCCATCCTTTGAGTGTGTACGTCATCGCAGAGTCGAACATCTCAAACGTATTCACAGATACCTCTTTTGCATCCTCGCAGTACGCCGAACCCGCTCCTTTGGGAAACACTTGAGAAGCACCGTCGTAAATAGCAACGAACACCATACGAGCACACCCAGGAGGGAAGAAGACTGAGAGTTGCTGGAGAATACCAGCAGGTAACTCAATCGTTTCACTCGCTGGAGACGCGCTCGCTGTTCCCGCTGGAACTGTCAACTCTTTCACGTAGTGCATCGTGTATCACACCCGGTATCTGGTCAATACAGTTCATGCAGATGTCGAACTGTAACCGTTCCTGGTTCGCAGAGTGACGAGACGTAAACCGTTTCCCGTCACCGCTCACCACCACAGTCATCCCTTCGGGATTGTATTGCCCGCAAATATAACATTTGTAGACTTCAACCTTCGCCATTACGAGTACCCCCTGATTCGTTCGCTCAGTATTGCTATCATCTCAGTCATGTAGATGAGAGCTTCTGCAGTTGTGTACTCACTAACGTCTCGTACTTCGAAATGAACATCAACCTTGTGTCTGTAATAACAACCCACGTTCCAACCGACGATGTAGAACAGGTTACTTCCCGTATCGAAAGATAAGTTCTCCTGTATCGGTATGTTAGTGGAATCTTCCGCATAATACGTACCCGGCTCTGTTGGGAGTATTTGGTTCACCCCATGATAGATTTGGACACATACTTGTCGAACACAACCCGGCGGGAAAATGATGTTAACCCCAGTCAAGGTGCCAGCAGCGAAATGAAGTGGTACGATGACCGGGTTGTCCGCGGTATGCTCGGGCAAGACTTCAACAGCTGCCGCGTAATGCATGGACTAATCGAGCACCTCCCCCTGGATGAACAAGCGGCAGTCATCGCCCGCAGTTGCTTGGTTCGTCATGAAGTAGACCCTAACTCCAGGCCCCAAGAGAAAGGGTCTCTCAAAGACGATGGGTTGACCAGCGACAGGAGTGGCGACGTAATTGAGGGGGAGGTAAGTCCCCCCATCATAGATTCCGACTGCTCCAGCAACCGTCAACGCCGTGGTCAGATCGACACCAACTACGAGACTGACCCGTCTCGTTTGTGCGTCAGGGAACCTAGGAGAGAGCAAATACTCTGTCGCGCTACCATCCGGATGTGATTGGGTTACCTCGCTGAAGTACATGGCTAGCCTCCGTAGTGAGGAGGAGATCAGCTATAGATCTCCTCGACCACTACAGCGGTGTAAGCGCCTGCAGCAGCATCAAGCAACCTCACCTGAGCACTCTGGAGGTCAGCAGGCATCAAGGCATCAGCGAAGTTGTCATCTGGTTTGCCGAACGGGAAGTATAACGCTCCGTGGACATCTCCCGTCACCTTCAGGTACGAGGTCACTGCGCTTATCGCAGCGTGGGTGATGGTGTTGTCAGCCGCGGTATCATCCGAGGAGATAGTCTCGCCTTTCAGAGTGATCCTGTTCCCAGCAGCAAGCGTACCGGACATCACGTTCACTGACCCGGAAGCATTGGCAGCAAACGATGTAACCTCGCTATGCATCTGCGCGTTCTTGATGTTTGCAAGGTGCGTATCCAGAACCTGAGCATCAGTCGCTACCAGCTTGAATATCTCTTCCCTTACGTCCAGGTTCTCGTTGCAGATGGGCTGGAGGTTGTACCAATATCCATCGACCCACCGAGTACGGTACTGATCTTTCCCAATGATTACCTCGGTGATATCAGTCCCTTCAGCAACGTTATCTTCCATAGCGAAGATACCAATTCCGCATACTGGGTGCGAGCTAGGAAGATCCACATCCTTGTAGACATCTCCACCAACAGAAGTGTAATTCCAGATCTCACGCTGGCCGATCATACCCCGGAAGGAAGGAACGTTACCGGGTTGGAACATGTGAAGCAACACGGAGGGAGAGAACGAGCCGGTCGTGAAATGGGTTCCAGCAGTTCCGATCTCAGTAAGATCGTAATCAATGTTCAACTGAACGTTATTGAACCTCGACAGATCGATACCGTATTGAGGATCACCGATATACCGGCCAGGCATGTACCTAAGCTTAACTTCCGGGTATCCCGTCGTGGGGGTCTGATCCCAGTTGTACGCTAACGGCGAACCGGTCTTGAGCCAACCGAGCCGGAACATTTCGGGACCCGTCAGCGACAGGCGTCGATCAGTTCCGTTGAAGATTAGCTCGATCCTCGATATAGCATCGAGCAGATCCTTGTTCGTGTAAGCAGTAGCGGCGTTCTGCATCCTGACATTGATGTCTATAGCGCTGATTCCTCCGGCCTTGGGTAGATCTTTCTTATACACAGCAGTATTGCTGGTCTGCGTTTCCCTGTTAACCAGGGTAACTATATCCGGGCGAACCATGATCTACCACCCTCAGCCCTGGTTCTTGATCTCGTGGAGCTTCTGAGCAATAGGCTTGACCCTGTTGTCGATGTTTGCCATCGGGTCAGCAGACCGAGCAGGAAGGTTCATGTCTTCAAGTGCTTTTCGGTACGGTTCGAAACGAGCCTCACGCTTAGCAGACCCTGCTTTCATTCCCGCGCCGATTCTCGTTGCTCCCTTATCAACCGCACCCTTCTTCCACTCGTCGTTAGAAACACTTTCTAGTCCTTTCTTCCGTCGAGCGAGCACGGCTCTATTCTGCATCTGTTCTTCGTACAAGGCCTGACCGCTAATGGCTTTCTCTTTCCAATCATCGGTCGCTTGCACGCCCATCTTGTATGCGGCGGGCACATTTGCAATACTCGCCTCATACTTTTCGGTTATCTGTTTAGCGCTCTTCACTCTCATCTTCGGTTCACCACCGATTTTTATATCTATCGTTTGTAATGTCATTGTATATATAGAGCACGTTGATATAATAGGGGTAAGTTATTTATCCGTATAATACGAAATCACATAGTGTGTTAGAGGCCCCCGCCCGATTTACGGATGTGAGACTGTGACGTTAACAAGTGACGAGATTGAAACAATTGTAAGCGAGACAGAACGGCGAGTAACGGAAGCAGTGAGAGCTAAACGCAAGCCGCGTAAGAACTTCGAGAAGCGGCTCGTAGCTGAGTATATGGGTGTGAAGTATCCAACATCACTCCAATGGAGGAACGTTCGACTAGGTGAGATCCAGAACCAAGGAGACGGGAAGATGTACGCCTTCCTGAGACGATGGGCAGACGGTATCGTAATCACGAAAAGCGAGGTCGTGATCATTGAGGGAAAAGTAAAGCCTGCACCCGGCGTAATCAGTCAGTTGCAGTTATACATCTCACTCTTCCCCAGGACACCGGAATATTACAATTTCAGGAACTGGCCGGTGAGAGGTGAGATTGTGTGCGCACTTAGAGATGACGACGTGGAAGCGTTGGCGAGAACTGCAGGACTGGATTATGTGATCTACGAACCATCGTTTATGCCCGACATATTGGATTCGCTGTAGCACGAGGCGTGTTCGACATGAGAGACGTTCCAGATTCGTTTTAGTATATATCTGGGAGAATATTCACCAGAATGCCCGAAAATCGAGTTGACACCCTGAGGTGGGTAAATGTACCGGCCAGAACGAGAAAATGTCAGGAAGGGGCCAAATAAGCAAACGTCAGTGATTGGGAGGTGTGTACGAGATGGCAATTGTAAGGAAGGAGAATATCGAGACCGCGCCTAAGAAGGTCGAGGGAGCGAAGGAAGCGATACGTACGAAGGTTACCGCGCGTGAAGCGGCAGAGAAGCCTAGCGCAGAGAAAAGACTAGCGCTTATGCGGTTGAGAAAAGAACGGATAGAGGAACTCAAATCGGAGGGCCGGTAATGGCTATTGATCTGCAAGGTATATTCAACGACTGGGCAAAGGATGTAGGATACGAAGAACCGAAAGACGATAGGGAAATTAGTGTAGAGACAGCAAAAGACTGGATGAGAGACGCGCTTGTCAGTAAGAACCAGAACGTGCTAGACGACAACGACATCGAGTGGGAAGAGCCAACGTCTCCACCAACTAAGATTACACCTAAACCCAAGTCGGTCAAGAGTATAGCGAAGTCAGTACCAACTAAGAGTATTGGTCAGACCATAACAACAGAGACAGCAAAGCAACTGGGTAGTATCAGAGATGCTAAGCTGGTGTTGGCTAAAGGACCAGTAACAACTGAAGTACAATTATCAGGGGACCCGTTCAAGCCAACGTCAGTACCCGTACAGAACAAGATCAAGGAAACTATAGTATCGTTAATAGACCCAGTAACAGAGATGATGGGACTGGACAGAAACGATGCTGTAGTACAGAAAATAACCGAGAACATAGCAAACAACACTGCTTATAGACTAACCACTAGACCAGTTGGAGCAGTGAACGGTGCGTTGCGAGATGTTAACCTAATAGCAAAGGCAGTTGACGAGATAGGTCTAGTAGGAGGTAGTGAGAAAGAGACAGTAAAAACCAGTATTGACCTGAAGTCAATGCTAGAACAGTACAAAGCTGTAGTAGTACCATCAGCTCCTATCAATAGCGAAGTAGCTACGAAAGATCTGATGATGGCAGGGCTTATAAGCAAGAATATGGAGGTTACAGACTGGATAGAGGACACTAACCCATACCCTGACATAGAATGGACCAAAGTAGTATTAGCAGATCAGATGGCAGAGGCTAGGATACCTATAGCGGAAGCACATCTAAACGTGGTGAAGAACCCTACTGCGAGCAATAATGACAGGCTGTACGCACTATCCAAGCTAAAAGAAATGGGCGTGAACACAGCTAAGACTACAACGTTGGTAGGGGACGAACTTAAAGCAACGCTCTATGAACAACTTGCTAATGCTTCTCTAGAGAGACAAGGAATATCAGACGCATACGTTGCTTATGGTAATCCTAACGCCATATACTCGACTAGCGGCTTAACAAGAGCATTGTTCGGGAAAGCCGCTATCAAGACAGAGTACCCGTCTTATTTCGCGTTGAAACAGGGAATAAACATGAGTGTGCTCCTTCAACAGGAGCTACGCGAGAAGTACGGGTCAGATCTTAGCGACCAGCAAATACTAGACCTTGCTCAGAAGTATCCATCGGTAGCTACATCGTTGTTGACAGGGGAAATCAGAGTTAACGATGCGAAAGCAGCGTGGAACCTGTTCGTTGAAAATACAACGTTACCGGCGAGTGGTGTACCGAAAACAGATCCACCGTTTGGCAGGATTGCAGCACAGCTGGTGTCTCTCGCAGAGTACGGGTTGTCAGAGGAAGAACTCAAAGCATACCTGTACGACGTGAGAGAGACCTATAACGAGGCGGGGAAAAAAAAGATAGACGATTGGATACATAGCGAGAAGTTCGAGACTGACCAGAAAACCGCGTATATAGCGTTACACCCGCTGAAGAGTCTCGAAATGTTGGTGAGAGATCCAGAATTTCAAGTTCCGTTGATGGTTGGTGCCGCGCTAACCGGTGGGTTGGCTGGATTCGCAGTGAAGGGTCTGGCTGGCGCAGCTTCCGGTGTTCTAATGGCACCTTTCGTTTCGACCGAGAGCGGTCAGTTCGCGTCTATGACAGTGTTCGCAGACGCGCAGATCAAAGAGCTAGCTAGTTATGGAGTCAGTGATGCATCAGCGGGTTGGAACCACTTCATCTCACAGAACAAGTCGTTACAGACCCTGTACTCTGCTGCTCTAAGAAAGGGAGACCTTGCAGGCGCGGATAAGAGAGCGTTCGCTGCCATTGACAACTGTGATAGAGCAGCGAAATGGATACAAGAGAACATGTTTGGTCTCGAAAAGGCCGGACTACTTGAAACAGTGACAGAGCAACTGCTCGACACGGGAGCGGTATGGGAAGCTACCATTATAGGGAACGAAGAGACCAGAGATTTTATTGAGAGGAAGATTGAGCTACCAGAAGGATGGGTACCTGGTAGTGACAAGTGTTTTGTTAACGGAGTGTTAGTCCCGTACCTGGAGTCAAGAACCCTAACAATCCCTCCCGGCGAGTACGAGATTGGGTACTCTATCGGGAACTACAAACCCGAGTATATCAGAGTGTCAACAAGTGACTGGGGTGTACCGTTAGCGAAAGCAGGTATAACCGACCCTGAACAACCCATACCACTATGGGTGTTCACAGAGTACGAAGACGAACAGAAGCTAGTAGCGGAAGCGAGAACAGAGAGATCAGAAGGAGCTATCGCGGTAATGCTCACAGAGGGGTACGTAGTACCCGTAAGCTTACCCGATGGTTGGGAATACAAGGACCCGAAAACGGGAGAGTGGAAGACTGAAGGAGATGTAACTCTAACCGGGTATCAGACGACGTACCTCGAGCTACGCGACCCGGAAGGGTACGAGAGGTACACCAGTATACGACCAACAGCAGACTATCTCCCAATGGTAGCAGAGGTAACAAACTCAGCACCTTACGTGAAGGACGCGAACGGGTATCCAGTGATCCTGAAAAACCAGTTTACGGAGCAGTACGGCGACGGGAAAGGTGGTCTTGTTGTTAACTTCGGTACAGGAGTGGACACCCGCATTTATATTGACGGGTGGGGACGTCATCAGGGCGAGACTGTCGTTCTCAAGGAAGGTACCCATGTAGTAACCGTGGAACGGCCAGGATATGAACCAGTAAGCAAAATAGTTGAGGTACGAAACGGGGTTGTGGAATATCTCAATCTGATACCGACGTATCGATCAGAACTGGACGCTAACCCGCATTGGGTATGGGAAAAGGGAGCGTCTGTAATTATAATTGACCCAGCGTTGCCCAAGGACGGTAAGTATACGCTCGATGGTCAAGTGGTTGTACCTGGACAGGAAGTCGTAACGACCCCCGGAACGCATTCATTCATAGCGGAACTGTTGGGCAAAGAACCGGCAGTAAGAACCATATCAACAAGGAAAGAGGAAGTCTCGTATATAGCTGAGATACCAACATACAGTCTCAAAACTACGGATGAAGAGAAATCTGCTCTGTGGGCAGCGAAATATGGCGCAGGTACGAGTGTTATCATTATCGACCCGACGCTCGACCCAGAAGGCGTGTACACGTTGGATGGGGAAGTGGTCACGCCTGGTCAGGAAGTGATCACAACACCCGGACAACACGCGTTCATAGCAAGGGTGGAAGGGAAAGAACCCGAAGTAAGATCAATATCAACAAGAGCAGAAGAGATCAATTACGTAGCAGAAATACCTACATACGACGCTAAGAGCACGGCATCAAAGTCTTATGGTGGCGGTGGCGGTGGTGGCGGGAGTAGCAGCGGGTACAAGGCAACAACAGTATCGACAACGAAGTACACGACAATCAGTTTCGGGAACGTGATATCAGACTGTTACGTAACGTTGGACGGCGTAGATATAGTTCCCGAAGTCGATGTAAAATACGAGATCGAACCGGGATATCATACGGTGACTATCACCTGCCCGGACAATATGGGAAAGGTGATGCAGATATACTGTATTGCGAAACAGAACCTGCATATCAACCCTGTGTTAGAAGAGCTAGCTCCGCCGGAAGAGGAAGAGACTGAAGAAGAGGAAGAACAGGAACAAGAACAGGAACAGGAAGAGGAAGTACAAGAGGACGATGTGTATTATGTCACGTTCAGCACAGATCCCCAGGGAGCAAAAGTACTGATAAACCACGCTTTCACCGGGGAGTGGACACCGACAGCAATACCATTGTTAGCAGGTATATACTACCTGGAATTGTACAAGAGTGGTTACAATCTGTTAGAGACGTATATGTGGGTAGGACCTGAGGTGTTGTTTGGACAAGAAGCCTTGGACATGGCTTATAGTCTTGGGTTAGACATACCAACGTAATAAGCGAGGTGTATAAGAATGGCAGAGACGTTACAAGGAACGGTAGTAGCGGAAAAAGCACCGCCTGGTACTGTACCATTCACGCCAACACCAGGTTCTCAAGTGTTGGTGCTAACTCCGGTGGAGGAAGAACCAGTAGAATCAGATGATTACTGGGCCACGTTTTGGGAGGGATACGAGACGACTACAATCAAGTCAGAAGGTGAGGAGCAAGACGCGAAAATCAGTGCGGACTACCTGGGTGATGCTGGCGAACTAGCACTGAAATACAAACCCGTGCCAGGATCGGGTTTAACAAAGCCAACAGATCTTGTGCTTGAAAGACATGTTGCGTTCGATCTCGAGACGACGGGGACGACGCCGTTCGACTCGAAGATCATAATGGCAACGTTCTGGGTGCTCACAGACGACAAAGCGGATATGGTAACGTTTGCAGACGAGGATGAGCAAATACTGACAATCGAGATCGCGGAATTCTTGGATCAGATTCAACCTTACCAGATGGTAGCGTTTAACGCAGCTTTCGATGTTGTGTTTCTGTCGTCCAGGATGATCAAGTACATGGTCGGGTGTAAAGCGTTGTACGACGCTAAATTCTACGATCTACAAGACTGGGCGAGACGGGGTATAAGTACGTACCTGTCGTCAACAATGAAGAGCGGATCGCTAGAGGACTGGATGGTGTTCTTGTTTGGAGAACAGAAGGCATACACAATAGAACAGTGTTTTGAAGCCTACGAGCAAGGAGACATTACGCCGTTCTTTATCCGGAATCGACAAGACGTTGGAGCTACCGGCGACATGTACAAGCTGATCAGGTACGTCGAGAGAGAGAGCGGATTCGAGGTAGAACCAACCGAATTGCGCGGAGTGGAAGGAACCGCAGGGATTATCGAGGGTACAGCAGAAGTGATCTGCGAGGTATGTCAACAGAAGAACATCTACGATTACGCGAAAGACGTTAATCGGTGCTTTATCTGTAATGCTATCCTCTCGCCTCCGTAATGCTATCATATCGCTGCCAACAGGGGAATGATGCACACGATTCGAACACAGGGACAAAGACTAATACCAGTAACGGGGTTGTTATTGGCGAGAAACAAGACGAGAACCATGCTCGTAAGAGTACGCACAACAGTCGCGCGGGGCGTAACAACGTGTAACGGGCGTACCTTTACGTTAGAACAGCGTAACTTGTCATGGACATAGTCGAGATAGAGTACAAACAGAGCACAGAATGATCAGAGAGAACAGCGGAACCAAACCGGGTTACCTCCTTACCGGGCTGTTCTCTCTACTTCACAATTTCTAATATAACAGCAACACTACTATAACAAAGATACAACACAATACATTATCGATACTGTAACAACTAGAATACTTGTTCACTCTTTTAAACAGGGGATCTTAAGGGGTACCCCCTTATCGTCCCCTACATGGTATGGAGAGAACCGGTAAGGATCACTATAACGACACGTACAGAAAGGTTCTCTCCCCTATCCTCGTATTGGTAGGGGACGACTATAGGCGGGCTCAGGGGAGCTAACGCTCCCCTTCGCAACAGGGACACGCAGGGGAGCTAACGCTCCCCTGCATGGCACAATCGGCCAGCAAAAACGCAAGCGTTTTCGCGGGCCCCCTCACGTGGCGCTGGCGCGGGGCGCTCGCTGGGCCCCCCCCAGCGAGCTTCCGGGGTTCGCGCTCGAGCTGCGCGGGTGCACGTCCGCGGGGCGGGTGCTTCGCACCCGGCCGCGCCCTAAAGGGCGCGTCGCCCCGCTACCGGCACCCGCAGCTCGAGCACTGAACCCCGTCCCCGCTTTAGCGCCACGCTCGGAGCGCGACGCCATCCTCTAGCCCGGCCCTAACAGGCCGGGCCGAGTATGGCTCCCTGCGCGCTCCGCGCTCCCGACCCGGCCTCCAGCCGGGACGGGGCGCTACGCGCTAGGGCGCGCGCGCCTGCGGCGCCCCCGGCGCTTCGCGCCGGGGGGCCTACGGCGCGGGCAAGAAGGCGAAAACGCTTGCGTGGAAAGTACGCCGATAGGCGGACTTGACACCATATAAGAGGGGGTTGGAGTGGAGAGTAAGAGAGACGAGACGAGCAGAGAAGCGAGAGAGACGAGAAGATGACAGGGATAATAGCAATACAGGAAGAGAAGAGTAGTGGAAAGAGAAGAGAAGAGAAGAGACGAGACGAGGAGGTAAGGTTACGAGAGGAAGAGAAGGGTTGTTGTGGTGGTGAGGGCGAATAGGAAGGAAAGGAGGTAGGGTTGGTAAGACGCGGAATCAGGCTAGGCTTTTTCTGATGCTCGCGCGCAACGCGACGAGGACGGAACGAGAATCGATATGCAGCGATTACCACACAAGGGACGGGCGCGTTCCACATCTACAACAAGGTGGACCACAAGGGAAAAGTATAAATATGGTCCAGGACATGGTATGTATTGAAGGTTGGGCACGAGAGACCAACCGAAGAGGTGAACCAATGGACGGAACGGTACGGTTGCGAGTATCGACCGAAGCTAGAGTGGTCATCGAGGGTATAATCGATGCACTGACGGAACGGTTTCGGGAAGATATCAATCGCAATAGACAGTACAAGAGAGCAACATCGAGCGACGCCATCATTTGGCTCTATCACTGTGCTAATGATGGTCCACGGGAAGCGAATCGAGCATATCTGAGCCGGTTGAAGGGAGGAGTCGAGGAATGACTTCCACTCGCACGGCACCAGACCCGGTATACTTCCTGTGCACGCACTGCGGTAGCGCGAGTATTGTCGACAGATCGAATCTAGTGAAGTGGGTTACGTCAGAGAAACGGTGCCCTCATTGTGGTACACAGGACATGGTAAGGATCAGCGAGAAGGTATACCGCATGTTGTACTCAGCACAGGTCGACGCAATCCCTGCGACAACGCGCGCACAGATCGAGGCTTCAAGCCAAAGAATCGATACGGGGTTGAAGATATGAGCAACGGAACGGAGAACCGTACGGCACGAGAGCGTATTGCAGCAGCATATGAAAACCAAAGAATGATGATTGCTCGAGTGTGCCGAGCCAGGATCAAGGAAGAGAAGTGCAGAGCAGAGTACAAACGCGCGTACGCAGAAGCGATGATCGATGACAACAACAAGGGGACCAACAAGGAGAAACGAGACGCGTATGCAGAAGTGCATAGCTGGAAACAGCACGAGCTATGGCTAGACGCTAGATCGGAGAGGATATCCGCAGAGGCTGGCTTGGAGTGTATTGATACACACGTTGCTGAGATGGAGCTAGTGAAAGATCTGCTCATACATTGCGTAGACCCATACGAGTTGTTCGCAGGGATGGAGGAGGACGAGGAATGTTGAGGAAAGACGATATGATTAATCGAGTTTGTAGAGGTCAGCAGACCACTCGGTGGTGGGTATAGATGGCGCAGAACTGGAAACGGGATGCAGAGGAAGGAAGCGGCGAATTTCTGAAGTTCAAGAACGGCACAGAGTATGTGGCCCTGTTTGTGTCAGGACCGAAACCGCACAGTTTCGAAGCAGCAGACGGTAAGACCGTAAAGGGCTGGGAGTGGCAAGTGGAAGTTGATGGCGAGGAAAAGACGCTCAGCGTGACTAGCAAGCGACTGTTGCGTGCACTCGCAGCCGAAGACGATGATGACCCAATAATCGGTCGATACATCAAGATCAGGGCGTTGGGAGACGGTATGGACAGACAGTGGCGCGTAGTGCCAGCGAACCGGCCCACCCGAGCCAAGCAGGTAGAAATCGAGGAGACAGAGGAGGACGAAGAGGTAGAAGAGGTACCACGTAAACCCAAGAAGCCGACAGGGAACGCAGTGGAAACGGACAGCATAGACGAGTTCGAGGCGGAAGCTGCTCGACGACAACGACGGAAGAGTAGCGGGAAGCGACGCCCGAAAGGTGATGACTTTGATGACGACGAGGTATAAGCCCAACCAAACACAACGATTAGGATCGTATCGTATGAATGAATATCGCAGGTAAGAAGGAGTTGATAAGAACCATGACGAAAGGTAAGTGCCCGTATTGCGGGAAAGAGTTCGAGATAGCGGTAGAGGACGAAGGCCGGGAGGACTGGCTCCCTTGTCTTCCGTTGGAAAGTGGTGAGGAGAAGCTGATTGCCGGAGTGGTGCTGCTCCGAGGCCAACCAGCGAAGTATCGGCTTGGTGACGGTACGCTGGTGGGTCGTGTCGATGCCGCCGGCGTGGCAGGGATTGATGAAGTGCTGCGGTGGGATGCAAAGTACAAGTACACACCCCGTAAGGAGGAGTTAGTCGATGGACGTTAGGTTGACGGTACGCACGGGTCCTGGTGAACAGGGCGTAGCAGAAACGCATACGTGGACTCTCAAGGAAGCACAGACCACTACGCAGGTACTCGACTTCGTGCGCAGCAAGGTCAGACCATTCATTGGCATGCAAACAGATATGAGTATCGTTTCCGGACCGGACGACCAGGAGTCTGCTACCTCCGTTCCTGTTCCCGAAACACGACGGAAACGACGGGGGAAGAAAGCAGAGGTGTATCGGGTTGACAGCACGGACGAGCCGTGGGAGGACGAGGACCGCGACGATGACGGTCTCAGTCCAGAAGATATTGAACGCAACAACCAAGAGGATGTAGAGGTATGAGTCGTGCAGGGGGGTTAATCCCCCTTCTAACCCTCTTGCTGATGGTAGGGGGGAGTTGTGCTGCCCCAGGCGACCTGTACACAGACATTGGACCGTTCAACGACCCGGCATACAGTAATCTTGTGATCGCGCTTGCTGTCGAGAGTTCAGACGAGCAAGCGAAGACCGATATACAACGGATCTTATCGAGTTATGCTCTCACGCGACAGCTGGAGATGGACACATTCGATTGTTCAGACGTAGCAGAGATAGATTGGTATATACTCTCCAGGGAAGGGTACAACTGCACGCTGATGGCGAACCGAGGGTACAACACGCTCACCGGGAACAGAACGGGGCACATGTTCACATGGGTCAAGACGGATTACGGCGTAGTAGTAGTCGATCCGACATACCAAGTGAACACATCGGAATGTATTGGGCGAGTGCTGGAAGACGTCTCTCAGTTCTACCTCCAGGCGTGGAAGTTTGGGACGCCTAGTCAGGCTGCAGAGATCGCGCCGGGCGAGGTGAGGGGTATCACGTTGGACACCCCGATCACAGACCTACCGATCAAGGCCAGAACCCCTGAGGATGCCAGGAGCGGCCCGTAGAGAGAGTTTCTGGCTAGGAGACGTGTCAATGGTAGGGTAGCAGAACGAACCGCGATTCTGGAGCGAATAGAGAGGTATTCTGTATGTGTACGGGAATAGAAGGCGACACAATGCGGGTCAAGGTCTATCACCACATCCAGGGAGTGACATTCACGACCTGGGAAAACGTCAAGATACTCTTCATCTGTCGTCCTGGAGGGGTCCGAGTCAAATGGGCCGATGGGACAATCTCGATGGTGGAGGAAAAAAACCTGATGCCGGCAGAGGCCCAGAAATTGGTGGGCGGGTTGGAGGCCGAGGTCGCCCAGAAGGACGCGAGGATCGCCGAGCTGATCGGGGAACGCGACTCGCTGATGGATCAGTGTCACGCCCTCCAGCGGCTCGCCGACGAGCGAGACGGCCTGAGAATGAGGGTCGCGACGCTGGAGAAGGCGCTGATCGAGGAGGGGCAGGTAGAGGTACCCTGCCCTCCGGCGGTCGTATCAGAGCGGTACCACGAGAGACGAGAATAGTTACGGTACCGCCAATAGGTGGTTATGTACCCGATTGTATATATACCTATGCGGGTTAGCATATCACCTCTGGGAGTTTTCAGGTAATATGAGGATCGTATCGATACGATAACGAGATAGTATCGAAAACAGTAGAGGGTGTAATGATGGCTAAAGCTGGCGGAAAGACATTCGAACGCGAGTTAGTAAGTGCATGTAACCGATGGTACATTGAAGAGGGGTTGGCCGCTCTCGCGTACAGGAGATGGGCCCCGCCCAGGACGTTCCAGGAGTTCGATGTGGTGTCCGACTCCGAGGATATGCTTCTGTACTTCGCGGTGGAGTGCAAGAGCGTGCTTGCAAACCAAGGAGAAACACTATATTGGAGCCAGTACTTCAATACTGCTGGTGGAATGCATCAGATAGACCGAGAGACCCGCTGGCTAGCATTGACAGGACGACAGGGATATCTAGCGGTAGAGTTACGAGGCGGGAAAGGATCGAAACGGGAAGCGTACATGTGTCCCTGGCACGAAGTGAAGAAATGGCGAAGAACGTTCGCGATTGGTGTACGATTCGACCGAATCAGGGAGTGTCCACAGATCCGCCGGGTAGGAACGCAGTACGAGATGGATAGCGATGTGCTGTGCCTCGACTGATGGGATGGTATAACATGAGTGAATGTGACGGACCAAAATTGGTACAGCGATGGATCATTGTTATAATGATCCTGATCGCGACGTTCACGTTGAGCTATCGAGTAGATGACGCCCTGGCCGTGTTCGTGGCCTGGATGGAACTACTAGGTATCGGGGTTGGTTGGTACTTCAGGGACAAAACACAAACAACCGGAACCTGAAGTCTGGACTACCCTGGTCAACCAACCTTATTTTTCATTCTATCTTAATGTTCTCAGTATACCCGGATATTTCACCCGAGGCAGAACCACCTAGCGAGTTTGCTGCATAGATGTAACGCCATCTCGTCGTACCGAAGCCACTTAACGCGAGTGTCTTTAGTAGAGAAGTTCGTGCTGCGTCGCTATAAATCTTGAGGTATACGGTATCAGCACCCGCCGCGCGTTCCAGCGTACAATAATAAACGGTGCTTAGTGTAATGTCATAATAAACCTCGGTGACGTTGTTCCCGCGCACGAACCGTAATATAAATCCTGCCGAGGGTGCCTGATAAAACGCGATACTGAGATCGGTAGTGCCAAACGAGGCGCGGGAACCGATCACGTTAGCGAGAGCGAAACACCCGTAATATGGATTTACGCCGGTTTTTGCTGTTGCGCAGATGGTGAACTCAATGTGAAGCGCATTGAAGAAGTTCGTACCCTTATCCTTATAGCAGTATGCAGCTACATTACGAACCATACCGTCTACTGTGCAACGCGTCGTTGTGGTGGAGATATCATTGTTGGGGTCTACCTGCGTGTACGTGGTCAGGTTTTCGATACTTGTTACTGTGATATAGTTCGACCTTTCCAACATATCGAACCCTACTGAGTTCGAGACGACTAACTTAACTTTGTAACTTCCCGCTGCGGTATATTGGTGAGACGGATGTTGGGCTGATGAATGAGCAGAACCGTCACCAAAGTCCCAATCCCATGATGTAGGGAAACGGTATGACGCATCGGTGAACTGGACGGTAAGC
>Ga0172382_10006564_pt1 | contig 16836 bp, 14 predicted proteins | sample Leawel138RmetaG_FD_122245 | JGI IMG/M metagenome (GOLD analysis project Ga0172382, IMG submission 122245) | Leachate microbial communities from a municipal landfill in Southern Ontario, Canada - Leachate well 138R metaG | ecosystem: Engineered > Solid waste > Landfill > Unclassified | place...
ATCTTCAATGGTCATGGGGATAAATCCCCATATTCTGGACATGGACTTGTTATGAACTTCCATGATTATCCGGGCTTCCCGATTTAATGCCTGGTAGTTAACCGGTCGGATTACCAGACCGGAAGGCGCTGTGGCATCCCGCAGTTGGTAAGGCATCTCTTCGGGCAGGTGCCACTCAAAGCACTCCAGGTCGTGTATTTTTTCCAGCCCCGTCTCAGTCAACAGATCTTTGTAGTACGGCGGATTGTACGGTATCTCGTCCTGTGGCTCATACTCGAAACCTTCTACCAATAGACCAACCTGTTGGTTGGTATTTAAAGTGGCCGGCCCGATTATCACAGTCTTGCCCTGCTCTTTCAACCACCCGGCAGCCGCGTCAAGCAGAAGTTTGGCCACCTGTGGCCGATCAACACATTCAAAACTTCCCCAAAACCCTTCACCGGTTCGGGGGTTAAGCAGGTCATGCGAGGCGGTTATCCGTCCCACCGGTTGGACACCTTCCAGAGCTACGAAGTTGGCGAACCTGACATGCCGCAGAGTTGGATTCGCCAGGGGCGTAAAACGCATCCAGTTGGCGCTGCCGGCAGTGGCCGGCGGTATCCTGCCCTCCCGGTAAACCGCCCGGGGCATCTGCATAAAAGCCTGCATGGCGGCAGGGTTATTAACCCTGGTGATAGTATATGGCATTTCAAACCTCCGTTGTCCGTTAATGGTTTATACTATGCGGCCAGACGGTCGGAAGTAATTACAATGTTATCCATCCGATTACTATTTTTTCTTTAGCCCCGGGCAAAAGAAAAAGCAACCCACCCAAAAGGCCGCCCCGCTAACTAAAGATAACTTTTTAATGCCAAAAACCTTGCACTAATTTAAGCCATTGAAAAAGTCTAGATCCTTGTCATTCTGAATGAAACGAAATGAAATGAAGAATCTCTAAAATCGCTTAAATACTTAGATTCTTCGCTACGCTCAGAATGACAATTTTGGTATTTATTAACTTTTTAAGTATCATCCTTAACTCAAGCCCATTAAGTTACGAAGATTATTCGGGCGGGTACAATTTCATCAGATCCAAAGTTACCCGGCCCGGCAGGCCACTTCCTATGTCCTTACCGTCCAGACTGGTGGCCGGCATGATTCCCATCAGTGAGTTTGTCAAAAAACACTCATCGGCCGTTTTAATGTCATTGGTAGTTATATCCTCTTCCCGGCATTGATAGCCCATTAATGGCGCAAGTTCAATAACCAACTGTCGGACTGTGCCCGGTAGCAGGCCGGCCTCGGGCGGCGGGGTAAACAGTTCGCCTTTTTGCACAGCAAAGATATTGCTTACAGTGCCTTCGGCCACGTTACCCTGTGAATTCAGAAACAGCCCCTCGTCATAACCAAGCCGCAATGCTTCCCGGCGGCCCAACAGATTTTCCATATAATTGGCAGTCTTATGACGGATCAGGGGGGACTTTTCATTGCGGGGAAAACAAAGAGTCAGCAGTGAAAAACCCTTTGCATATCGCCCGGGCAGGTAGGGAGTTCCTTCCTGCACCGAGAAAAGGATTAATCCCATCCCGCTGTCCGCGGGCCCGGCTGTAACAGTAAGCCGTAATACCCCATCGGCTGCACCGGTACGTTCCACCGCATCAATGCTATTTGCTGCCAACAAATCCCTATCTGCACCTATGGTTATACCTATTGAAGCGGCAGAACCGGTTAACCTTTGTAGATGCTGCTGCAACATAATTACCCGGCCTTGCTTTACCAGCATGGTCTCAAACAGGGAAAGACCGTACAGCAGTCCCTGATCCCGAGGGGATAACGTTAACTGCTCGACGGGTTTTATTTCACCTTTGCAAAGGTAATAATGGGGCAAACTACCGCCTCCCTGCCAACAATATTCCCAATAGTTGTCATAGGGGCAACCCTTGCGGGTGCCCAAATTAATGATGCGGGGGTATGGGTGAACCGGGCACCCGCGGGGGACGCCCCTACGATTTGGAATCCTATGGCTACCTATTGTTACTTAAAAACCATGTCCATTTTTTTCCAACCCCAGCGCCCTGACCAGTGCCCTGGCTTTGTCCAGCGTCTCCACGTATTCCTGGTGTGGATCCGATTCGGCGGTAATACCACCACCCACCTGGAAGTAAAAGTTTCCCTGAGCAGCTAAAATAGTGCGGATAACAATGTTTAGGTCGGCCCGGCCGTCGAAACCGATATACCCGATGGACCCGGTATATATCCCCCGGCGTACTGGTTCCATTTCCTCGATAATCTCCATGGCCCGGATTTTGGGTGCCCCAGTTATGGAACCGCCGGGGAAAGATGCAGCCAGCAAATCCGTAATGTCTTTTTCCGGGTACAACTTGCCTTCAACCGTGGCAACCAGGTGAAATACCGTGGCATACTCTTCCAGTCGGTAAAGTTCCGGCACCTTAACCGTACCCACCTCGCATACCCGGCCCAGGTCATTGCGTTCCAGGTCTACAATCATCATTAATTCAGCCCGGTCCTTTTCGCTGTCTAGCAGTTCCTGCCGTAATAGCATGTCTTCCTCCGGCGTGCGACCCCGGGGCCGGGTTCCCTTGATGGGGCAAGTTTCCACCCTGCTCCCATCCAGTTTCATATACCGCTCCGGCGATACACTAATCACTTCTAGATCGTCGTAAGACAAAAATGCGGCAAAGGGGGCGGGGTTGATTTGCCTCAACCTGGTGTACAATGACCAGGTGTCCACAACTTGCGGCGTGCTAAACCGCTGAGAAAGATTAACCTGAAATATGTCACCGGCGTAAATGTACTCCACGGCCCTGCGTACCGCTTCGCAATAAGCGTCCGGGGTGAAGTTGGAAACCAGCTCGCCGACTTTACTATCACGAGCTGATACACCCGCCCCAGCGCTGGCTATCGGCTGAGCAGCTAAAAGCTCCACCACAGCAACCAGTCTTTCCTGCGCCCTGATTACAGCGGCGGGGCCTCGTTCCGGCAGCCCAGTGGAAATTACCGTGACTTCACCGGACAATACATCAACAGCCACTATAACATCATAAAAACCCAGGCGCAGGTCCGGTGTATTCAGGTCGTCGACAGCCAACGATGGCAATACTTCAAAACTACGGCCCAGGTCATAGCTAAAATAACCGACCGCCCCGCCGTTAAAAGGATATGGACCCGGTGCAGCAGGCAATTTATAGCGATCCAGCAGTTTGCCCAGTTCGACTATGGGATCCCCATTATATACAATGGTTTTACCCCCCTCGGACACCGTAATCTGCTGTCCCCGCGCCTTGAGCACCAGGAAAGGGTCGGCCCCCACGAATGAGTGATGTCCCAGGCCTGGCACAAGCATACCTGTATCCAGCAGAAACGGGCACGGCAGTGCCTTTAGCCGTTCAAGGATTGCCGGCGCACCGCCTGCGGGAGCAGGGATATCCTGATATAAAGGCAGTTTAAACAACATTACGCATGCCCTCCCCGATCAGGCGCAGGTAATTGGCCAAGAGTTTTTTACCCCAGGTGGTTAAAATGGACTCGGGGTGAAATTGAACCCCTTCCACCGCTAGCTGCCGATGCCGTACGCCCATAATTTCCCCATCCGCAGTGCTGGCTGTTACTTCCAAGCAACCCGGGATACTTTCCCGTTCGATAACCAGGGAATGATAGCGCGCCGCAGGCATGGGATTGGGCAGCCCGGCAAAAATGCCCCTGCCGTTGTGAAAAACCCGGTCAGTCTTGCCGTGCATGGGCCGACCGGCGCGCACCACCCGGCCGCCCAGGGCCTGTCCAATGGCCTGATGACCAAGACAAACACCAAAGATAGGTATTTTACCGGCCAACTGCCTGACAAAATCCAGCGTAATGCCCGCCTCATCCGGTGTACACGGCCCGGGCGAAAGAACAATGCATTCCGGGGCCATTTCTTCTGCCTCCAGCACAGAAATCCGGTTGTTGCGGTAAACCAGGACATCTTTACCCTGCTCCGATAAGTACTGGTACAAATTGTATACGAAAGAATCGTAGTTGTCGATTAACAGTATCAACACTTTCGCCCCTTTTAAGTAGATATTTCATCCTGTATCCGGCATCAAAAAAACCAGCACAAAAATGCTGGTTCTCACCCCATCGGTCTCCGAGTCGTCTCAAATATCTCTCCGCTCTGCTCAATCTCATTACCGGCTAAGCTTATAATGTTTAGCAACATGTTATAATAATCAAACTTAACTGTCAACTCTAAATAGCCGTCTGCTCACCAGCGCACCAGATTACTAACCGCCCAATTCGCTTCTATTGGCCCGAGCGGTGTAACCGGCTTGGCCGGCCCGGCGAGCAGAAAAAACCAAGGTAGTGATTAGTACCAGCACCAAGGTAATTACTATTGTCCCTCCGGGCGGCAGGTTCAGATAAAAAGATAACACCAGGCCCGTGATTACTGCCAATTCCCCAACGAGGACTGAACAAAATAGCGTACCGGTAAAACTTTTCGCCGTTTGCATGGCTGTAGCAACGGGCAAAATCATCAGCGAAGAAACCAATAGTATACCAACGATACGCATGGCCACCGCTATGGTCAGCGCGGTTAAAACTATAAAACCTAAGTTAATTAGTTTTACTGGCAGTCCCGAGGCCCGGGCCGCCTCTTCGTCGAAGGTAATATTAAACATTTCTTTGGTAAAGAGCAACGTAAGCAGCAGCACCGGAGTACCGATAGTTGCTATTATAACAACGTCTTTGGTAGTCAGGAGCACAATACTGCCAAACAGATAACTCATAAATCCACCGCCCAGCCCGTTACCCAGGCCGATGAGGATGGCCGCTACTGCCACCCCGGTAGAAAGGATGATGGCAATGGACAATTCGGCATAGTGCTGATATTTTTCACGCAGCACTTCAATTAAAAGTGCGCCCCCCACAGCAAAGGCTGACGCCGACAAAATAGGCTGCACCCCGATAAAAAGTCCTGCTGCCACCCCGGATAAGCAGACATGCGAAAGGGCATCAGATATCATAGACATGCGGCGCAGGGTGATAAAAAGTCCCACCAGCGGGCAAACCACGCCGATTATCACCCCTACCGCAAGAGCCCGAAGCATGAAGTCATACTGTAGTATTTCCATCTAATTACCCTCCAACGGGGCTGTCGGCACAGCCCAATCCAAGTTTTTCACCCCGGACAGACAAACATACGGATAACCCGGCCTCCCCGGGAAACACACGGCTGTTACATGAACAAATCTTGCGGTCCAGGCACACCCATTTGCTGGTCAAACCCGTAAGCCAGCCCGGCTCATGGGAAACTACCAGGATGGTGATACCATCGTCTCGCAGGCCGCCGATCAACCGGCTTAAATCCTTGATCCCGGCATAATCCACACCGTTAGTGGGTTCATCCATCACCAGCAGACGTGGACGCAGCGCCAGAGCACGGGCAATCATCACCCGCTGCTGCTGCCCGCCAGACAACTCACCCACCGGGACATTTCTGTAAGCCAGCATGCCTGCCCGTTCCAGGGCTTCCTCAGCACAAATGCGGTCCTGGCGTTTGAAAAAACGGAAAAACCCGCGCAGTGCCGTCCGGCCCGAAAGAACCACTTCGTATACAGTGGCTGGATAGCTGCGGTTGAAGTGAGACGCCCGTTGGCCAACAAAGCCTATTTGATGTCGTTCTTTGAATACTCCTGCAGGTACACCGAATAGCTTTAATTCTCCGGACTGCGGGCGCACTAGTCCCACTATTAAATGCAGCAGGGTGGTTTTACCGGCACCGTTGGGACCGGTAATACCCACAATTTCCCCTGCTCCAACCTGCAGCGAAACTCCATCTAACACCGGATGACAGCCATAGGTAAACCGGACATTGTTCAGTTCAATGACCATCACAGTGACCTCCGGGTCCAGAGTAAGTCAAAAAGCCAATTAGTCGTTATATCAACGTACCTATTTAACAAATTTATTAAACCTCCTTATGCCTACAGGCCCAACAATAACCGTAAATTTCAAAGCTGTGTCTTTTAACATCAAATTTCTTATCCCTGATGGCGCGACTGTCCATATAATCCAAAGGACAAAAATCTACTTCCTCCGAATTGCCACAGCCTAAACACACCAAATGGTGCTTGTGCCCATCATGTTCCAGTAGTTTATACCTAGCCCTGCCGTCCCCGAAATCAGCCCGGGCCAGCACGTTCAGCTGTGCCAGTACACCAACGTTACGGTACACTGTATCCGGGCTTAGGTTGGGGTAATGATGTGAAATCAGGGTATGGATTTCCTCCACGGTCAAATGTTTCTTCTCGTGCATCAGTACAGCGATGATTTCTTGTCTCTGTGGGGTTATCTTATAGCCGTTTTCCCTTAATTTAATTATAATGTCCTGGACATTCAAAAGAGTACTCCTCCTTTTTAGACACAAAAAAGAACAATTCCTGTTTAGTAATAAAATACTCTCTTTACGGCTAAAAGTCAATGTCCCCAACAGAACAGCACCCTAAATAATAATATTTATTATTCTACCGCATAGAACAATGTTTCCCATGGCTTGTTACTTCCAAATAAATATACGCTGTAAATGGCATAAATAACCTATATTACATAAATAATACTATTACGGAAAGTTGAGCCTTGCTGATACTATTTATAAAATACTGAAAAAGGTAAGGATGGAAGGATGACCAGATTTATTAAGCCGCTCCGGGCCAGTTTGTTGGGCCGGGGTAAAAGTAAAAGCCAGGGCAGGCGCCTCGCGGATATACAGAACGGCGGCGCTACTTCCAGCGCATCTTTAAAAAACCGGGTGTTAACCCCGGACCTGGAAACCAACCTCCGGGAGATAAAAGCCATTCTGAACAACTGCAGCGATGTGGTTTACCGGGAGTTTGTTTTGGCCCAGAATGAACAGATCAAACTGGCTCTAATCTATATTGACGGACTGGCGGACAAAGCACAGGTCAGCGAACAAATCATGCGGGCGCTGGCCCTGGAAGTGCCGATGGTCGCGTCCGGCCAGGAGATCACCAAAGCCCGGGCCCTGGAATTTATCAAACAGCGGGGGCTGTGCATCCACCAGATCAAGGAAAGCGATAAACTAGAGGATATTATCCGCGCCATTCTATCGGGTGATACCGTTTTGCTGGTGGACGGGCACGCCACCGCCATCATCAACGGGGCCAGGGGCTGGGAAGCGCGTAAAATTTCCGAACCGGAAGTGGAACCGACGGTGCGGGGGCCGCGAGAATCTTTCGTGGAGTCCTTGCGAGTCAATACAGCGCTCATCCGACGCAAAATAAAAAGTCCCAATTTGAAAATTGAAGCCTTGCGGCTGGGCGAGGTCACCGACACCGACATAGCCATTATGTATATTGAGGGCATCGTAAACAACAAGCTGGTGGCGGAAGTGAAGAGCCGGCTGGAACGAATTCAAATTGACGGCATCTTGGAAAGCGGCTACATCGAAGAACTGATCGAGGACAACCCCTGGAGCCTTTTCCCCACCGTCAACCACACGGAAAAGCCCGACCGGGTGGCGGCAATGTTGCTGGAAGGGCGGGTAGCCATTCTGGTGGACGGGACCCCCTTTGTCCTCACCGTGCCCAACCTGTTCATAGAGTATCTCCATGCCGGTGAGGATTATTACGAGCGATTCTTATTCACCTCGGCAGTAAGGTTGATCCGGTTTATGGCCATGTTCATATCGCTAATGCTGCCCGCGCTGTATATTGCAGTAATCAGCTTTCACCATGAGCTGCTTCCCACCGCCCTCCTGCTGAGTATCGCCGCCCAGCATGAAGTGGTCCCGTACCCGGCCCTTATTGAGGTGCTGATCATGGAAATAACCTTTGAGCTCTTGCGGGAAGCCGGGATCCGCCTGCCGCGGCCCATTGGCCAGGCGGTAAGCATCGTGGGCGCCCTGGTTATCGGGGAGGCTGCCGTGCGGGCGGGCCTAGTGGCAGCTTCCACCGTCATTGTAGTGGCCACCACCGGCATTGCTTCCTTTGTTATTTCATACAGCGCCAGTTTTTCTTTCCGCCTGATGAGGTTCATGCTGATAATTATGTCGGCCTCCCTAGGCCTGTTCGGGCTGATCAGCGGGCTAGCCGTCATCGGGATCCACCTGTGCACGCTGCGCTCCTTTGGGGTTCCCTACTTATCCCCGATGGCCCCCACCACCGGCGTTGACCTGAAAGACACGATCTTCCGGGCGCCCTGGTGGGCCATGTTTTCCCGCCCCCGGCTAATCGCTAGACAGAATCAAAAGCGGCATGAACAGGGGCTGAAACCGTCCCCGCCGCCAACCGGGCGGAAGGGTTAAAGGAGAGGGTTATATGCCGGAAAAGGGCAAAATCGACAGCAAGCAGGCCGTATTATTGATGATCAGCATGATTTTACCCACGGCCATCCTTACCATTCCCGCCGTTACCGTCAAAACCGCCCGGCAGGACGCCTGGCTTTCGGTCATGGTGGCCACTTTGGCGGGGCTGTTAATTGCCCGGCTGGTGGTGAGTTTGAGCCTTCGTTTCCCGGGCCAGACCCTGTTTGAATTTTCTGAGGAAATTTTAGGTAAAGCGCTGGGGAAAATGGTCGGCTTCCTGTACATATGGTTGTTTTTTCTGTATATAGGTTCCGGAGTGGTCAGGGAGTTCGGGGTCTTTTTGGTTACGGCCGTGATGCCCGCGACCCCGATTATTGTTTTTCTCATCGTGGTAACTGCCGTGGCGGGTTATGCGGTCCGCAACGGCCTAGAGGTTTTATGCCGCTTCAACCAGCTATTCATACCCGTCACGGGATTATTGGTTATCGTTTTCCTTTTGTCTACCTTGGATATGAAACTGGACAGGTTGCTACCAGTTTTCGATGCCGGCCTGGCCCCCATTGTTAAAAGCGCCGTCACGCCTACCATGTGGCTGGGGGAGATCGTCACCCTGGCCATGATTATCCCTTACTTGAGCAAGCCGAAGGAAGCCCACCGGGTCGCCGTCTTGTCCATTCTAATAACCGGCTTTTTTTTAACGGCCAGCATAATGGAGGCATTACTTATTTTTGGCCCCAACCTAACGGGGCACTGGATTTTCCCCACTTTTAACGCGACCCGGGTGGTCTCCATCGCCAATTTTCTGGAACGACTAGAGTTCATTGTAATAATGGCATGGGTGCTCGGGGGCATCGTCAAAGTGGGAGTGTTCTACTACGCGATCGTTTTGGGCAGCGCCCAGTGTCTTGGTCTCAGGGATTACCGCCCCCTGGTGCTGCCGGTGGGAGTGATCTTGGTAGCCCTCTCCATCCTTCTTCATGGCGAGAATATCGTAGAAATGCTACATTATATTCCCCATGTCGAAGTACCCTTTCTCCTGATCGTCTTTGAGGTGGGGATTCCGTTGCTGTTGCTGATCGTTGCCCTGGTCAGGGGGAAGGGAGGGAAAAGTAATTGAGAAAAAAAATCGCCGTCCTGCTGCTGCTGGTTTTTTTAACCGGCCTCCTGGAAGGCTGCTGGAGCCGCAGGGAAATAACCGAGGTGGCTATTATTCTGGGCACGGGGGTTGACTGGACGGCGGACGACCGGATCCGGCTGACCGTACAGATCGCCAAGCCCGGCGCCTTTGGCGCCGGAGGGGAGGCGGGCGCCGGGGGCAAGGAGCCCCCGGCCTGGGTGGTCTGGGCGGAGGGCAAAACCATTGAGGAAGCCGAGAGATACCTGGCCATGAAGGTCCCCCGCGATATCTACTGGGGCCACAGCGTTATCCTGGTGCTCGGGGAAGAAATGGCCAAAAAAGGAACCGGTATGGTTACCAACTTCTTTCACCGCTCCCGGGGACCCCGGGAAACCATGTGGTTCATGGTGACCAGAGGAGAGGCCAGGGATCTCCTGGAAACCCATTCCATGCTGGTCAAGACCTCGGCCCAGGCCGCGGGTTTTTTAACCAGGATGGAAACCAGTTATGCCGTGCAGTCCAGGGAATTTGCCGAAATGCTGGCCAGTAAAGGGGTGCAGCCGGTGGTTACCGGGGTGGAAGTAAAGGAAACAGGGAAAGCCCATGGGCCGGGGCAGGAGAATCCCCCGGTCGAGAAAGAAGTTAAGCTCTCCGGCGTCGCCGTATTTAAAGAGGATAAGCTGATCAAGTGGCTGGACGAGCACGAAACCAGGGGGTTGCTCTGGCTGAAGGGTGAGGTAAAGAAGGGTGCGGTCACCGTGCCCAGCCCGGGCGAACCGGAGAAAGAGGTATCCATCAAGATCAGGCGGAGCAGTACCAAAATTGTGCCGGAATATGACGGAGAGAACCTCTGGTTTAACGTAATGATCAATGTGGAAGGGGACATGGTGGAACAGCAAAGCCGCGAAGATTTAGCCAAACCCGAGAAGATTAAAGCCCTGGAAAGCGCCATGGCCGGGGAAATCAAAGCGAGGGCCGCCGAGGCCCTGGAGAAAGCCCAGCGGGAATACGGTGTGGACATTTTCGGCTTTGGGGACGCTTTCCACCGGAAGTACAAAAAGGAATGGCGGGAATTGAAAAACCGGTGGGACGAGGAATTCTCCCGGGCGGATGTTAATATTGCCGTGGAAGCGCACGTGCGGGAGATTGGCCTGTTAACCACACGGGCCAGCACCCCGGAAGAATAGAAAAGCGAGGATGAGATACGTGATCGTTTTGTTAATCATGGCATTCATTGGGATTGTCCTGTTTGAGGCGCCAGGATTAATCAAGAAAAAAATGTGGCGGGAACTGGCGGCTTTTTCCCTGTACCTGTCCATCGGCATGGCTCTGAGCATCCCGCAAGTGTTGGGCATAACACTGCCCAACCCGACCAAAGCTATCGAGGCGCTGGTTAAGCCTATATCAGAGTTATTGAAGTAGTGAACATTGCCATAACATTACGTGCACTGGTTTCCGTAGCAGTCAGTTTTCAAGCGAAATATTTGCCCGCTACCAGCGCAGCGAACAGGCCCTGGTAATGGCCCTGTAATACTGTACGAAGAACCGTTTAATCCAGTGCTTCCACCAGGCACATGGCTTTGGCGGTTACCCCGTCCACCCGTTCCAGATCCTCCACCAACGCTTCAGCCTCATTGTCATGAGCTTCCATGGTCAGGGTGATAATCCCCCTGCTTTTGGATGGGTCCGGAATACCAGAACGGCTTAGCACTTGCGAGCCATACTTGGTGATAACTTGTTGCACCTCCGGCGCATGACAGGCCCTCTCTTCTACCAGGATCCCCACAATACATATGTCTCTGGACATAATTATTCCTCCAACTGTATATTTTGCCTGTAGTTTATCCCCTGGTCACCCATTTATACCGGTTAACAGCCTGATTTGTTGCATGCTGATGTGCTGATTTTTAAACAAACTAATTACACCTTGGTTATAATGGTTAAGTTAATGTATAATTTGGATCAGATCCCGTAATTTTATCGGAGGTTTTTACTTTGAGCGAACTCCATCCAGTGTTGCAAACCGCAGCCGTAACCGGTAATGGCCGTATGCTGGCCTGCATGTCCCCGCAAGGACTGCTAACTAAACTTTTTTGGCCTCATATCGATTACGGCCAGCACATGGGTAAGTTTTATGCCGGAATAGTGCCGCGCAGCAACAACGGCAATGTGCAAACCCAGTGGCTGCATAATGATAACTGGCAAACCGAACAACATTACCTTCCCTCCAGCAGTACAATTCACACCATTTACCGGGACGATAATCACCAGTTTGGTGTAGAACACTGGGCCTTTGTATTGCCGAACGCAGACATAATGGTCAACCGCTACCGCATTAAAAATACCAGTGGAGATATACTTTATCCCGCTTTCATCCATTATTTCGCCTTCCGGCCTGCTGAGTCGGACCTGTATGATTCCATGTTCATCGATTTTGACTCTTTTTCCGCCGTCCAGTACCGTCGGGGTATCTACCTGACAGTAGGCGCACTGGAGGCTATGGAACCCTACGGTTACCACTGCGGTCGCATTAATACCCCTTCGGATCCTATAGATTGTGCAACCCAGGGAATGTTCTGGGGCAACCAAATCAACCTGGGGCGCAGCGCTGGAGGTCTGGGCTGGAAAACCGCTCCCTTAAACCCCGGTGAATTTTTACATGTGACAACTTATATTGCCGCAGGTAACAGTGGGGAAAGTGTGCTGGAAGCAGTACGGTCCTTAAAGAACCAGACACCGGGACAACATATGGAAAAAACACAAAAACACTGGCAGGGCTGGGTGGAAAGCCGATATCAACCTGATTCGGCCCCTGAGGAAGACATCCGTCTGGAAAAACTCTACCACCGTTCACTGATTACTATAAAGCTGCTGCAGGACGACAGCGGTGCTTTTATTGCCGCGCCCGAATTTGACCCCTATTACCAGGCCAGCGGGGGGTACGGTTACTGTTGGTTGCGGGACGCACTGTACTCGGCTGTAGCGCTGGATGAAGCCGGTTACCAGGAAGAAGCGAAAAAATTTTACCTGTTTGCCGCGTCTGTCCAAAATCCTCAGGGAGATTGGCAGCAGCGTTATTTTATGGATGGTTCCTGGGCACCTACTTGGGGCAAACAAATTGACCAAACCGGCAGCATCCTATGGGGATTCCTGCACCACCACCGACTGTGCGGCGATGTAAATTTTGCCGCCCGGGTGTGGCCGGTTGTCCAAAAAGCCGCTGCTTACCTGATGGCCAACCTGGCTGACAACAACCTGCCCCTGCCCAGTATAGATCCCTGGGAGGAACGCCTGTCCCAGGGGACTTATTCCGCTGCTGCGGTTTATGCCGGTCTACAGGCGGCGTCTGCAATAGCCCATGATATGAGGGCACCCCAACTGGCCGGGCAGTGGGCCAAAGCCGCCGATAATATGCGCCAGGCTATCTTTAACCTGCAGTGGAGCCCTGAATTGAACCGTTTTTACAGGGGTATCGGTAAGCGTATCGATGAGTGCGAATTTAATTACCTGCGCGATAACGGTTTCAAGACCTGGGAAGAGAAAGACCCCCTGGGACTGTACATCACCTTCTGGAACGCTGCCGACAACAACATTGACAGTTCCCTAATGGCCCTGGGATTTCCTTTCAACGTAATTCCTCCCGGTGATGAAAAGCTCCTTGCCACTGCCAAAGTCATTGAATCTACCCTGTGGAACCACCGGGTGGGCGGATTACACCGTTACGAAGGCGACAACTATGCCGGGGGCAATCCCTGGATTATTAGCACTCTCTGGCTGGCATTGCATTATTTTCGGGAGGGCAACCGCAAGCGCACCGGGGAACTACTGTCCTGGTGCTTAAACCATACCAACCATAATTTGCTACTCCCTGAGCAGATACATAAAGAAAGTGGCGGACCGGCCTGGGTAGTGCCTCTAAAGTGGTCCCATGCCATGTACGTGATCACTTACCTGGCCCTGCACGGCCGGGCCTCCTGGCTAAACATTTAAATCCGGGGTCCAACTAACAATATATAAAAAAGGGGACAGGCACTTTTTTCAATAACCGAAAAAAGCAGCCTGTCCCCTTTTTAAGAGTGCCCATCGTTTCACCCAATAAATAACCCCTACTTATATCGGTAGGGGTTGTACTAAGTGCTCATATTTTTACATTTTTCAGTGTTAAACCGGGATAATCCAGGACACCCGTTAGCCCAATGATAAATGCATTTGCTGCACTGGTCGCAAACCTGATTTCTATTCGCGGCGGCCATCTGCTGCACCTCCTTCTTCTATTACACCCATTATACCTCAACGCACAGCGCTTGTGGTTAAAATACAATAAACATTATGTTATATTAATATTAAGTTGAGCAATAATATGTTTCATTGGCTTAATTATAACACACTTTCCCCCTATAAAAAAGATATCACCCAGCCAAAAGTATATTTTCCCCCAGGTTAGTTCCCCCTGAAAAACTAAGTTTCGGTGAGGTTTGGTGTTATCGCTCACCAAGACTTTTAGGCTAGGAAAAGTTTGTTTTATTACCGTCCATAATCTTAATCAGGTGGGCAGCTGCCACCATTTTAGCGTTCAATACATCCGGTGATTGGGTCCTGGTTAACTCCACCTGCTCTTTAACTGATGAACCCTGGTTTAAGTTATGGTTAATCTCTTCACTGAGCACATGACGAGATTCATCAAAACGGGCAAAACTTATGGCCGCTGAAAATAAATCAAGTAATATGTCTCTTTCCATTTGCGGGTCAAATACAGGTAAATAGACGTTCATACCGCGATAAATTTCAATTAAAGCCGCTAGCATATATTTAGAGTCTCTGTTTAATTCACCGTTCTCCATTTGCGTTACTCTCCTTTGATTGTAAATTAAAAATCACCTAATTATTATAATCCAATCTTGCTTTAAGTCAACCTGTTCGATACCAAACCTACCAAACCACCCAATAAATATCATTGTAACACATAAACCAGTTCCAAATCGTAAACCAATTTTCTGTTTAATGAGCATGATGATTATTAAAGCACCCGGAGAACATGTGGTCCAAGATTAGGATATCGTGGTATTGCCCGTTTAAAAAATCATATTTTGACAGTCATACCTGGAACGGCAGCGGCCAAAACTAGATCAAAGACCTACTTAACCGCTGTTTGACATGGAAAGGGGTTGCCTTTAAGATGACTGTTAAAATTGGCATTAATGGTTTTGGACGCATTGGGCGCAACGTTTTTCGGGCCGCGCATGACAACCAGGAAGTCGAAGTGGTGGCGGTCAACGACCTGACCGACGCCAGAACACTGGCGCATCTTTTAAAATACGATTCGGTACATGGCGTTCTTAATGCTGATATCAGGGCCGAAGAGGGTGGTTTTACTGTAAACGGTAAAAAAGTACAAGTTTTTTCCGAGCGTGAACCTTCATCATTGCCATGGGGTGATTTGGGGGCGAGCATGGTAATTGAGTCAACCGGGCGGTTCACCAAGGGCGATGAAGCTTCTGCGCACCTGCGGGCCGGGGCCCGCAAGGTCGTCATCAGTGCGCCGGGCAAAAACGTGGATGCTACTATAGTAATGGGCGTCAATCAAGAAACCTATGACCCGGGCAGACACAATATTGTATCCAATGCTTCCTGCACCACCAATTGCCTAGCTCCGGTGGTAAAAGTGCTGCATCAACAGTTTAATATCAAGCACGGTATGATGACCACAGCTCACTCCTATACTAACGACCAGCAGATTTTGGATTTGCCTCATAAGGACCTGCGCCGGGCCAGAGCTGCCGGAGTGTCTATAATACCCACCACCACCGGTGCCGCCAAAGCTGTGGGACTGGTGCTCCCCGAACTGGAGGGCAAGCTAAACGGGCTGGCCCTACGGGTACCCACACCCAACGTCTCGGTAGTTGACCTGGTGTGTGTAGTGGAAAAACCCACCTCGGCAGAAAAAGTCAACGAAGCGCTGCGTACTGCCGCCGCCGGCGAATTAAAAGGCATCATGGCCTACAGCGAGGCCCCACTGGTATCCAAAGACTATTATGGCGACCCACACTCGTCTATAGTAGATAGCCTGTCTACCATGGTGATGGACGGCAACCTGATTAAGGTGCTGGCCTGGTACGACAACGAGTGGGGGTATTCCTGCCGGGTGCTGGACCTGCTGCTGTATATGGCCAAACGTGAAAAGGGCACCGTTACCGGCATTACCTGGACCGGCATCCAGCGTGACGACATTATGTACCAAAGTGTTACCGCCGCTTACGTGCCCCCCATGCGCTAAACCAGTCGAGCGTGAGTCAAAAAAAAGGGGCGGACAACTCTGTCCGCCCCTTTTGGCCTTTAGCCTTAATTAGTAGTGATTAAAACCTGTTGCACAGAGTCAGACGGCAGTTCATCCGGCAAGGGGTCCGTTTCACCAGCGGCGGGTTCACCGGCATCGCCGTCAACATCTTCCTGTTTTTCTTCCACTGGATTTCCCTCACCGGGCTCGGTTTGAGGAATTTCCGTCTGGCTATGCACTGCAATAATGTGCTCTACTGACTGGTATTTGCTGCCGAACAACAACTCCCTTTTAACTTCCAGACCATTAACCAGCACCAACCGTTCGGCTGCAGCAGTATATCCATTGGCTCCCTGCTGTACAACCTCTTGGTTGCCCGGTTCCACAGCGGGATCTATTTCGTAAACTGTTTTCGGTTCCACAGTCTTGGTGATCCAGCTGCTTAGCTGTACTTTCTTATCAGGGTTAGGAGCACCATATATTTTTACTGTCAGGTCACTATTGCGAACCAAGGTTTTAATCAGCACATGGCTATCCAGATTATTTTTAAATTTTAAATCAAGAAAATCATAAGCAACTGCGGCATCCCTGCCCACAGGAGCATAACTAATCGGTATACTGTGGTTACTGCGCTGTTCCACTGCCAGATCAGCCAGCAGCACAGCGTTATAAAGCGTGGTGGACACCTGACACACTCCACCGCCTAGACCTTCCTCCAACTTATTGCCGACAATTACGTTGGCCATTCGGTATCCCTGTTCAATTCCCCGGGAACCCACCGCCCGGTTGAATGAAAATACCTCGCCGGGTCCAACTATCAATCCGTCCATTTTACCGGCGGCTGTAGCGATATTGTGGTTACGGTTTGCCTGGGTGGGGTTAAAGCGGGTGGAGAACTCGGCCAACAGACCGGTAACGCCCCATTCACGCACTTGTTCGGTGGTTACCTCGGGTTGAGTAATTTTCATTGGTACATTAATGCTAGTGCTGTTGGATATAACAGATTGATTAATCAAGCTTTCAGTTAATAACTCTAAGTCAATGGCATACCCTTCGAGTGACGGAACTACTTCCACCCGATCGTCATTGTTTATTGTCAGGCAAGCATCCTGGGCCCCCTTTTCCAGGGGTCCGAATTGACTTTGC
>Ga0172382_10006565_pt1 | contig 16833 bp, 15 predicted proteins | sample Leawel138RmetaG_FD_122245 | JGI IMG/M metagenome (GOLD analysis project Ga0172382, IMG submission 122245) | Leachate microbial communities from a municipal landfill in Southern Ontario, Canada - Leachate well 138R metaG | ecosystem: Engineered > Solid waste > Landfill > Unclassified | place...
AAGAGAAAGGGCTAGGGCAACTGATAAGACAAAAATGTGACTATATTGTCTCCATCCCTACTTCGGGGCACATAGATTCGCTAAACGTTAGTGTCGCTTCAGCTATTTTCCTCTATGAATTTAGGCGTCAGAGGGCTTAATCCTATACTATTTATACAAAAGTGTGAAAATTTATTAAATATTTATTAATTTGGACCCTTTCAGTTGTCTTCTTTTTTGACTATGTGGTAGACTAAACGTCAGTGAAAATCACTGAATACACTAAAGGAGAGAGGCAGTATGAAAAAGATTTTATCTATTGTCCTTGTAATGGCCGTTTTGGGTGGCCTGTTATTTGCCCAGGCAGCCAAGGAGGTAGCTGCTGATGACTTCCATATCGGTATAGTCACCGGAACAGTATCTCAGTCTGAAGATGATCTGCGGGGAGCAGAGTTAATGATTAGCAAGTACGGATCGGTTAGTTCCGGTGGTAAAATTCAGCATGTAACTTATCCTGATAACTTCATGGATGAGGCTGAAACCACAATCAGTCAAATTAACGGTTTAGCCGACGATCCTTTAATGAAAGCTATTATTGTTAACCAATCTGTACCTGGAACCACAGAGGCTTTCCGTAGAGTTAAAGAGAGAAGACCCGACATCATTTTAATTGCCGGTGAGGCCCATGAAGACCCCGGTGTTATCCAAACCGGTGCTGATTTAGCCGTTAACAACGACTTCGTTGCTCGTGGATACCTCATTATTAAAACTGCTAGGGATTTGGGAGTCGACACTTTTGTCCATATCTCTTTCCCCCGCCACATGAGTTATGAGACACTCAGTCGCCGTGCTGCGATTATGAAGGCTACCTGTGAAGAGTTTGGGATGACATTTGTACTGGAGACTGCTCCAGACCCAGTCAGCGACGTTGGTATTGCCGGTGCTCAGCAGTACATCCTCGAGAAGGTTCCTGCATGGGTTGAGAAGTACGGCAAGAATACCGCCTACTTCTGTACTAATGATGCCCACACCGAGCCCCTACTCAAACAGTTGTTAGCCTATGGTGGCTACTTCATCGAAGCTGACCTACCTTCACCACTCATGGGTTATCCTGGAGCTCTCGGGCTTGACCTCTCGGCAGAGGCCGGTGATTTTAACGCAATCTTGAAGAAAGTAGAGAAAGCCATTGTAGACAAAGGCGGTGCCGGAAGATTTGGTACTTGGGCCTATTCTTATGGCCTCACTACAACTGCAGCTTTGGCTCAGCACGCCATCAACGTCATTGAGGGCAAATCTGAATTAACCAAGCTCAGCGATATTATGAGAGCTTATGGTGAGTTCACCCCCGGAGCTAAGTGGAATGGTAGCTTCTACACCGATGCAACTACCGGTGTGAGGGCCCGCAACCACGTTTTAATCTACCAAGATACCTACATGATGGGTAAGGGGTATATGGGAACTCCAGAGGTTGTGGTTCCTGAAAAATACTTCTTGGTCAAATAGGATGATCTGCGAGGAGGGGGGCTTTGCCTCCTTCCTACAATTGGATTGACAGTAAGTGAAAAGGGTGTACTGCGCTACTGCGGAGGGCGCCCTTTTTGCGAGTGAAGGAAAATTTATGAAGACAATAGGCGCTCCGTTATTGGAAATGCGCAATATTAGTAAAGATTTCTACGGCAACCAAGTCCTCACCGATATCAACTTTACTCTAAAGCCGGGCGAAATTTTAGGCCTTGTAGGCGAAAACGGAGCAGGGAAAACCACCTTAATGAAAATCCTCTTTGGAATGGAAGAGATTGTCCAAACCGGGGGATATGGAGGTGAAGTAATTCTCAACGGGAAAAGGGTGCGTTACCTGACACCTTTTGATGCTTTGGCTGATGGGATAGGGATGGTTCACCAAGAGTTCTCCCTATTGCCCGATTTCACGGCATCAGAGAATATCTTGCTCAATAGAGAACCGAAGAATCGGACCTTGATATCTGAGGTTTTTGGCGATCGTCTCGACAGAATTGACCGTAAGGAGATGCACGAGAGGTCGGCAAAAGCCATAGCCAAATTGGGAGTAAATCTCGAGGCGGAAATGAAGGTTTCCGATATGCCGGTAGGCTACAAACAGTTTACTGAAATTGCCAGAGAGTTGAGTAAGGATGAGATTAAGTTGCTGGTTCTTGACGAGCCAACAGCTGTCCTTACCGAAAAAGAGGCCGATATCCTCCTTAATGCTATGAAGAATCTAGCCCAGGAGGGCATTGCCATTATTTTCATTTCTCACCGTTTGCAAGAGGTAATCGATGTTTGTGACTCGGTGATGGTAATGCGGGACGGGATGATCATAAAGAACGTCCCATCGGAAAATTTGACAATTAAAGAGGTAGCCCGCTGGATGGTTGGTCGTAATGTGGAGTCTAAAGAGAGACGTCGCGATTACGATTATAAAGGGCAACCGGTAATCCTCTCCCTAAAGAATCTTTGGGTCGATATGCCGGGGGAGACCGTTAAAGATGTCTCTCTGGATATCCACAAAGGAGAAATTTTAGGCATTGGAGGGTTGGCAGGCCAAGGTAAATTGGGCCTACCCAACGGGGCTATGGGGCTTTTCCCCGCCGGAGGAGAGATTTTCTTTGAAGGGGAGCCATTACCCCTTAACCAGCCTCGTCGGTTCTTGAACTCAGGGATGGCCTTTGTCTCCGAAGACCGTCGTGGAGTAGGGCTCTTACTCGATGAGCCTTTGGATTGGAATATTGTCTTTACGGCGATGCAAATCCAAGAAAAATATCTCAAGAAGTACCTTAAGGGACTTATTAAATGGCGCAATGAGCAGGAAATTGAGGCTGTTGCCCAACAATATATAAAATCACTGGATATCAAATGTACCGGAACAAAACAGGTTACTAAAGAGTTGTCTGGTGGCAATCAGCAGAAAATTTGTCTAGCCAAAGCTTTTGCCGTGGAGCCCAAATTGTTATTCGTCTCAGAGCCCACCAGGGGTATCGATATCGGGGCAAAATCTTTAGTATTAGAGACAATTCGTCATTACAACGAAGTGATGGGGGTGACGATAGTAATGATCTCATCTGAACTTGAGGAGCTACGTTCCATCTGCGATCGCATTGCCATTATTACCGATGGCAAGGTCGCCGGAGTGTTACCCCCCGAGGCCGATGCCACCGATTTCGGCCTATTGATGGTAGGTAAAGAGCCCAATGGGGAGAATAGGGGAGGCCACAATGGTTAGTATTCGTAGGTTTTTAAATTCTTTTGGTTGGCCACGTATCATCATAGGACTTTTTCTCCTCTCACTATTCATTATTGCCCCCTTTGTGGGAGTCAGAATTGGGGCCTCTTTGAGTGATACGATTATCCGTTTTGGAATGAACAGCGTTCTTGTTTTGGCAATGGTCCCGATGATCCATTCGGGCACAGGACTCAATTTCGGCTTGCCTTTGGGGATTATGGCGGGGTTGTTGGGGGGGACCCTCTCAATCGAACTGGGCTTTACCGGAGGACTCTCTTTCTTTATGGCTTTAGTTTGCGCGACCCCTTTTGGTCTCCTTTTTGGATGGGGTTACGGTAAACTCCTAAATAAAGTTAAAGGGGGCGAGATGATAATCGCCACCTATGTTGGTTTCTCTTCAGTCGCCTTCATGTGTATGATGTGGTTACTGTTGCCCTACAGACACCCAACGATGGTTTGGGGTTATGCCGGGAAAGGGTTGAGGACCACAATCTCAACTGAAGGGTTCTATCTACACGCCCTCAACAATTTCCTGCAGTTTAGGATTGGAGAGAGGTTTGTCTTCCCCACCGGAATGATCCTATTCTTCGCTCTTATAGCCTTCTTAGTGTGGGCTTTTCTCCATACTAAGACCGGTACAGCTATGACGGCTGTCGGCTCGAACCCTGTTTTTGCACGGGCGAGCGGCATTAGTATCGACCGGATTAGAACGCTTTCGGTGGTGATGTCGACCTGGTTAGCTGCCGTGGGGATTATAGTCTACCAGCAGAGTTTCGGTTTTATACAGCTCTACATGGGGCCTTTTTATATGGCGCTCCCCGCTGTATCGGCGATTTTGATAGGAGGGGCTTCGGTTAACAAAGCCTCAATTATGAATGTAATTGTGGGAACCTTCCTCTTCCAAGGAATATTGACAATGACCCCCTCGGTTATGAATGCCGTTATCCACACTGACATGTCTGAGGTAATTCGAATAGTCGTCTCCAATGGGATGATCTTGTATGCCTTGACTAGGAAATCGGAGGTGAGCCGATGAGTGAATTACGTGAAACAAGATGGGAAAAGACCCTTAATGTCTTAGAGAAGAATGCAGTTCCCATCCTTTTCTTAATCATAGGTGCCATCGGAATAATCTTTTCCGGTTACTCCATGAATTATTTAGGGCAAGAGATTATTGTCAGAATTGCCCGTAACAGCTTCCTAATTATTTCGCTGTTAATCCCAATTATGGCGGGGATGGGGCTAAACTTTGGAATGACGCTGGGGGCCATGGCCGGCCAAATTGGCCTAATCTTTGTGACCGACTGGGCCATCGCCGGGATTCCTGGCATGGTTTTGGCCATGATAATCTCTACACCGATATCGGCTCTTTTAGGATGGATGTGTGGTAAGATCTTGAATATGGCCAAAGGGAGGGAAATGGTCACCTCCTACATAATTGGATTCTTCATTAATGGAGTCTACCAGTTGATAGTCCTCTACGGCATGGGTCCGGTAATCCCCATAAAAGACCCGGCACTGGTATTACCCCGGGGGTATGGGATCCGTAATACCGTTAACCTCATCAGGATGCGCCGCTCACTGGATAACCTTTTAGCCATTAGAATTTTTGGCATCAGCATTCCGGTAATGACTTTAGCGGTAATTGCCCTGCTATGCCTCTTCATTGTGTGGTTCAAGAAATCGAAGCTTGGACAAGACATGAGGGCTGTGGGACAAGACATGGAGGTAGCCCGAGCGGCCGGTATCAGGGTGGAGCATACCCGTATCGTCTCGATTGTAATTTCAACGATCCTTGCCGGTTACGGCATGATTATCTACCTGCAGAACATGGGAACGCTAAACACCTACAACTCCCACATGCAGATAGGAATGTTCTCGATTGCCGCTCTCCTTGTAGGAGGCGCCTCGGTTAACAGGGCCAGTATTGGGAACGTCTTCTTAGGAGTTGCCCTTTTCCACCTCATGTTCATCGTCTCCCCTATGGCAGGCAAGAACTTGATAGGCCAAGCCCAATTGGGTGAGTTTTTTAGGGTGTTTGTCTCCTACGGGGTTATCACATTAGCTCTGGTTCTCTACGAGATAAGAAAAAGGCATACGCGCTCCCGTGCCGGGCGACTGCTTGCTCAGGAACAACTCGACGCCAGGAGGCTCGCCGATGATTAAGAGAAGACTCATCCAGTTAGCAGTAGTCGTGTTAGTGATCCTCTTAGGTGTCATTATGTTCATAGTGGGCAAAGAACACACTATCCTATTAGATAATAAGAGTGTTGAAATCGACGGCACAACTTACAATGCATTTCAAATTGTTGAGGTGCAAGTCGCTAAAGGGGAGACCCTAGAGCTCGGCCCTCGGGACAGGGATAAAGCCGTTGTGATGGGTCAGAGGCATAAATTGACCGTGACCTACACCGATCGCAATTTTGAAGAGCATGTTATTGTAAAGAAGTTTAGTGTCCCGATCGGGGAAAGTATGGTCTTAATTAGCCTGCCCGTTTTTGCAGCGGGGCTAGATCAGAGCCTCTGGCTTGAACATTATGAACCTCCCACCATATTGTCGTTATCGCCTGTGGAGGAAGAATTGGTGGTTACTGAGGAGTTAATTCCCCTCGATATCTAACAAAAAAGGTGCCAGGTGGCACCTTTTATTAACTCTCAAAGAATTTATTGCCAATATCTTTACGGTACCAAGCACCTTTAAATTTGATGGTATCTATGTAACGGTAAGCCTGTTCATTAGCTTCAATAATGTTGTTTCCTACTCCCACAATTGTGACATTACGTCCCCCGATAGTGACGGCTTCGCCCTCTTTCTCCATTACTGCTCCCCAGAAAATGCGGGGTTTGTTGGCTAAAAGATTGTTGCCGATTATGTTGGGTAGGGGTTGAACAACTTGACCGATAGCCGGGGCGTCCGGGTAGCCTTGGCTGGCAACGACCACTGAGACTGCCGACTTGTTGGAGAGCTCCAGAGAGAACTCTTTAAGGGTATCGTTTTTCATCCCATTCAAAATCTCGACAATGTCCGATTTAATCAGAGGGACAATAGCTTGGGTGGCCGGATCGTTAAACCTTACGTGGTAATCAACCAAGAAGGGTCCCTCTTCAGCCAGTATTATGCTAAAGGTCAATACCCCTTTATAAGCGAACTTCTCGGCTTGCATCCCCCTCAATGTCGGGTTAATAATCGTCTCATTTAACTGGTTTTGAATCTCTTCTCGTAAAGGGACGGGACAAATAGCACCCATTCCACCGGTTGGGGAGCCCGTATCGCCAACTTCACTCTTGGTGTATTCAGAGCAGATTGGCAGCATCAGATAACCGTTGTTATCGGTGAAGACAGTGATGGTAATCGGTAGCCCATCGATATGGTCCTCAACTAAGAGGTTATCGGTTTTCAGAATTCCTTTCCCAAAGTTCATCAAGGCAGTGTAGTCGCTTGAGTCAATCATTATTCTACTCGGTGCCATGGCATTACGTTTAAGGACAAAATTCTTACCGGGATTAGCCAGGAGATATTTTGAGAGGGACTTTTCATCGGAGAAAAGGTGGGAGGGGGGAGTGGGGATTTTGTGACGGTCGCTAAAGGTGCGGGCAAAGTAGCGGTCCCCTTCCAGTTTTAGGGCATTCCCCGGTGCCCCAAAGGTATCGATTCCACGGTTGTTTAAGTAGTCAATCACCCCCGTGAAAAGAGGCGCTTCAGTCCCTACAAAAACAAAGTTGATTCCATATTTAACACAGGCGGCATAAACCGACTCAGGTGATGAAGGGTTTACCTCAGGAAGGTTTTGGGCTATTGAGGCTGTGCCAACATTTCCCTGGGCAGCAAACAATCCGTTAATAAGCTTACTCTGGGAAAATAACCAAGTCATGGCATGGTCTTTTGCACCGGAACCCAATACTAAAACTCGCATGATTTCTCCTCTGAAAGACATAGCTAAATTAACATGTAACAAACGATAAGGTCAACTAACCCTCGATTATCTGGCGCGTTACCTCAGCATACTGGGCGTAGCTCAAGGCTTGGTTAATCAGCTGTTTGGCTTTTTTAGCGTGGGGGATTCCCGAGAGGTACGCGGGAGCATGTTTGCGCATTTGGCGGCAGGCTTGTTCCTCGCCAATATCTTGTCCTAAGAGGTAAAGGTGTTTATTGAGGGTCTCTATTTTCACCTCTAAGGAAATTGGAGGTAACTCTTCCTCCGTTGTTAGTAGATGGATGGTCTCTTTGAAGATAAAGGGATTCCCCATTGCTCCGCGGGCAAACATCACACCGTCAACGCCAGTCTCTAGCAGCATCTTTTGGGCATCTTTGGCACTAAAAAGGTCCCCTGAACCGAACAGCGGGATTGTGGGGTAGTGTTTGGCGATGAAGAGTTTTAACTCTTTCAAAGCCTGCCAGTTGGCCTTTCCACTATAACCCATAGATTTAGTGCGGGCATGCATGGTTAACATCGAAGCCCCGCCACTCAAAGCGGCGTCGGCTGTCTCTAGATAGTTAATACAGGAGTGGTCCCACCCTGTTCTTATTTTAACCGATACCGGTATTGTGGTCTCTTGGGTGAGAACTTGAACAATGTCGTAGATCTTTTGGGGTGTTTTGAGAAGAGCTGAGCCAGATCCGGTTTTTACCACTTTAGGGACCGGGCATCCGCAGTTGATATCTATTACCGTGGGGTTGGCTTTTAAGAGCGAGGGGAGACTCCGCTGTGCTACTGCGGCATCATTCAAGAAGATTTGGATGCCTAGCTGTTGCTCTTCTGTGCCCCGTTGCATGAGAGCTGCAGTGTTGACGCTATCTCTGGCGAGTCCTTCGGAGCTCACCATTTCGCTATAAGCAAAAAAGGCGCCCCATTGGCGACAAATGGAGCGGAAAGCGCGATCGGTATAACCGGCTAAGGGAGCAAGAAATAGGTTTCCCTCTATCAGCACGGGACCGATAGAGGTGTCTCTAAAAAGGGCGTTTTCCATAGTAGTTTAACTATTTTCACTGAGGTGGAAAGCTTTTATACTATTGGCATAGAGTGCTTCTGCCGTCTCTTCAAGGGTTAAACCTTTCAAGTCAGCCACAGCTTGAGCCGTCTCAACCAAATAGGCCGGCTTATTGCGTTTCCCCTTGTAGGCTGATGGGACCATAAAAGGACTCTCAGACTCAATCAAAATGCGTTCGAGGGGGAGGTTGACAATCGTCTCATGCAGATGTCTTACGTTTCTATAGGTAATATTGCCGGCAAAGGAAAAGAACATTGGGAGGTCTAGCGCCTCCATGGCGTAGAGCCAATCTTCGCTGTAACAGTGGAAGATACCCCCCTCTTCACCAAGGCGGCTCTTCAAGATGTCGAGGATGTCACGACCCGCTTCTCGATTGTGGATAACCACGGGGAGCTTTAAACTTCTCGCTATGTCGAGTTGGCGGATAAAGAGCTCAACTTGAGAGTTTTTATCCCCATAATTGCGGTAGTAATCGAGGCCAATCTCTCCTAAGGCAACCACCCTCTCAAGTTTGGAAAAATTGATCAATTTCTGCTCCCAGTTCAGACCGGGATTGGTTACTTCAGAGGGGGAGACTCCGACGGCGTGGTAGACACCCGAAGCTGTTTTAAGATTTTTGTAGACTTGCTCAAAATCGTGCAGACTATTGCAAATACTGAGAATGTGCTTCACAGATTTTCTTTTCGCGAGTTGTACGATGAGCAATTGCTCCATCTGGTCTTCATGTATCAGGCCGATATGGGCATGAGTATCAAATAATTTCATATTTTTTCCTGATAGTGATTAGAAAAATGTCCTCAAAAGACTCTACCTGAAGATAACATGAAGGCGGTGGGTCGTCAAGTTAGATTTGTTTTTAGTTGACACTGCGAGAATATTTGACAATTGAGATTGTTCGTGCTAACGTTTATTAAATTGATTAAAAAGTAATGCTTTTCAGGTAAAGCAAATAAGGATATACATGGCAAAAAACAAATCGGCTGGTGTTAACTCTGTACAGGAGAACCAAAAAAAAGAAAAGCCTTCTAAAGGCTACCTCTATGTCATAAAAAACCCCTCATCAAAAGAGGTGGCCGTGTGTGCCTCTCCTGATTTGTTGCTCAAAGGGACCCATGTAATAGGACCCACCAAGTATGGTCTTGATTACGCAGTTGTAGTGGGGCCGGCGAGAAGCCAAGAGACCTACCAGCCCGGCTCCTCCTCTTTTCAGGCGGCTGTGTGCCCGCAGAGTGTTGAAGAAGAGCTCCCGGTTTTTATAGGAGACAATGTTGAGTGGATAGAGAGTATTGCCACCGACGATGATTACAATCGGTTTTTAGAGCTTCAAGAGATGGAAAAAGAGGCGTTGAGCCTCTGTTTAGAGAAGGTTAATGCCCATAACCTCGATATGAAATTGGTTTCAGCCCATTACCTGTTTGGAGAGCCTAAAATAATTTTCTTTTTTACAGCGGCGAATCGGGTCGATTTTAGAGAATTGGTCAAAGACCTTGTCTCCATTTTCAGAATAAGAATTGAGCTGCGCCAAATTGGAGTTCGTGATGAATCGAGACTCTTAGGAGGGTTGGCGGTATGTGGGCGCGCTTATTGTTGCCATGCGATTACCGACAAATTGAACCCTGTTTCAATTAAAATGGCCAAGGAACAAAACCTCTCCTTAAATTCGACAAAAATCTCGGGTCCTTGTGGTCGTCTCCTGTGTTGTCTCTCCTATGAATACGATTTTTATGCTCAGGAGCGGGAGAATTTACCACAAGAGGGGTATCGACTGAGAATTGAAAAGGAGTCGATGAAAGTTATTGAAGTTAATATCCTAACGCGAAAGCTCACCCTTGCCGGGCCTGAAGGGAATTTGATGAGTCTCCCTTTTTCAGCCCTTGAATACAACTCTGGGACAAACCACTGGGAAATTAGCCGAGAATACTTAAGAGAAATTAGGTCAAATTGAGGCATAGTATTGTCTTGACCGTAATTAGAGAGTATGATATTTTTTGTAATCGTTGGTTCAGAGATACGAGTAATTCCCTTGAACTTATATAATTGAAAACCGTTGGAGGTAATGCGTGTTGAAATACGACTCGGCAGCTAAAAGAGAGCGCCAAAATAGAGCCAGAAGGCTTAGAAATCGGGAGACAAAAAGTGCCATTCGCACAGCCGTGAAAAAATTCCAGCTTGCTGTGCAGGCAAACGATAAAGAACTTGCCACTGAAAAATTTAATGTAGCTATTAAATTGATCGATAAGAGTGGTAGTAAGGGTGTTTACCACCGCAATACGGTATCTAGGAAAAAGTCTCGCCTACAGGCACAGTTGAATGCTCTCAACAACGCTGAGTAATTGATAGTTAAAAAAGGAGTTAATCCATGGCAAATGAAAAATTAACCAAAGCTGAAATCGTTGATAATATTCAGATGAAGCTGGGCCTAGAACGCCCGGACGTTCACGCCGTCATAGATGAGTTTTTTGAAGAGGTGAAGGCGGGACTCATTAAGGATAGAGTAATAGAGTTGCGTGGATTCGGCACCTTTGAAGTGCGCACCAGAAAGGGGCGTGAAAGGGCCCGTAACCCGAAGACAGGTGAGATTGTCGCTGTCGACACCCATGGTGTTGCTGTCTTTAGACCTGGAAAAGAGTTAAAAGAGTCGGTTTGGGAGCTACGCGATAAGAGCGACGAATAGTTGAATAGAGCCGTGAATTTACTAATAAAGAGGGGCTTTAAGACCTATTGTCTTGAAATTGCAGTTCTAGTAGTGACTGCACTAGTTTATTCTTTCGCCTTTCCTGGGTTTTTAACGGATAGAGGAATCGGTGTGATTGGGTTTTTTGCTCTAATTCCTCTATTCGCCGTTATAAGGAACACCTCTTGGAAGGCAATTCCCTTCTATGGTTTCCTTTTCGGCTTTGTCTTCTATACCTTCTTTAACTATTGGTTATCGACATTCCACCCTTTGGCAATCCTCTTGGTCCCCATAATTAAAGGGGGAGAGATGGTAATGCTCTTTCCGGCTCTAAAGGCAGGAGAGAGGTGGTTCAAGCGCTACGGCTTTGTAGTACAGGCCCTGATCTGGGTAGCCTATGCCTATTTGAGCCAATCATGGTTTGCCGGCTATCCTTATGGAACACTGGCCTATGCTGCCTATGAGTTTCTCCCCTTCATCCAGATAGCAGAGTTTTCAGGAATCTGGGGAATCACTTTTGTGATGATTCTACCCCAAATTTTCCTGGGCAACTTTGTGGCAGACTTTTTTAGAAGGGAGAAAAAATCTCTCTTAGAGGAGCTAAAGAATCACCTTCCGACAGTTATCATCTATGGGGCAATTTTAATATTTGTCTTTACTTTTGGCTTTATTAAACTAGGGGTATGGTCGAAAACTCCCAGTGATATCACGTGGCGGGTAGCTACAATCCAACATAGCGCAGACTCGTGGAAGGGGGGCTATGAAACCTACAAGCGGAATTTTAACAACCTCAGAACTATGAGTTTGCAGGCGCTCCAAAAGAATCCTGACATGATAATTTGGTCTGAAACGGCCTTTGTCCCCTCAGTATACTGGCATACAACCTTCAAAACTGATGAAGAGACGGCCAAGTTGGTTGATGAATTTGTGGCCTTTGGGAAGTCTTTGCCGGTCCCCCTGTTAACAGGGAACCCAGAAGGGGTCTTAGATGATGAAAACAGCCCTCCTTTAACCGAAGATGGACAGTGGAACCGGAAGGATTACAACACGGTAATTATGTTTGAGAATGGCCAGATAAAAGAGACCTACAGGAAGCAACACCTAGTGCCGTTTACGGAACATTTCCCCTATGAAAAACAGTTACCTTGGCTCTACAACCTCTTGCTGGCTAACGATTACAACTGGTGGGAGACCGGCTACGACCCTGTTGTATTTGAGACGGCCGAAGGGGTACGCTTTTCTACCCCAATCTGTTTTGAAGACGTTTATGGTTACCTAACCAGTGGGTTTGTCCGTAATGGGGCCGATGTGATTGTCAACATGACTAACGATAGTTGGTCAGGGGCAGTTTCGGCTGAAATGCAACATATGGCGATGGCTGTTTTCCGTTCAATCGAGACGCGAAAGTCAACAGTCAGGGGGACCAACTCCGGTATGACGGCTGTCATTTTGCCAACCGGTAAAGTGGTTGACCCCATGGAGCCCTTCACTAAGGGGTGGCACATCTACGATGTCCCTGTCTACAAAGGGGGCAAGATGACCCACTATACACAGTATGATGACCTTGGTGTACGTGTTGTTGTTTATATCTCCTACGCCCTGCTTCTCCTGGGGGCGGCTATGCAAGTGGTCAAAAGGGTAAAGGGACGCCGCAGTGGCCATTAGAGCATCAATTTTCTTAATTGGTAGTGAGATTACCCGAGGGGTTATCGCTGATGCCCATGGAAGACTTCTGGCGCGAGAGATGACGGCAATTGGGTATCTAGTCAAACGAATTGTAATCGTCCCTGATGATGGCTCGGTTGCGGAAATTTTGCGTCTCGCCCTTCAAGATAGTGATGTAATTATATTGACCGGTGGCTTAGGCCCCACCAGTGACGACTGTACCCGCGATATTGTCGCTAAATTAGCCGGCGTTCCGGTGGTTCAAGATGAGCGTGCTTTTGAGCAACTCTATGGTCGTATCGGCGAGAGGATTTACGGCGTTAATCAAAGACAAGTCACAATTCCGCAAGGTTTCCGGATCATTGAAAACCCTAAGGGATCAGCCGTCGGGTTTGTAGGGAAGATTGCCGATGCTTTGTGCTACGCTCTGCCGGGGGTTCCTTCAGAGATGCATGCGATGTTTTACCACCATGTTCTGCCGGAACTGGCGACCTTAGTGGGCTTTGACACTAAATCGCTACTTGAACTCTCCTGCTTTTTAACGCCTGAATCTAAACTGGAAGAGGTCTGTAAAGAGTATGCCTTGGATGGTATTGAGTGGGGCACCAGGGTGCAAGAACATCGCATTAGCCTCTACCTCCATGGAGGTAGTGATGCTAACCGTCAACTAATGGCTGAAAAGATTGAGAAAAAATTGGGTAAGGGGTTACTGTACAGTGGAGATATCGACGGAGCTACGCTTTTAAGTGATTACCTTTTGACACATCAGAAGAAAATAGCCTGTGCTGAGTCGTGTACCGGAGGCTTAATTGGTAAGTTGCTCAGTGACCGCAATGGGAGCTCCGCCTATTTTTGGGGAGGGGTAATCTCTTATGCCAATGCGGCCAAAGAGGAACTCTTAAAGGTTTCTTCTATCACTCTAAAGGCGCAGGGAGCTGTTTCCTATGAGGCAGTTATTGAGATGGCTGAGGGATTAAGAGCGCGTGCCAATGTCGATTTTACCCTAGCGGTTTCAGGAATTGCCGGTGACGGGGGAGGAAGTCCCGAAAAACCTGTGGGGACAATTTATCTCGGGTTTAGCTCTTTTCAATACCCCACACAGGCTGTTAGGCTCAATTTTACGAGTTTTGGCAGAGGTTCCATTAGGCGTCGTGCTGCCGTAGCGGCTCTTTTACTGGGTTACTTTTACCTTAAAGGGGAGCAGTTGCTTGACATCACTGAAACATGGCAATATATTTAGGGTATCACGTGGGAGTGGCTTATCCTCCAATAGAAAGTTCCTACGCAATCAAAGAAAAGTAAAGTAGATTTACACTAACATCCATTCCTGTGGGATGGGATGCTTCGGAGACTAATCATGACATCAGAAAATATTAATGAGACCGACTCTCTCGCTCTTGAGGAGCAGAAAGCCTCGAAACGCGTCGTTAGACGCCGTAGCGGAGATAATCCTGCTCAAGTAATCGTTAAAGTAAAACCGGCGGGAGAAGACGTTGGTGCCAAAGAGACGCCAATGCCTAAGAAGAGGGGCAGGCCACCTAAAAAGGTGAGTGCTGAAACAGTGCCTGCTGAAGAGCCTGCCCGCCAAGTGACCCCTAAACCCTATATCGGGGGGAATAAACAGGGCAACCGGCAAAAGCAAACCTACCAGAAAGGTAATTACCAAAATCGTCGGTCCGTAGCTCAAGCAGAGGAGGCGGTGGTAGAGACCTATGTTGAAAAACCAGATGCTCCGCGCCTCACGGTAAATGAACTGACTGTTATGACTTTGCCCGAATTGCGACAAAAAGCGCTCGATTTACATCTTGCCAAAGAGGTCGTAATGGATCTTAAACGGCAAGAACTAATTGTCGAAATTTTAAAAATACATGCCACCCATGGTGGTGTAATAATGGCCTATGGGGCCCTTGAAGTACTCCCCGATGGCTATGGGTTTTTACGCTCTCCCCAAAACAACTATATCAGTGGACCGGAAGATATCTACGTTTCAATTTCCCAAATCAAGATGTTGGGTCTCAAAACCGGAGATACTGTCGAGGGTCAAATTAGACCACCCAAGGATGCTGAACGCTACTTTGCAATGATAAGGGTCCAGTCAATCAACTTTGATGCCCCCGAAGTAGCCCGCACAAGGGCCAGCTTTGACTCCCTGATACCCCTCTACCCCGACACCAGGCTAAATTTAGAGACGGAAGATAGCGATATTTCAACGCGGATTATTAATCTTTTTTGTCCCATCGGTAAGGGGCAGCGGGGATTAATTGTAGCCCCACCAAGGGCAGGCAAGACCATTTTAATGCAGAAGATTGCTAACGCAATTTCAGCTAATCATCCGGAGGTTTTCCTTATGGTCCTCCTGATTGATGAGCGTCCCGAAGAGGTTACCGACATGCGCCGGACAGTTAAGGGAGAGGTCATTGCTTCTACCTTTGATGAGCAAGCCACGCGACATGTGGCAGTGGCTGAGATGGTCATAGAGAAGGCCAAACGATTAGTTGAACACAAAAGGGATGTGGTGATTTTACTCGATAATATCACGCGCTTAGCCCGTGCTTACAACCAGACAGTTCCCGCTTCAGGCAAAATCCTCTCGGGAGGGGTCGACTCAAATGCCCTCCATAAACCTAAAAGGTTCCTGGGAGCTGCCCGTAATATTGAGCACGGAGGGAGTCTTACTATCATTGCTTCGGCTCTGATTGAAACCGGTTCGCGTATGGATGAGGTTATCTTCGAAGAGTTCAAAGGGACCGGCAATAATGAGATTGTACTCGACAGGAGGATGGCAGAAAGACGTTTGTTCCCTGCCATTAATATTAAGAAGAGTGGCACAAGGCGTGAGGACCTCCTATTAACCGAGGAGGAGGGGGCTAAAATTTGGGCGCTCAGGAACGCCATTAACCCCCTCGAAGACCTAGAGATGACTGAGCTCCTCATTGACAAAATGAAGAAAACAAAGAATAATGAGGCGTTTTTACGCTCTATGAATACCGGCATGGTTTAAATAGAGCTGTTTATAAAGAATTCAGCCCTTCTGTCAAGGTAATACCGTAGCAGAGGGTAACAGATAAGGATTGGAGGCAGAGATATGAAAGAGGGTATTCATCCCAAATATGAATTGACGAAAGTTACCTGTGCCTGTGGAAACGAATTTACTACAAAATCTACTATGAAAGAGATGAATGTAGAGATTTGTAGCCATTGTCACCCATTTTTTACCGGTACGCAGAAGCTTGTCGATACAACCGGAAGAGTTGAGAGATTTAAGAAGAAATATGGGCTTTCCGATAAATAAAGCCTTAAACTGCAAGGGTGCAGATTTCACCGCTTCGGCTTAACGAAGCGGTTTTTATTGCAATCTCTCCTCTGATGGCCTAATATTAGGCCATTAAAAGGTATGTATGAAAAAGATAGAGGAACATCATAGAGTAGAATTTGAGGATAGGGCGAGAATAGTTGTAAAGGTTCCTGGTATTTATACCTTTTTAGGTGAATTTGCCGACTATTGTAAAGGGTTTACCCTGTGTGGAGCCGCTCCACTTTATCTGGAAGTAGCCGTCTCCCCGCGCGAGGATCAGAGTGTGCGCCTTTATATGGCTACCCATAACGACCGCAAACGCTTCAATTTACAAAATACCAAATACAAGAGAGAAGATCGGTGGGCTAACTACATTAAGGGGGTCCTTTCGGTCCTAAATGCCCGGGGCTACTCCGTAGGAGCTTTCAATTTAACCCTCTCGGGAGAACTGTTACACAGAGAGGGGACAATGACAAACTCGGCGATTGTCTTGGGGGTAACTCTGGCTCTCAGCGCCCTCTACAACTTAAAACTCAGCCCCGAAGAGTGTGCGACTGTCGCCTATTCTGCCCTTTCAACCTTCGCCAACGAAGAGTGCCGACTGATAATCTTCCTGGCGATGCTCAATGTGACCCCCGATTCTCTCCTCCTCTACGATATCCAATATTTGAAGTATGAAAAGATAAAAATTGACGATCTAGACGACTCGGTAGTTTTGCTCATTGTTGAGAGTAAAATTGCCCCCCAAGCACTCCAAGAGGAGCTCTCAATTCGGCGTGAGGAGAGTAAAGCGGCCTTTAAGCGTCTACGCTCTCTTTTCCCCTCGGGCCTTATGCGAGACATACTTGAGCAAGACATAAAAGAGAATGAAGGACAACTTACCGAGGAAGAGAAGAGGATTTGTCATTATGTCTTGAGCGAGAGTAGATTAGCGCGCGAAGGGGGGCGTCTGCTTGCACAAAAAGATATGGTGGGGTATGGTAAAGTGCTTAA
>Ga0172382_10006568_pt1 | contig 16830 bp, 20 predicted proteins | sample Leawel138RmetaG_FD_122245 | JGI IMG/M metagenome (GOLD analysis project Ga0172382, IMG submission 122245) | Leachate microbial communities from a municipal landfill in Southern Ontario, Canada - Leachate well 138R metaG | ecosystem: Engineered > Solid waste > Landfill > Unclassified | place...
CGAGGGATACAAGTATCTTGCCATAGACAAAAATGGCACCTTGTATGCTTATCTCAATAAACCAACATGGAATGAATCCACAACCTCATGGGTACCCAACCTGCTTACCAACCAGCTTATGGAGTTTCTGACGCTGGGCGTTATTGAGTCAATGGATCTCGCACCCGAAGACAGTTTACTGAAAATTGGATAACGGCCAGACAGACCTGCCTGCCTGCCTGCCTGCCAAATATGAAAAATGGAAACCGCAAGTTTGATTAATCATCCAGCGGATTCGTTTCTGGGCGGAATGCAGCCCAACCACCATTTTTAATAATAAAAACGCGATCCTGTTCATCTAAAAACTGCTTAATGTAAGTCCGGAAAGTCGTACTGGTAAAATCGTCCAGCCTTACCCACCAAAATGATTTCAAGGCCCGTTGGGCCCCCAGGCGATCAAGCTCATCGTACAGCGCCAAATGTTTGTCTGCATTACCACTACTTAGATCAAATGCCAAAAAAAAAGTTACTGCCATTGATTTCCCCTCTTCATTAACCTAAAAGAGCCTCTCAAACAGCAAAGACTTATTCATTAAAGCACGTATTTTAGCCATAGAACATGACACCATTCTTTCTTTAGAAGAAAAATGTCATGACATTTAATGATCACCTTCAAAGTCATCATTAAAATCTTCCTGCCTGCCATGGTTTCTCATGCCCTGAACTTCATCACGCTTTCTTTTTACGTGATAGGCCGAGAGCACCGCATGCGCAACCATATCCAGAACCGGCCGGGGACCATCTTGAGAGTCCCATACCCTGGGTGTAAGCGACCCTGCAACCGAGACACTGTCACCATCCTGCAAGGCAAGTAACTGCGTGCAAGCCTGCTGGTTAAAACAGATAACATTTACAAATATAGTGTCCTGCTCTGTAGCCGCCCGTACCTTGGCCGTGACATAAGAGCCGTTTTTACCCTGGCCTTGCTTGGGTTGCCCAAATATTTTGCCGGCAATCAATCCATCAATCATTTTCAAATTCCATTTTGCTGAATAATTTATTATTATCACAAAACACGCTTAAGCAGTGAGTGTGAGTCTTTCGGGCATTATCATACCTGTTTTAATCTTCCCTATTTTCAATCTTGCCTGAAATAAAAACATAAAGACCTTAATAATTTCAACATAAAACAACCCCAAAACAAAACTTGATATCTATTTGCCGTTTTATTTAAAACCATCCATAAGACCTTGATTTATATCAACATAAAAAAACCACAAACACCCTTACAATGAAATCTACACCGTAGTCGGCTAACACCGATTTTTAAACGGACCATGACTTTCCATGTGTCCGTTTTTTTTATCCTGCTTTATCCTGCCTATTCTTTATTCCGCTCTCTTTACTTGCCGTTAAAACTTCCCTATTATTTTCATATATCAGCTTTTTTTCCGCATAACCGTTTTTCTTTCTGAACATCGCATCTTTTCATCCCCCAGCTTGTTCAGAAAGCCCGGTATTTAACCGTACATCAGGCAAGCCTGCATTGGGAATTTATGATGAAATTTACACGGTATCCTGTTTTTAGCGTATTGCTGCTTTCAGCATGTGCCGCTACTGCACCTATTGAAATGGCCAACCCGGCGTCAATGCTTTGCCAGCAAAAAGGCGGCAAAGTTATTATCATGCAAGGAAAAAATGGCCAATATGGGATTTGCCAATTCCCCGATGGCACACAAATTGAAGAATGGGAATTTTATCGCCAACATTATCAAGTCACTAAAGCCAATGAGCAGTAACAGGCCTGCTGCCTTTTAATGTTAAGCTTATAACACTCCATATTTTTTATCCTGCCATCATCCAGGCAGATTTCACTTTTTTAAAGAGGCACTTATGTCACGCTATATTTCTTACGAAAACATGGACGGCATCACAGAAAAGCTTACCTTGGACCCCAATGATTCCGTGCCGGAAAATATTGTTGAAATCAAAAAACTGTTAATGCAAAAACTGGATATTGATCCCACCGACCAAACCCCGGAATCTCCCAAAACCCCTGAAGAACTCATTGATGAAGCCTTGGATAACGCTAATATTCCAATATCTACCATCAAACTGGTTATTAATTAAGCCAAGTAGCGGTTTCAACCCGCCCGTTCCTTTTCTGGCTTAATAACACCTGGATAATGGCAGCCTTTAGTATTGCCATTATCCACCTTTGTTTCTAAAAAAGCATTCCCCTGGCACGCCCGCATGTGCTACATCTCTTTTTACCCAGCCTTTCACGCTTGCATATACTGCATGAAAAACAACAATCTGCAGCCTTACATCGTCACCGTAACCCCTATCCTGAAATACCCACCCCGCCGCAAAGCCCGTTAATACTTATTTATATCAAAAAAGTCTTTCTTTATAACTTATTTATATATCAAGGGTATAGAGAAAGGCAGGAAAAATGTATAGAGTATAAATAAATTTTTATCTTTTACAGCATCATATGAATTTTAATTATATGCATATATGCTTATTTTTATATTTTTTTATGATGAATATGGGTATTGCAATGATATGTAGTGCTCAAGGAGTTTATAAATGAGCAATACGGCTGAATTGACACTTTTCTCGGCAAACCGCCTGCATGACGGAATTGTAGTCTGGCTGGGAGAAAACAATGAGTGGGTGCAAGAATTGCAGTCAGCCTCATTATTCAATCAAGAAAACATCGAAGCGGCACGTGACATCGCACAGCAGGCCAGCGACCATAATTTTGTTGTCGGTGTTCAAGAATTGCCGGCCATCCGGGAAAACAATATTCCCGTGCCCTGTGATTACAAAGAGCGCATCCGCAGCAAAGGCCCATCCGTGCGCCCCGATCTGGGCAAACAGTCCGGAGATGGCGAAAACGGCAACCCTGCCTTCAGCCAGACCCTGCAACCGCGCCAGGCCAACAGCAAGGCCGGCATTTACCAATATGATGACAATGAGCACGCGTTCCTGAAAAACCGCGCCCGTTTTTTTGGTGAGCAGGTGCAACGCCGTTTAAGCGGAGAGCTTACCGAGGATGAGTTCAAGACCTACCGTTTAATGAACGGCCTGTATTTGCAATTGCATGCCTATATGCTTAGGGTAGCCATTCCTTATGGCACACTTAGCGCCGAACAATTAAAACAGCTGGCCTATGTAGCACGCACTTATGACAAGGGTTACGGCCATTTCACCACGCGCCAGAATATACAGTTCAACTGGATACGGCTGGACCAGGCTGCCGATGCCTTATCCGCCCTGGCCGATGTCGACTTGCACGCCATCCAGACCAGCGGCAATTGCATACGCAACGTGACCACCGACCAGTTTGCCGGTGCAGCTTTTGATGAAGATATTGACCCTCGTGTTTATGCGGAAATCCTGCGCCAGTGGTCTACCGACCATCCTGAATTTACCTATTTACCTCGCAAATTCAAGATTGCCATTACCGGCAGTGCCAATGACAGGGCTGCCATCCGGCTGCATGATATTGGCCTGCGGGTTCTGAAAAACGAAGCTGGCGAAACAGGTTTTGAAGTACACGCTGGTGGCGGTCTTGGCAGGACGCCTATTGTAGCCACCAAGGTAAGGTCATGGTTACCACAACAAGATCTGCTTAAATATGTTGAAGCCATTGTCCGTGTTTACAATGCGCTCGGACGTCGTGACAACCTGTATAAGGCACGTATCAAAATACTGGTCCGGGAACTGAAGCCAGAAAATTTTATCCGCATGATAGAGGAAGAATTTGACGCCCTGCCCGATGACCGCCCGCTGGTTAGCAATGAACTGGTTGAGCACTTTAATGCCCGCTTTGTGACGGCATCCTTCGAGGCAGGCAGCGGCAAATTTCCCGCATTTGAAGCGTCACTGGCAAACAATCCTGCCTTTGCCCGCTGGGTTAAACAAAATACTTACCCGCATAAGCAAGCCGCTTATATCAGCGCCGTCATTTCCCTGAAACCGCAAGGTGGGATTCCCGGTGATATGAGTGCCGATGAAATGGATCTGGTGGCCGGGCTGGCTGAAAAGTATTCCCTGAATGAAATCAGGGTCACGCACGAACAGAACCTGGTTCTGCCACACGTGAAAAAAGAAGACCTTTTCGAGGTTTGGCAAACACTGACCAACGCCAGTTTGGCAACCGACAACATCGGTCTGGTCACCGACATGATTGCCTGCCCTGGCATGGACTACTGCAGCCTGGCCAATGCCCGCTCTATTCCTGTCGCCCAAGAGATTGCGATCATGGTTCATAAAAAGAAAATTGAACATGATCTGGGCAAACTTACCCTGAACATTTCGGGTTGTATTAATGCGTGCGCCCATCACCACATTGCCAATATTGGCATTCTGGGCGTAGATAAAAACGGCCAGGAATTCTATCAAATCACGCTTGGCGGCTCTGCCGATGAAAACGCGGTGGTTGGCAAAATCCTGGGGTCTTCCGTTACGTTTGAAGACGTTCCTGTGGTGGTAGAAGAAATTATGAATATTTATCTTCGTGACCGCACCAACGATGAAACTTTCCTGCAGACCTATCACCGTATTGGCGCTGCACCCTTCAAGGAGGCACTTAATGTTGCTGGTAAATAAATTTGGAAAACCCGCCCAGGATCAATGGCAATATGTGGGTGCTGAAGATACGCTTCCCGGTGATGGCAGCATTGCCATTACGGTAGACAGATGGGCAGAAATTGAAAACCTGCCAGTTCGCAAAGGAATATGGTTAAACCCTGGCGATAATGTGGCCGACATTGCTGGACTGTTGCCACAGGTAGAGCTGGTTCTGATTGATTTCCCGAAATTCAGGGATGGCCGGGGATTTACACAGGCCAAGCTGATTCGTGAACGGCATCAGTTTAAAGGTGAAATACGGGCCGGTGGCCATGTATTACCAGACCAGTTTACCGCCATGATTACTTGTGGGTTCAGTAGCGCAAAAGTCTCCAAAACCTTTCCTGAAGAGCGCTGGCTTGAAGCCGCCCAGCTTGCCGAATCACATAAAACCAGCACGGCACCAGGCAGCTTATTGAACAGGCTGGTTGGCGTTTATGGTTCATAGGATAAGGCTGCATCAGAGAAATTCTCATTAAGCAGGCGGATATTGGGCTTAATTGCTAACCGTCCTGCCTAAATAAAAAAGGCTTGCAAGCAAAATGGGCAAGCTTTTTTTGCCTTCCGCCCCTAACGTCGTCTCCTACGCCATCAGAACCTTCTGTAGCTACTTCTCATCCTTACGGATTGAGCCCGATTCAAACGCGCCGCTTCACGTTCAGCAAATGCTTCCTCTCCGGCTTCGTATGAGCCTTCATAGGAGCAATTCCCCCACCATCCACACTCACTCACGAGATTTGAAGATACCCGGTTTGTTGAAAAACAGCCCGACACAAGCGCGGCAAAAACCAATATGGAGGCAATTCGGTACAAATTTTGAATAGGCATCATTCTGACTTTAAAAAGTGATGTAAATTTTTATTTAACGTAGGCATAGGACAACTAAAATACTTATTCCGTCTTTTTTTCGGGTGGCTTTACTATACTTGCCAGTGCGTGCGTAACCTGCCTTATATTGTGGTTACCAGCTGCTTCAATCCTTTGCTTCTGGCCTCAAACCATTCTGTACCGATGGCTTTAAAGCTATTTTCGGCCTCAATCTCTTTTACCCGCTTTTCCACCTTCTTCTGGTAGCCGGGGTCAGTGCCATTGGGGTATCTCCATTAGGGGTATCAAGTTATACCCCCAAATGTACCCCCTAATGGGGGTATCTTCAAGCATCCTTTTGTCTTAACTTATACCCAGTCCAGACAACAAAAAACCCCGTAAATGCTTGATTTATCGGGGTCTTGTCTTATGTTTTCCTTGCTTGTCTTTAGGCATCGGTACTGGAACATAACTATTAATTGAAAGCCGCATGAATAAAGGATTTATGTTTTTCAAAAAAACAATATACCGTCATTTATACCGTCAGTTTTATTTTTACCCCCCAGGATAATGACCATTGATGAACAAACGAAACAGATAAACTACCGACCCGCACCCCTAACCCCTTAAAACCACAAGGAACACAAGGAACACAAGGAACAACCGCATAAACAAAGGCTCTTAGCCGTTCCTTGTTGAAAATAGGAGAAGGAACACAAGGAACAAACGAAACAGATAAACTACCGACCCGCACCCTTACCCCTTAAAAGGAGGTGTAACCCATAAAAAAGCCGCTCAAATGAACGGCTTTTTTATGGGTATAGTTATTTTAATTCTGCGATAACTTTTCAATATCCAAATGGTACAACCTTGTTACTCCGTCTTTAGTTCGGGTTTTTTTACCAAACTGACCCGCTGGATCTTTGACTAAAAAAGCATCAATACTTGCCAGTGCCTGCGTAACTTGTTTTATATTATGATTGCCTGCGGCCTCAACTAAACCCGCATTGGTAAACATATAAATAACCTTACCGCCATCAATGCGCTTCCAGCCTGCCCGGTTGGTTACAGTGCGCTCCTCACCCTCTACCGCCTCAAAACGTGCACCACCATGAGTATCTACAAAATCAATGATATTTCTAAATATGGCCACATCTTCAGCGTTACGGCCATTGGTTCCCCGGTGTTCAAGCCAAACCTTAAAGCCATGCTTAGCGGCTTGTATGGCCTGCCCTTTGTCCCAGGTTAATATATTGGCCTGTATTGCCAGCTCGCCAGCCAGTGCGCACAAGGCGAATAACTGGGCGGCTCGTCTTTCTTGATCGCCTGTTTTTTCAGTGGTTATCTCGTTGGTAATATCATTCACCATGTTTGAGAAATCAAACTCATCATTTTGTGAAAGCGCTACCAAATAACAAACAAAGGCTTTTCCGGCATGGCCGTAATGCTGGTTACTGGCCGCCTTAAGGTGTTGGGCAAATAAAGCCGGGCTACTCGCATCATGAATGGTATTGAAAAAGCCGTATTGCTCACCTGTGGAATAAATATCTAAAAACCGGATACCCTGCCCGGCCATTGGCTTGATATAGTCCCTTGCCAGTGCATCAGGAATGGAATATTCACCATTACTGATGCAAAACACCCGCCAACGGGCAACACTGCGGGCATCTCCCCTTTCATTTGCCCGACCCTTTCCAATACCGTTAAATAAAGAATAAATGGAACTATCAATATCCTTTGCTTTGCAGGTGTGGATTTCATCCAGCCCCAGCATGGTATCTGTATGCAGCCGGGCTGTACCCTCCAGGGCGTTAGCCGTTGTATTCCAAGACTGGTAATACTCCCCGCCATGCCCCCAAACCGAAGCGGCCGCTTCCAGTGCCGTACTTTTACCTTTACTGCTATCACCATAAAAATGTAAACCACCGCCTTTATGCCCAATTTTCTGAAGCAGTGAGCCAGCAAATGCCCCACAAATGGCCAATTGCAATAACGGGTTGCCTATGGCTCTATCTGATATCCCTTTTTGCCAGCCGTCTAACGTTCCGGCCTGACTGTAAGCCGCAATACGGCCACGAGATTGAAACCACACATCACCCGAGCCGATTACTTCATCGGGTAAAACAAAACTGTCGCCATGCCAGCCTGTAGAATGGGCAGCTTCCATATATTTTTCAGGGCTTCGAGAGTTGATATAAGCGTTAATGCGCTTCTTATGATGAAAATCAATGTAAAGCCCCTCATTGCCCAGCACCCTGATTAAATCGCCTGATTGGTCGTTTAAAACCATATCCATCGGCACATTTAAACGCTTCTCACCCGTGCGATCTTTGGGCTTAAAAGCAAGCAACTTGCCGTAATTCTGGCCGCTGGTGTCTTTGGTGTCTGCAATGATTTTCAGGACGCCACATAAATAATCATCAACCGGGTTTTGTGGTTCCCCGTCTTTTGTCCTGGTGGTGTGATGGTAATACACGCCTTCCCGATATTGACGGCCAGCCCGTTCAAACTGTTTTTCATAAACCCGATAACATGGCCTTTCTTCTATGGCCGGAAATGGGTCTGATTGAGCAATAACCTTAATCTGGTTATCAGGGAAAACGGGTTTAATATCAATGTTTAAACCATTTCTTATTGCTGTTTTTGTACTCATTTGATAAACTTCTCTTCATTGATGTTTTTATAACATTTAAAGCTGATATGCACGCCCTGCATGTCGGCTTTTTTTCAACCCCCTACCTTGTAAAAATCATGTGGGCAGGGACTTACAGTTACCTACAATTGCCTTCTTTGCGGGCAATCATTGCATCTATTTCGCACTCCTCGTATTTTCGGCGTTGCTGGTCATTTACCTGTTGCTGGATTTCGTACATCCTAGCCATCTGGTCAAGCTTCGTTTGATTGTTGGCAATCGTAGCCTGCTCGGCTGCAATCCGGCCTTGCAGGTCTGTGGCTGCTTTTATGTCGGTGGTATTGTTCAGAGCGGCTTGTAGGGCATTTATGTTTCCCTGACGTTTTTTTGTATCGGCAAAAGCCGTTTCTGTCATTTTCTGGATACTGGCCAACATTTTTAAATTAGCTACCGGGTCATATTTTTTAGGGTCAGTCAGGTTACTGGTATCGATATTCACCATTTTATAAATGTCGTTCCATTCGTCAGGGATTTGGTCTTTAACCGTGTCTTTAAGCAAATTACCCATTTCACGACCACCCGTCAGAGCTTTAACCTGATTTTTTAACTCTGTGATTTGTGAAATCTGATTATCAATCTGTTCCTTCATCTGGACGATCTGTTCTCCATATTTCAGTATAGCGGCCTCGTCAAATACCGGTATGCCTGCTGCACTGGCTTTGGAACCCATAACAACCATAATGACTACACTATTAAGCAACTTCATTTTTAACGTCCTCATTGAATTTAATTTTTAAACCTTTCAGGGCAAGCCTATGAAAGTGATAGCTAGCAAAAAGAATCAATCCATAAATAAACATGGCATCAATATAACCACCCGATGGGGATAGTTCGAATGACATGGCATATCCACCTATTGCCGTACTTAAAACACCAATCACAATACCAATCATCGGATATTTTGTTACAAGCCAAACGCCAAACGGCAAGAATAGAAGCGGAACAATTATGTATACCTGATAAAAATCAACTTCAATTAAGCCAACCAACTGAAAAATAACAATAAAAACACCACCAATTAAACCAGCCATAACAAGCCCATACGCCAGCAAAAAAGCAATTGATGCGTTATAACTTTCTTTTTTAATTTTCGCCAACCAGACAAAATATTTTTTTATTTGCTTAAACATTTATTTCCCATTTCTCATAGAACCGCCACTACGGCCACCACCTTTACGTAAATTTTTAAGGGCCTGCGTTGCCCGGCCAAGCGTTCTGCCATGCAAGTCAACCCCTGCGCCACCAGTCAGCGCTGACGTGATACTGGGCACACTCCAAACCAATAAAACAAAAAGAACCGTAATAGGCACCATTGACAAAATAATATTCAGTAAAACGCTCACTTTTGATATTGTCGTACTACCCCAACCAGCTAACTTATCTTTGACAAAATCCATTTGCATCATAGTAATGACTGCGTACATCAAGCATGTAAACGCAACATTCAATATTTGCCCCACCCAATTCATAAAATATTGTCGAGTGGCCGGAAACAAGGCAGCTCCGATAAAAAACGGGCCAACCATAAGGACTAAGGCTAGAATTAGCTTCGCCAATAAATAGTAAAAGAAGCTGATACCAACCAAAATTACTCCACAAATCAAAACCACCACCAAAGACACCAGCGCCAAAATTTTGTAATCAATTTGGGTCATACCAAATGTGCCACTTAGTTTTATGATTGCAGCAATAATGTTTGAAATATTTTCGTAAGAACTTGAAAACAAATTCGGTGAAAACTTCTCCCCGCTGTACCAACCTATCATTTCATCAGGCAACTTATAAATGAAACTTGCCAAATAAGTATAGTTATCAGCATTGAAAGCAAACGCAATCAGTAACAGCCAGCCAATTGCTTTTTTGCTTAAGTCTAAAATAGATTCATCTATGCCCTTGTTGTAGTAATAAAAAGACAACAACATGATATAAAGAGCAAAACCCATGGAAAAAAGGGGCGCTATTTTTTTAATCATGTCTCCCAATTTAGTAAAGGTATTAACCCCGGCCACGGTAGTCATAAATGTAAAAATTTCGTTCATGATGTCAGTCATGACTTACCCCTTAAATTCCTCTATCCCGTATTTTTTGGCGCAATCCACGCCTGTACTCTTTATCATTTCATCTATTTCGCACTCCTCATATTTTCGACGCAAATTGTCTTTATCACGTTCGGAAAGCATTATTTCCGCCAGCTCCTGAACGGCATCACGTTCGGGCTGTTTGTCCTCTTTGCACCCGGTCAAAAACAAAGAAACACCACTGATAAACAAAACGGTAAACACTGACTTTTTCATAAGAAACCCCATTAAAAAAAACAAAAAAATTTCAAAAATAAATTATTTCCATTGACTCACTTACAATTATTTTTACGCCATAAAAGAGGTTCTTTCAAAAACTCTTCAAGCGTACTTTGATGCCAACGGATAAAACGATGGCCTCGAATATCTGGCAAAGGCATCTGATTGCGAGCCAGCCATTTACGGGGCGTATGAATGCTAACGCCAAGTATCCCAGCCACATCTTTCAAAGAAAGATAGCTATCTTCTACTCTCACAACATCTGTTTCTGTCCTGTTTTTCATACTTAAAATCCTTCTAAATCACCTTTCAATATCAATATCTTTTGACCTTGTGAGATTGCCTTTAACCGTGTCAAACTGGGCTTGTGCCTTTGTTTGCGTGTTAGCTTGGCCTAACTGGTTAGCTAACTGGCTAATGGCTCTGGCTTCGGTCTTAAAGCCTTCCCTATACAGCGCCATAGCAAAGCCTGTATAGTTTTCCTGAATTATTTTTCGGGTCTGCATTTGCTCTTTTAAAAAAGGGTGCAATGGCCGTTTGTTGTCTTTGAGCGCCTGCATAAATTCCTGAATGTGCTGTTTCTGCACCTCCGGCACTTTGCCCCGCTTCTGAATGTTCCTGATGATGCCGTTATCCGCCTTTTGCGTTTGCCCTCGATGTTGCCGCCTTGTGGCCGCACAATCTACGCCCTGCTCTCGCATCTTCTCGGCAAACAATACCCGCCAGTGATACAGATCATTTTTACGGGGGTTCATGCGCTGGCCTAATTCGTTCTGCATACTCACCATTAAATGTACGTGCGGGTGCGGTTCATCGGTATGCAAGGCAAATACGTATTCATGATCAGAAAAAGCGGTTTTAGCGAACTCTCTGGCCGCATCCCTAACGGATTCTGGCGGGGTGCCGGGCGGCATGGATAACACGATATTCAAGGCTTCCCGCTTTTTACCCGATGAAGATAAATAGCCGGCATCATGCCAACGCTGGGCAATCTCCCTGGCTTGGCCTTTTGATTGATGAATAAAGCCGTCCTTATCCTCAATCGCTACCTGTCCATTACGGCCAATATAATCAAGGTGGTTTTTAATACCTGTCTTACCTGTTGAATTGCCTGTACGTTTGGGGATTTTCACCATGACTTCAGGCTTTTTTAAACTGGCTGCCTGCAAGTTTTTAAACCCTGTGCCTTGCTTAAAGCTGATACCACTACCACCCCCCCTTTTAGGGTTAATGCTCCGGCCACGCCCTAATAACCAATCATCAATTTGCGCATGAATACCCATTCAAAACCTCGATTGGCTGCGTAAAATCAAGCCGTTAACGGCTTTGATATGTCCATCAACCGTATGCCGTAAATCACGAATCAGGGCGTTATCCAGTTGCGGGTAGTGCACGGCATTTAATGCCTTGGCAATTTGGTTCAGGTTATTGCCAAGGCGTGATAACTGGGCGTTTGATTGATAAATAGCCGTTATTTCATTTTGGGTAACAGTCGTTTCCTTGCTGTATAAGCCCATCAACAAATAGGCAACATAAGCGTTAATACTCATGCCTTCCCGGTCTGCATCTTGCTTAAATCGTGTATACAGGGGTTCCGGCAGACGTACCCTTAAAGGTTTTCTGTCTTGTGATTCCCAATTACGGGGCAAGGGTTCAGGCTGGCGCTGTGGCCGTGCCAGCAATTTGATTAATTCCTGACGCACTAAAGCCGACAAACTGGGCTTTTTATGCGTATGCACCAAATCACAAAGCTGGCTGTATTGCTCACCAGTCAAGCCATGCACCATAAAACGGCAGGTTTTAGGCTTATTCATGGGCTTTGCTTTCTGCAGGTGGGTTTTTTTCACGCCATAAATATGGCTCTTTTAAAAACTCTTCAAGCGTGCTTTTACGCCAACGAATAAAACGATGACGTCTAATATCAGGCGCAGGTATTTTTTTTTGTACAAGCCATCCTCGTACCGTTGTTGGACTGATATTTAAAAGCTCAGCCACGTTATTGACGGTCAAAAGCTTTTCGGACATCAATTCACTGGGTAACATATAATAATCCTAAGTAAGTTATATCAATATAAAATAATTATGTTTTAATTATTTATAAACATGGAATCAATATATCATAATTATGGAAGATAATGAATCTGTACCTAGTGAATTTGAGCTTATAACAATGAGAATGAAAAAAAAATTAGCTCTAACCACCGATGCTCAAGTAGCTAATATGCTTTGTATGAATCCACAAGCTTTTTATGAACGGAAAAAACGTAACAGCTTCCCGATTAAAGCTTTACTTACTCTGATGGAACAGCAGCCCGGCCTGCCTCTTGATTATGACTATATTGTTAACGGGGTTCTTGACAAAATTGATGAAATAGACGATTCACACCTTGACGAAGCAATGTTTCAGCTAAGTCAATTAAATACAACCCAACAACATTTAATTATGGGCCTCATAAATCAATTATATTTAGCTCAAAAAGAAATTGATTTTTATACTAAAAAACCCTGAGACCCTTACTGTTAAAGGCTTCAGGGGTTTAGCTGATTTACTCTGATTTCCCGTTTTTAAACATTTCTGCCCGGGCTTTTTCTATATTCCACTTCATATATGCTTCAAGGTCGTCCATGAAAATAGCGGCATCATCATTGGCAATATCAAGCATATTTGAATAGCTGTCGGCCACGGCTGCACCTGCTGACGCTATGGCCGCAACTTTACCCTGCTTCATGATGGGGTTTTCCTCGGCATTCAATATGGTATGAATGCTTTTCATCAGGTGGCTTAGTTCGTCAAAAATCCGGCTGGCATCATTGAGTAATAGCAAAGTATTGGCAATGTGCTGATTAATTTCTTGTCTTTTTTCGTTATTCATTGCCTGCCTCCTGTGCAAAATCCTGGTATTTTTCCGCGAGAAATTCCAGCGATTCATTATACTTGTCAATGATCTGTTCAAGATGGATGCAGATACTCATGTAGTTGACTGGGCCAGTTGTGCCGTCATGGCCGTGCTGTTCGGATAGCAGGATTGAGCCGGATAAAGATTGAACAGTAAACAGAAAATCCCTGATTTCGGATATTTCTTGAGCTATCGACTGATAGTTTTTGATGTGATTGGTCATGCAAGACCTCCTTGTACAGTATCAAAATACCGCTTCTCACTGCTAAATGAGGTGGGCGGGCAAATAGCGGGGTTAGCAGACCGAGGTACAAGAACCCGGCAGGCCGAAGCCTCCCCACTATCGCCCACCCATAGGAGGTGCACGAAAGCGACGGACACAAAAAAACCGCTTTTAAGCGGGGTGTCCGCTTGTACCATTCAGGCTGCTAAACCTGATGCCGTTTGTTTTAGGCATGCAATAAATATACAGGATTCATACAGACTTAGCAAGCTATTGTCTTACTCTTTTTCGTGACTATCACTAAATAATAAACGACCCAATTGATCATAAGCTCCTCTTGCAATTGGAGTATTTCTAAATTTAGCCATCTGCAATACCATCAGACAATCTGATTCTTTCCATTCGTCACTGTGACATTCCATAATCCTTGTTAATGCTGAGGTTCGTTGTTCTCGTTTCCGCTGTGCGGGTGTCATAGCTTGCGGTCCAATTGGTTTACGTCCGGACTTGCCAGTAACTTCATTCATTTTTTTACCTCAATTTAGTGATTGTCACTATTTTATATTGTGATAGTCACTAAATCAATGTATATATAATATTGTGACAGTCACAAATTAAAATATAAATAATAATGTGACAATCACGAATTAAAAGCATTAAAAATATTGTGACAGTCACTAAATAGCCATGTAATGGCGTTTCCGGGCAATGGCCGGAATTGTTCAAAACGCATCGTTTTGAGGCGCTCGGCCTATCCTGCATCTAGTCTTTAAAAGCTGTTCTCTTCCGCTAAATTTATCTATCTTTCGAATGCCTTCGAATTTCTTGATATTTATTAGAATTTCCTCTAACTATTTGATATTTATTAGAATTTCTTGTTATTTCTTGGAATCAATTAGATTTTTTTGGGTGGAACGCAGTTGCCATATGGTTGGTTTTGGTTGGCTTATGGTTGGTTTTGGTTGTCTTATGGTTGGTTTTGGTTGTCTTATGGTTGGTTTTGGTTGTCTTATGGTTGGTTTTGGTTGTCTTATGGTTGGTTTTGGTTGTCTTATGGTTGGTTTTGGTTGGCTTATGGTTGGTTTTGGTTGTCTTATGGTTGGTTTTGGTTGGCTTATGGTTGGTTTTGCTTAACCGCTAGTTAAATTCAAGTTAAATTCAAGTTAAATTCAAGTTAAATTCAAGTTAAATTCAAGTTAAATTCAAGTTAAATTCAAGTTGTTTTCAAGTAATTTCAAGTCCAAAGCTGGTGTAAAGGCAGTGGAAAGGCGGTGTAAGGCGGTGTAAGGCGGTGTAAGGCGGTGGAAAGGTGGTGTAAGCCCACTCCACAGATCAGGTGCCAAGATAAGCCCAGCTTTTCATAGCATTACAACATATCAAACACTACCGCCCGCTGGTTGGTGCCTTGATTACACTTTTGCTAGCGCAAAACTGCAACCAAGGACGGGTTATGTCTCCGACGGCCTGCCGGGGGCTTTCTATTACATATTTCCCAATAAAAACAGCCGTGGATAACTTTTTCAAAGTTACCCACCGCTTGAACTGAATTTATCAAAAAATATTAGAACTTCTTCTTTGATAAAAATAAAATAACTATATTACCAAAATATATATATATTTAATAAAATATAACTAAAAGTTTGTTCCTTATGTTCCTTCTCCTATTTTCAACAAGGAACGGCTAAGAGCCTTTGTTTATGCGGTTGTTCCTTGTGTTCCTTATGTTCCTTGTAAAAAATAGGATTGGGGTATTTTTTAAATTCATGCCACTTTTACAGGGAATAAAATAACGTTTGAATCCAGCTTACTGTCCAGATAATCCCCCCACCACTGCATCAGTCTATGCCGTTCTTCCAAATGCAGGGAATGATCATATGCCCGCCTTATCTTGTTGCGTTCTTTATGGGAAAGTTGCCGCTCGATAACATCAGGGTGAAACCGTCCTTTCTCATTCATCAAAGTGCTGGCCAACCCCCTAAAGCCGTGGGTGGTTTGTTCAGCATGAAAACCAATGGTTTTTAATACCTTATTAATGGTACCGTTGCTCATTACCTTGCCATCACCTTTTACGCTTGGAAAAAGGTATTCTCCCCGGCCAGTAAACGTATGCAATTCTTTTAGCAAATCCACGGCCTGGCGACATAAAGGGACAATATGACTAATACCTGAAGCCTTTTGGATTAACTTACCTTTCATTACCTGGCTTGGGACATGCCATTCATTCTTGTCCCATTGGATATATTCCCATTTACTATTTCTAAGCTCAGCACTTCTTAAAAAGGTAAGCACCATCAGCTTGGTGGCTATCTTGGTTTCTGGCCTGCCCCTATAGGCATCAATACTAATCAGTAGTTCGGCCAGCTGGCCATCAGATACATGACGATGATGTTTTACTTCTGTCTTTGGTTGTAGAAACTGCCCCATTCCATAGGAAACATCCTGATCAGCCCGGCCAGTGCCAACGGCATACCTTAGGATATTTCCCATCACGCTTAAAGCCTGTTCCGCCATGCTTAAGGAGCCTCTAGCCTCAATTGCCCTGACAACATCCAGCACATCCGGAGCGACCACCTTATTAACCGGGATAAAACCAATCTTGGGGTAAATGTCTTTTTCAAGTAAGGCTTTTGAACGTTTCGTATGGTCCACACCCCACCCTTTACTTCTGGTATCAAACCATTCGGTACCGATAGCTTTGAAGCTGTTTTCGGCCTCAATTTCTTTTGCCCGCCTGTCTGTTTTCTTCTTATAACCGGGATCTATTCCATTGGCCAAACACTCTTTAGCTTCCCTAAGCTTTATTCTGGCATCTTTCAAGCTCACGGCAGGATAAACACCAACCGCTAAAGTTTTACGCTTTCCTAAAAAACGATAATCAAAGCGCCAATATTTTGAGCCACTGGGATTAACCAACAAGTAAAGGCCTGTACCATCCGCCATTTTGTAAGGTTTTTCTTGTGGCTTGGCACTTTTAACTTCACTATCTTTTAAATTCATGACGGTATCTCTTTTTGACGATATAACTTATACCGTCATTTATACCGTCAAATGACGGTATAAACAAGTACCACATTGTCTTACTATATCCTACCTACTGGCAACAAAAAACCCCGTAAATGCTTGATTTATCGGGGTTTTGTCTATGTACGTACTTATAAGTATTTAATGCTTTGGTAGGCGGTACTGGAGTCGAACCAGCGACCTCTACGATGTCAACGTAGCGCTCTAACCAACTGAGCTAACCGCCTTCAGGAAAGAATATAATTATATGTACCAACTATAATTCCGTCAACC
>Ga0172382_10006569_pt1 | contig 16829 bp, 14 predicted proteins | sample Leawel138RmetaG_FD_122245 | JGI IMG/M metagenome (GOLD analysis project Ga0172382, IMG submission 122245) | Leachate microbial communities from a municipal landfill in Southern Ontario, Canada - Leachate well 138R metaG | ecosystem: Engineered > Solid waste > Landfill > Unclassified | place...
CTTAGCACTGGTGGCGGTGCTGGTCTGTTTGATTATGGGCGGTATGAGTGGCTCAGGACCTGCCGATGCTGCCGCAGTGGCGATGGTGATGTTGCCCAGCATGACTAAAGCAGGTTATCCGCGTCCGTTCTCGGCCTCTTTAATTGCCGCAGCCTCGTCCACAGCGATACTTATTCCGCCGTCCATTGCGTTGATTTTATATTCAGTGATGATGCCAGGTTTGGATTTGCGTGCGCTATTTGCCGCAGGTTTATTCCCAGGTTTATTAGCGGGTGCATCTTTACTGGTGCCCGCGTACTTCTTGGCCAAGCGTAATGGCTGGGAAACGGTAAAGAACTCTGATGAAGAGTTGCCATCGATTCGAGCCAGTTTTGTCAAAGCCATTCCGGCTTTATTAGCGCCGGTGATTATTTTAGGTGGCTTACGCTCTGGGCTGTTTACCCCGACTGAAGCAGCGGTTGTGGCGGTGACCTATGGTTTATTGATTGGCACTTTTGTATATCGACAGCTTAACTGGTCTGGCCTGATTGAGATGTTTAACGAGGCAGTAAAAATCTCTGGCATCGTATTAATCATTATTTCCTTAGCCGGTATTTTTGCGTGGGCGGGTACCACGCTAGGCACCTTTACTCGTTTAGCAGACGTTATTCTTTCCATCTCTGACAGCTCGTTGGTCTTGCTATTATTAGTGATGCTGCTGGTGTTATTGGCGGGTATGTTGCTGGATGCCATTTCGATCTATTTGATTTTGACGCCGATCCTTGTGCCATTAATCCAATACTTTGAATGGAACCCGGTGTGGTTTGGTATTTTGTTGGCGATGAATATTGCCATTGGCCAGTTCACCCCGCCGGTGGCGATCAACCTGATGGTGACTACCAAAGTCGCCAATATACGGCTAGAAGAAACCTTTGGTTGGGCGATGCTATTTATGCTCACCATGTTTAGCGCACTGCTGCTGGTCTTGTTCTTTCCGCAAATTGCACTCTGGCTCCCTGAGTACTTGGGTTACTCCACAACTTAAAAATCATACCCTGCCTATTAGATTTAACAATGAGTAGGCAGGGTGCGGGGAAAATAAACGCTTAATCCAATGAGGATTGGTTTTTCAGTCTAAATTGTATCAATTCGACAGTACCCGTGACAGAAAGGTTTGTGTGCGTTCATTTTGCGCGTTGTCGAATATCTGCTCTGGTGTTCCCTCTTCAATGATGCAGCCTTCATGAATGTAGATCACACGGTCTGCCACTTCACGGGCGAAACCCATTTCGTGGGTGACCACTACCATGGTCATCCCTTCTTTAGCCAGCCCACGCATCACATCCAAAACCTCACCCACCATTTCTGGATCAAGGGCTGAAGTGGGCTCATCAAACAGCATCAGGCGCGGCTCCATGGCTAATGCTCTGGCAATGGCCACACGCTGTTGTTGGCCGCCAGACAGTTGGCCAGGGTGTTTATGGGCTTGGTCAGCAATACCCACACGATCCAATAAGCGATCAGTGAGTTGTGCTGCGCTTTTTGCGTCTTGGTGTTTCACTTTCATGGGCGCTAGCATGATATTGCGCTGCACCGTGAGATGCGGGAAGAGATTAAACTGTTGAAAAACCATGCCGACTTCTTTGCGAATGTTATTCAACGCCTGCTGACTTTTACCCTTGGGTTCAAGGGTCTGGCCATCCACCTCGAGCTCCCCTGAATTGTACTGTTCAAGCCCATTAATACAGCGAATCAAGGTGGATTTGCCCGAGCCACTGGCACCAATAACCACCACCACTTCGCCTGCTTCCACTTGCAGGTCAATATCTTTAAGCACATGCAGTTGATCAAAATACTTGTTGAGCTTGCGCATTTTTACAATATGAGACATGACGTGACTCCTCAAACTGCGGACTTGCCGCGGTGTTCATAAATACGCAGCAGAAGAGAAAGGGATAAGGTGATGGCTAAGTACATCAGCGCAATGGCAAAGTACACTTCAAAGGCAGTAAAGGTATTGGCGATGTACACCTGCCCTTGGCGGACCAACTCACCGACACCAATCACAGAAAACAGTGAGGTGTCTTTGATACTGACAATGGCCTGATTACCCAATGGTGGAATCATGCGGCGCAGGGCTTGCGGCCATGTCACATACCAAAATGCCTGCACTCGGGTTAAGCCCAAGGAAAGACCGGCTTCTTGCTGACCTTTGGCAATCGACTGTACACCGCCACGCACCACCTCAGAAATATACGCCCCTGAGTTTAAAGCAATGGCGACAATGGCTGCGGTAACCGGGTCAATCGGCGCACCAATCAAATCAGGTAAGCCGTAAAAAATAAACAGCACTTGCACCAAAATGGGTGTGCCGCGGAAAATTTCTATATAGGCGGTTGCCGGCCAGCGCAGATACCACTTTTTATTAAGACTGAGCAGACCAAATACAATACCCAACAAAAAACCAATGGCGATACCGCCAAAGGAAATCATTAAGGTATAAGGAAGGCCTTTTAATAAAAAGGGGATAGAGTTGATTGCTGCTTGCCAGTCGAATTGGAACTGGTTTTCCACGTAAGAATGCTCCGGTAATTATAAGGAAAGGCCGGAGATATTCCCGGCCTTAAGCTGAATTACTTCGTTTCCGGCATTTCACCGAACCATTTTTCGTAGATTGTTTTGTAGGTACCGTCGGCTTTCATTTCAGCCAAGGCTGCGTTAACTTTTTCAACCCAAGGGCTGCCATTCACTAAAGCAATGCCGTACTGCTGCCCTTCATATAAAGGACCTGTCGTCTTAGTGCGGCCTTTACCTTTGGTGCTAGCAAAGTAACCCACGTTGGGTGCGTCATAGAACACGGCATCAATCGCACCTGACATCAGTGCCATATACATATCAGAGCTGCCTGGGTAAGGGGTAACGGAGCTCTTATCGCCTAACTTTTCGGAAAGAAAATTATAACTGGTGCTACCGATTTTGGTACCGATTTTAAGGCCTTTCAGATCCTCAATAGTAGTGACCTTATCATTATTGGCGCGCACCAAAATACGCAGTCCTGAGTCATAGTAAGGGTCTGAGAAGTTTACAATTTTCCCCCGGGCTTCTGTAATGGTGATCCCGGCTAAGGCAATGTCCACATTGCGGGTTTGTAAGGCAGGAATAATGCCGTTGAAGTCCATGGTCGTTAGATCATATTCAAAGCCTGCGCGCTGCGCGACTTCGGCAAGAATATCCATATCAAAACCGATCATTTCGCCGGTTGCTGGGTCCATCATTTCAAAGGGTACAAAGCTTGGGTCAGTCACCGCTTTCAGGGTCTCAGCACTTGCTAGCGTCGCAGCTGAAGTGAGTGCGATACCGAAACCAAAAGCTTTTATCCATTTTATAGGCATGTTTGCTCCTTTACAGTGACCGTTTGATAGTCATTCACGGTCACTTGCTTATTGTTGTTTTAATATTCTGCCGAAACAGTCTAAACAACACGATACTATGAAGTTATATGAGGTTAAAGGCTTGGTGTTGCTTCAGTCGACTAATGTCCCCTAAGTGTCTACTCGAGCATGTGACTCCCAAAGGTTGGCATACCATTCGTTATTACGGGCTGTATGCTGCGGCAAGTAAGTTAAGCGATCAGATATGTCGCGAACAATGCGACACGATAGAACCTTCGATCACCGGACGTCCTAGGCGGGCCGTCATTGCATTTCGCGTTAAGATTGCAGAACAAGCGATTGGTTTGAAATGACGATTTATAAAAGTAAAATATCACTAATATTTTTCTTCATTACGAATTAATAATTAACTGTGGTGGCTCTAGTGCCCTAAAGCTGAGAATGGATATATGAGTAAAAGTCATGAGCAGTTGTCATCCAGCATTCTCTAGGGTGAATGGTGTGCCAACTTTTGTAGATGTGGCTGTATTGCAGTGTTTGAGTGGTAAGGCAAGACGTTATCGCATCACTGCCCATCTTTGCTGGTAAAAATTTTAGCAAGGGTTAACGTGCCAGCCTCTAATGGGCTGCCTTTGCGATAAACGATTGATAGCGTCACATACTTTGGACCATGGGTTACGGGAGTCATGATAAGTGACTTTTCATAGCGGCTGCCGACCACCATGTTTTTGCCAATGATGGTGTAACCCAAGCCTGCTGAAATGCAGCCTAAAACGCCATCCGCGCTACTCATGATCATGAGTTCATCACTACCGCGTCCAGCTTTTTGTTGCCATAAAAATGCGTGGTTTCTGTAGCCGCAACCTTCGTCACGCACAAACAGGACAGGGTCATAATGACTCTCCGCAGGGGTCACCATGACCAGTTCTTCTTTCACAATAGGGATGACGGCAAGCTTTTCATGTTTGGGTGCATTGCCTATGGCTGCGCAGTCTACCTTGTTGTTTAAGACGGCAAGTACGAGTCTGTCGCTGGTATCCGTAAAAATCTTTGTTTGAATATTGGGGTAATCTTGTTTGAGTTGCTTGAGTGCTAAGGGCATGTGAACCGCAGCAAAGGTTTCAGGCATCCCAATTCTCAGTTCATAGCTGCCTTTGTCACGCAAGATAGCGGATTTAGCCTGATGCTCTAGCTGTAAAATGTCTTCGGCATACTTGCAGAGCTGTTGCCCGCTTGGTGTTAGCTGCAGTTTTCTGCCTGCTAATGTGAATAGCTTTGTATCTAGCTCTCTTTCTAGTTTTTGAATGCGGTTGGTGATATTTGATTGAACGGTATGAAGCTTATCTGCTGCGCCCTTAATGCCGCCTTCATCAACAACTGCCTTAAAGGTTTTTAGCGCTAAGATTTCCATATAGTTCTCTAAAATTGAAGTTTTTATTCTTAATAATTCAATTTTTAAGGTTATCAGGTCGAGGTAGCCTTTGTTAATAATCTTTTAATAATACGGTGGTTGATATGCTAATGGAGCTGACTCGAGTTCGGGTCTATTTTGCCGGAATCTGCAGCTTGATCGTGACCGCTGGTGTGGCCCGTTTTTCCTACAGTCTGTTATTGCCCATTATGCAGGATGGTGCGGGTCTCAGTGAGTTGGGCGGCGGGTGGTTGGCGACCTCTAATTTCATGGGGTATATGGCCGGAGTACTGCTTGCTTCTAAATTGCACAACCTCAATTATAAATACAATTTGCACCGTGCCTATCTTATCTTGAGCGTTATCACCTCAGTCGCTATGGTGATGACAACCGATATTGTTCTTTGGGCTGTATTGCGATTCCTTGCGGGAACTTGTGCCTCTGGAGGCTTTATCATTGCCTCTGGTTTGATTTTAAAATGGTTGGTTAAAAATAATCATCGCGCTGAGTTAGGCATTCATTTCGCAGGTGCCGGTGTGAGTATTATAGTCACATCCGTGTTAGTCGAAGTGATGCTGAGACTGTCGGCTGACTGGCAGCAACAATGGCTGGCGTTGGCTTTTATGGCTGCCATTGTCGCGATTCCTGCATGGTTATGGATTCCACATCCTTTTGTGGATGGGCAAGATGTAACGACCACAAAAGATAACCCTCCGAGCCGAATGTTTACTTCTCTTATGATGCTTGCCTATTTTTGTGCGGGTTATGGTTACGCTGTGAGCTCCACCTTTATTGTGGATATTGTAGAAAGAACGCCAGGACTAGAAGGGCGGGGGACACTTGCGTTTTTATTGATTGGGTTTGCAGCCATGCCGGCCGCATTGGTGTGGGATAGAATAGCGAGAAAAACAGGCTATCTTTATGCGCTGTTGGTGGCTTATATTCTGCAAGTGGCCGGCATTATTCTCCCAGCCATCAATGATACCTTACCGGTTGTTTTGTTAAGTGCATTGCTATTTGGTGGAACCTTTATTGCCTGTGTTAGCCTAGTACTCACGATGGCGGGTAAGTTTTTTCCAAGTAACCCAGCTCGATTTATGGGTGTTATGACACTGGCGTATGGGGCAGCTCAAATCATCGCGCCGGTCTTTACGGGATATCTTACCGCTGCGTTCGGTAGTTATAACCTTGGGTTGTACTTGTCGGCAGGCGTAATGATCATCGGTGCTGTGTTCTTGCTTGGATTAGTGCGCCTAGAAAGACGTACTGTGGGCGAAGAAGCGTTTGGATAGAGCTGAAATGACTACAATGTAGTTTAATTCGTTTGGCTGTTTATGAATAAAAAAGAAGATGTAAATCCTGGCAATTGCCCTTTGTGCCATAAGCCTAATTCTTGTGGTAATTTGTCAAACAGGAGTACACCGTGTTGGTGTATGGATGAGGACATTACGTTCCCTGAAAGCTTATTAAGCCAAGTCGTCGATACAGCTAAAAATAAAGCCTGTATCTGCCAAACTTGTGCATTCAAGCATGAAAAGGGCCAGTAGTCAGTGAACCTAACAAATGCATGAAAATGGGCTGCTTAACAGTGGGTGGGCCCTTATCCATGCTGTTGTGGAATATTCGGATTAAAAGATCTTAGATTCCGTACCCACTCGATAAAAGTTGATTTTCTTTACTCGCCTTCATTCACGGCATCCATAGTAAGGTCAGGTAGACCGGCATGATACGGTCGAACTGTTTGCAGTGTTAATTAAATCAAGCATCAGTAGGTGCTGATAGAGTAAAAAGGAGATTGTATGAGCGATGTAAAGTACCCCATTAATGGAGCCTGTCAATGCGGGAGTGTTACTTACACGTTGAGCGAGCCGCCATTGATGATTGCCGCGTGCCATTGTCGAGAGTGTCAGAAACTGTCAACCAGTGCATTTAGTATCACTGCATTCGTTAAGTCTGAGTCCGTTGAGTTTGATGGTGAAATGAGTGAGTGGGCGCGTGGTTCAGATAGTGGGAATATAAGCGCCGCTAAATTCTGTCCCACCTGTGGAAATCGTATGTACCACTACAATCCTGATGACAAAGACATTCTTAAACTCAAGCCAACGAACTTGTCAGATACAAGGATTATCAATCCTACTGTCCATGTTTGGATAAGCGAAAAACAAGACTGGTATCAAATACCTTCGGGCGTAAAGACATTTGAAAAGCAACCGACATAGCCCTTTAGCCGCATAACGCCCACGCCCTGCATGAGGCTGCACACAGGGTGTTTTACTACGAATGATGAATCTTGGTCAGCCATCACGTATTCATACTGATCCGGAGTTTTAGAGCTACGCCATGAACCTTTGGAGGCTTCCTATTTGGGAGCCAGTACTGGATAGATTTTAGTTCTGCTCAATGAGGTTCATTAATCAGTAACTCACCGGAAATAATCTGCTCTTTGCCGGTTTCCGGGTTTTTATAAAGACCGCCGAACCTGACCTTGTAGGCGGTGATGTAAATGTCCTTACCGTCCACTTCTTCGCCCCACTTGGTTTTCGATTCTGGGATGTTATAGCTACCAGATTGGCTAACAAAGGTTGCGTTTTCTTGCTTCTTGAAAGTGATCTTTAGATACGAGTGGTCGAGATCCTTGGGATCATTTTTGAAAGGTGCAGCAACAATCCCAACTTTGTTACTGACGATGCGTGCCGCGATTGCAATTTCATCGTTTTCCATATTTAAATGGAACAGGTCCTTCTTCTCCTCTTTTTCTGCATAGGAGCGAGTGGTATCGTTCTTAAAGGTGACCGTGTTTGCCCATTGCCCGCTGAATTTCTGTTCGTCATCCTCATCCCGATTGATGTAAATAACGTAGAAATGAGGATCACCAACTTGCCCCAACTCCTCGGGCATCTGATCGATTTTTTCTTCAGTTTTGATGTTCTCATCGCCGCTTTTTTTGCCTTCTGCCCAAGCCGTCATTGGCGGCGCGAGGAGTAAAAGACAGGCGATGAAAGATAGGTTTCTTAGGTTTTTGCGTGTGCTGATCGTATTCATGTTGTGCAGTGTAAACATACGCCGACGGTGATGGCAAGATAGGGCAGTTTGAGTTGGCGCTGACTGCGCATTATATGTGTCGATTGTGTCTGCCCTTGGGTGCTATTTTAGTTTAGGATCGAGCCTGACATGACTTTGAATCATGAATTGCTAACTTTATAAGTGCGATGACAGTGTCGATGCCCAAAATCAAGGGCTTGGCTCTAAGCTTTTGCTGCTAAGTGGATAATAATAAAATATGAATTTTGATATCCGCACGTTATTGGTTGCAGTGACATTAGTGACCGCATTTTGCGCAGGCGCCAGGTTTTTACTGTGGCGGATGCACCTGACCATCCCTGGGCTTGGCCACTGGGCTTTGGCGGGTGCTAGTGCTGTCATTACGTTTTTATTGATTCTTTCTTATGGAATATTTCATTGGCAGCCATCTTTATCATTGGCGCAGATATGTATAATTATTGGTCTACTGCTGAGTTGGGATGGGTTTCGACGCTTTATTGATAAACCTCCGCTAAGGCCTTCTGTTTTAGTTGGTATTTTGGCTATCGGATTGATTTGGAGCGCAATAGCACAAACGCAGTACTTCGTAGATACGGTGGTCGTTGGTAATGCTCTTCTGGTGGCAGCTTTATCATTCTTGATTGCCTGTGATTTACTCCTTTGGCCTAAAGGAAATACACCTGTTATACGATCCACTGGCGGTATTTTTGCCATCAATGCAATTGTTTTTCTGCTACGCGCCATTGTTGCTCAGAACACTCCAGAAGAGGTCGACCTATTGAATCCAAATGGTGCGGCCGCTGCTATGTTGTTGTGGTTATTGTGTTCGATAATTGCCATTACGCTGGGGATGGTCTTGATGACAGCCGAGCGCTTACAGATCGACCTCAACAAACAAGCGAACCATGATCCCTTAACCGGTGCACTTAATCGTCGATCATTTAGTTTGCTGTCTGAAAAGGCCATGGCTCATTGCCGTCGTCAGCAACTGCCATTAAGTGTTTTAATGATAGATCTTGATGAGTTCAAATATGTAAATGACCATCTGGGCCATGAGTTTGGGGATAAGGTTTTATGCAGCTTCGTTACAGTTGCTCAGACAGTGCTTAGGGAAGAAGATGTTTTTTGTCGTTTTGGTGGTGAGGAGTTTGTGGCTTTATTACCCAACACTGGGTCTGCAGATGCATTAGTGGTGGCCAATCGGTTGCGCAGCGCCTTTGAAATAGAGTCGGCATTAATAGAAACAAAGCCGAATCATGAACCCTTTGCAATTACTACCAGTATTGGTATTGCAGAGCTTCAACACGATGAAAAATTTGAAAGTTTGATTCGTCGTGCAGATACAGCTTTATATCTAGCTAAAGATAATGGGCGTAATTGTTGTGAAGTAGCGTATTTAACGAATTAAATTCATCGAAAAACACTTTCTGTAAAGTTGTTATTTGTTTTTTGCGCACTTTTTTGGATAAAACAGCAGCACTTCATACCGCCGCTCATGCTGTATGAGGCGTAGCTGAAAGCACTTTTTTTGCTGACGGAAACAGGAAAAACCAGACTGTTAAGCTCTAAAAACAGCCAGAATGCCTAAGTTGATAAGAACAAAAATAGGGTATGCCACAATGAACCTACGTCAGCACAGGATGATGAAAAGCACTATTTTATGGACTTGAACAGCGCCTGATACAGACGGGCCTTGCCACATATTAATAAAATTAAGGTATACAAGTGAGTACATTAAATATTGAAAAACTGGTGAGCGATTACCCTCTACTGAAAAAGCTGATCGCTTTAGAGAGTCTCAGTTGGTTTAACCCACATATCACCAGCTTGGCCGAAGGCCTGCCTTATGTCGGACTTGATCAAACAGATATACATGATGCCAGTCAGCGACTGCAAAGATTTGCGCCATATTTGGCCAAAGCCTTTCCGGAAACAGCCAAAACCAACGGTATTATTGAATCAGACGTTGTTGCTATTCCAGCTATGAAAAAGGTTTTGCAGCAGCAGTATCAAACTGAGATTAGCGGGACGTTACTGCTTAAAAAAGACAGTCATTTACCCATTTCGGGTTCGATTAAGGCGCGTGGCGGGATTTATGAAGTATTAACCCATGCTGAGCAGCTGGCCATCCAAGCAGGTTTGTTGTTTGAGACGGATGATTACAGCAGACTTTTAACCGATGAGTTTCGAGACTTTTTCAAGCAGTACAGTATTGCTGTCGGCTCGACCGGTAACCTGGGTATGTCGATCGGCATTATGAGCGCGAAACTGGGCTTTTCGGTGTCGGTGCATATGTCGGCCGATGCGCGCCAATGGAAAAAAGATAAGCTGCGCTCGCACGGTGTCAACGTTGTTGAGTACACGCAAGACTATGGGGTGGCTGTTGAACAAGGGCGCAAAGAGGCAGAAAACGATCCAAACTGCTTTTTTATTGATGATGAAAACTCGCAAACACTGTTCTTGGGTTATGCCGTTGCTGGCGAGCGCTTAAAGCAGCAGTTCGCAGACATGCAGGTGCAGGTGGATGAGCAGCACCCGCTGTTTGTTTATCTGCCGTGCGGTGTGGGTGGCGGTCCTGGCGGTGTGGCCTTCGGCTTGAAAATGGCTTTTGGCGATCATGTGCACTGTATTTTCGCCGAGCCTACCCATGCGCCGTGCATGCTACTGGGTATTTATACCGGTCTGCATGACGGTATTTCAGTTCAGGATATTGGTATCGATAATGTCACTGCTGCTGATGGGTTGGCGGTAGGTCGCGCATCTGGTTTTGTTGGACGCGCTATGGAGCGCTTGCTGGATGGTTTCTATACTCTGAGTGATGAAACCATGTATCGGCATCTGGGTGAGTTGAGCACGTATGAAGGTATTCAGCTTGAGCCTTCTGCATTGGCGGGCATGCCCGGCCCAGTTTGGGTTACTGGCAATCAGGAATACAGACAGCGCTTGCAGCTGGATGAGCACAGGATGAAAAACGCCACGCATCTGGTCTGGGCAACGGGCGGTGGTATGGTGCCTGAGGCTGAGATGGCGTCGTATCTTGCGCAATCGAGCATTTAGGTGCTGCCGTTCAGGCGTGCTCTTGGCTGCGCCTGAATACACGCGAACTGACAATTAAGTAAAACATGCAAACGCATCCTTGGCTTGTGCTGTATGACATGCACCGCTAGCGTTGCTGATGTGTAAAAAAGGATCTGAAGCTTTATGAGTGATTTAGCAGCATCCAGCCGGCAGCGGTTCTGGTTAGGTGCAGGACATATTCTGCCACTGTGCTTAGCTGTGTTGCCATGGGGGGTGCTGGCGGGGTCTATGGCGGTGAGTCATGGTTTTAGCCCATTACAAAGCATTGGCTTATCGGTGTTTGTTTTTGCTGGTGCTGCGCAATTAGTCACCATCAGTATGGTTGCTGCAGGCAGTGGTTTTATTGCGATTTGTTTAACCATCCTCATCATTACCGCGCAGCATTTACTCTATGCACTGATTTTGCGCGAGCATGTTTCTAGCTTGCCGTTAAAAAAACGTTTACCGGTCGCATTTTTATTGACCGATGAGCTGTTTGCTTTAAGTGTGGGCAAGCGTTCGTATGATTTTGCTTATTTAATGGGCGCAGGGCTGTGTTTTTATCTGGCGTGGGTTGGCTTTACCGTGGTTGGCGTGCTGCTGGCGGCATCGGTGCCTAACCTTGCTGACTACCACTTAGATTTTTCCATCGTTGCCACCTTTATTGCCATCATTGTGCCGATGATCAAGCGTTTCAGTAGCTTAGTTGGCGTGGTCATTTCTCTGCTTCTGTCGTTAGTGTTAAGCAGTTTGGATGTCTCGGGTGCGATTGTAATTGCAGGACTCGTCGGCATGCTCTGTGCTGTCAGCGTCGCGCGCTTACGCGGTGAAGCCGCATGATCTGGTTATTGATTTTCACTCTGGCTGGTATCGTGTTTTTTAACCGCTACCTGTTATTAGAGCCACGTTTGCCGATTCGCTTGCCGAGCTTTGTACGCCAAGCATTGCAGTACTCGGCTCCCTGTTTATTAACGGCGATTTGTGGGCCTATTCTGCTGGGTACGAGTGGTTTAAGTGGCCTCGCCAGCAACCCTTATACCTACGCAGCGCTGTTCAGTATTGGCTGTGCCTTGGTGATTAAAAATATGTTGCTGTCAGTGCTGGTCAGTTTGGCGGGGTTTTATGCGTTGCTGTATCTGCTCGGCTGAGTGGCGTAGACAACCACCCAGCTCGATCAGTTTACTGCTTGGCAGTGCTGATTTTATCGACTAGATAGACCAGATGTTGATAACTTAGCTCGCTGTAGCTGCTTAACCCCACTTCACAGGTGCGGCTGGTGGAAAATCCGGCGCTGCAGCTGCCTACGTGTGAGGCCAAGTCACGTAGCGCATGCTGATTTAGCGCGGGCAGGGTGAAGCCTTTATCACCGGCAAATCCACAGCAATGAATGCCTTCGGGTACGACAATCTCTTGCGCGCATTGCTTGGCAATGGCTAAAAAGTTATCGGCTTGATTAAGGTGTTGGGTGCTGCAGGTGATGTGCACGGCGATCTTCGTGTCGAGTGGCTTAATGTCTAAACGTGGCAGCACTTCTTCACGTAGAAAACGCACGGAGTCATAGATTCTTAAGCGAGGGTCATTCAGGTCTTTGAGTAAGCGCAGGGTGCAAGGGCTGGTATCCGAATAAATCGGATCTTGGCCGTTACCGCTGGCGCGCAACAGCATTAAGGCCAACGCGTTGAGCTTCTCTGCCGCTTGCTGTGGATAACCTTTGGAGGCAAAGGGCTGGCCACAGCAGTTGCTGTCCATTGCTTCGGGATAAATCACTTGGAATCCGGCTTTTTCCAGCAATTGCTGGGTTTTATCACGCAATGGTGTTTGCTCAGCATCTACATGCGCTGGCCCCATCACCTGTGAAACACAGGATGCAAAATAGACCACGCGTGGTTTATCTACAGCGGCACTGCTGCTGTGGGTAGCGACTGACAGCTTCGCAGCCTGTGGCGTGGCCGGCAGATACACAGGTAGTTGAGGAAAACCTTGATGCAGCTGTGTTGACCAGCGATACATGCGTGGTGCGCCCAGTACTTTACGCGCCCACTCAGCACCGACCAGTGCCCAGCGTGCAGCGCTTGCCGCCTTGGCAAAAGAGCGGGCTAAGTGCCGTGCAGTATCAGGGTGTTGGGCTTGGCTGGCGCGCAGCTCGCGGATTAAATCACCGGTATTGATCCCAACCGGACAGCGCTGTGCACACAAACCAGTTGCGGCACAGGTGTCGATGCCGTGGTATTGATAGCGCGCTTCCAGCTCTGTCGTATCGATGCCGTTGCGTTTTTTGTCTTGAATGTCGCGCCAAGCGACGATGCGTTGCCGTGGAGATAAAGTTAAGCCGTGTGACGGACACACCGGTTCGCAAAAGCCGCACTCGATGCACTTATCAATTAACGGGTTCGCCTCGGGCATGGGTTTGAGGTTTTTTAAGTGGATCTCGGCATCGTTGGAGAGCACCACATCAGGATTTAAAATGCCTTGTGGATCGAGCAAGCGTTTAATCTGCCACATCAACTGATAGGCATCGCTGCCCCATTCCAGCTCAACAAAGGGTGCCATGTTACGTCCAGTGCCGTGCTCGGCTTTGAGTGAGCCAGCAAACTCGACGGCCACTAAATGACTGACGGCCTCCATAAATGCACGGTAGCGGGCAACCTCCTCAGGCTGATCAAAGCGCTGGGTAAAGACAAAGTGCAAATTACCTTCCAGGGCATGGCCAAATAAAATGGCTTCGTCGTAGTGATGCTCGTCCAGCAGAGCCAGCAGACGATTGACGCCTTCGGCCAGATGTTCCAGTGGAAAAGTCACGTCTTCAATAATCACCGTGGTGCCGTTCTCGCGCACCGCACCGACTGCTGGAAAGGTGTCTTTACGCATGCGCCACAGCAGTTCATAGATGGCCGGATCTTGGCTAAAAGCGATGTGCTGCTCTTTAGGGAAGTGCGCGATGCTGTGGTTGATCTGTTGCAGTTGTTGATCAAGTAAAACGTTATCAGCGGCGCGGGACTCAATCAGCAGGGCACAGGCGCAACGGCCCAGTTGCTCAATCCATTCAGGCATTCCAGCCATATGCTGCACGCTGCGTAGGCTGCGACGATCGAGTAATTCCACGGCAGAAACTGCTTGTTGCTTGAGCAGCACCACCGCTTGGCAGCAGGTTTCCACATCAGGAAACACCACCAGTGCTGTGGCTTTGTGCGGGTAGTCGGGCACAGTGTCGTAGGTGACTGAGCTGATAAAGCCTAAGGTGCCCTCGGAGCCCACCATTAAGTGGGTGAGAATATCTAAAGGGTCAGTGAAATCAATTAAGGCGTTAAGCGACAGTCCTGTGGTGTTTTTTAAACGGTATTTATGTTTGATTCTTGCTGCCAGCGCGCTGTTGTTACGGGTGTTTTCTGCCAGTTGGCTGAGCTGTTCGAGCAGCTCACGATGACTGTGGCGAAAACGGCTGACGCTGGCTAAGTCAGCACTGTCCAGCACGCTACCATCGGCGAGCATAAGGCGCATAGCCGACAAGGTTTGATAGCTGTTTTGTGCCGTGCCACAACACATGCCGCTGGAGTTGTTGGCGACAATACCGCCGATCTTCGCCGCATTAATTGACGCGGGGTCAGGGCCAATTTTACGTTGCAAATGCGCCAGAGCTTGATTGGCATGTGCACCAATCACTCCAGGTTGCAGGCGGATACGTTGGCCGTTATCGAGGATTTCTTTGTTATTCCAGCGATCGCCAAGGACGATGAGCACCGAATCGCTGATGGCTTGCCCAGATAAACTGGTACCTGCCGCACGAAAGGTGACTGCTACTTGGTGGATACTGGCCTGCTGCAGAATCAACGCGACTTCAGCTTCGGCTTCAACGCGGATAACCAGTTTTGGAATTAAGCGATAGAAACTGGCATCGGTACCAAACGTCAGCGTCGATAACGGATCAGAAAAACAGCGCTCGGCTGGAATCTGTTGCTCGATCGCTGTTAGAAAGGCTGCCGGTAGACTCATGCGTCCTCCACGATTAAAACGATTAAATCTTTGGGGCCATGTGCGCCATAGGCTAACACCTGTTCAATATCGGCCGTTTTGGACGGACCAGAAATCAGCAGCAAGTTGGTTGGCATGGGTTTGGGCCAGTGCTGTTGCGCTTGGTACAGATTGTCATAGATCTGGCTCGCGCTCAGCAAGGCAATATGCAGCGGCGGCACTAAACTCATCAAACGTGGCTCATCAGGGCTGGGCTGCACCACCAGTGTGCCGGTTGCAGCAATGCCGGCTAGGGTGCCTGTAAAGCTAGCGGGCACATCATCAAACAGCTCACGCTTCCACTCTTCAATGGGGCGGTCATAGGCCAATAACTGTAATGGGTTCTGCTGGGCCTGGCAGTAGCTGCTGAAAGCGTGTCCGTGTGTTGTGTTGGGTGCGATCAGCAGTTTATCTATTTGGCGCTGGCCTAAAAGTTGGCTGAGTAACGCTGGCCATGCGTCGCTGCGGGTCAGGTGCACTTCGCTGTGTACTGCTGTCATGAGTTCTTTTAGACGCGTGGTGCGCTCCGTAGCGTTGTAGCGCCAAGGCTCATCGACCAGCGTCGCATCAAAAGGATCTGCAATCGGTGTGGTGCCAGCTAGACTGCTGCGTAAGCTGGCGAGAATCGTCTCTCTGGCACTCATGATTTTTTCTCCAAATGCTGTTTAGCCAATTCATGCAAGCTGCGTTTTGCGAACTTGGGAGCACTGTGGTTTTGTGTCCAAGGGCCGAGATTCTTAGGTGTCAGTCCGCCCAAGCGCGTGGCCATAAAAGTGCCGGTTTTATACAGCCACGGCACGCTATTAAAATACTGCCAACCTTTCCACAATAGGCGCTCTGAGCCTGAATAGCGGCTGCCTTGGCCATCCATGATCTGACCGGCTTGTTGCGGTGATTTAACATTTTCTTCACGCAGGCGGCGTAATAAAGCAGGGATCGGAATTTTAACGGGGCAGACTTCACCACAGGCGCCGCAGAGTGACGAAGCTGATGGGTGATCTGGAGTGTTTTCTAAACCTAACAAGTGTGGCGAAATGATTTTACCGATGGGGCCAGGGTAAACGGTGCCATAGGCTTGACCGCCAATTCGTGTATAGACAGGACAATGGTTCATGCAGGCACCGCAGCGGATGCAATTGAGGGTTTGTCGCAGTTCGCTATCGGCAAAGGCTTGGCTGCGACCGTTGTCCAGTAACACCAAATGCACTTCTTCAGGGCCATCGAGCTCGCCGGGTTGGCGCGGTGCCGAGATCATATTCACATAAGTGGTGATGCCTTGGCCCAGCGCAGAACGGGTCAGCAAGGACAGCAGCGGTACGGTGTCTTGCAAATTGGCGACAACTTTTTCAATCCCCGTCACAGCAATGTGCACCGGCGGCACCGTGGTCGACATGCGGCCATTGCCCTCGTTTTCCACCAATAATAAGGTGCCGGTTTCGGCGACAGCAAAGTTCACCCCTGAGATGCCAATGTCAGCATGAAAGAACTTCTCGCGCAAAATACCGCGCGCGGACTGAATTAAGCTATCGACATCATCGGTATAGGGCAGAGCTAAACGGTGTTCAAATAACCTGCCAACTTGCTCAGCATTTTTATGAATGGCCGGCATGATAATGTGGGTGGGCTTTTCATTATCCAGCTGAATAATGTACTCGCCCATATCCGATTCAAGCGCTTCAATGCCGTGCTCGGTGAGGTGCTCATTCATGGCCATTTCTTCGCTGACCATGGATTTACCTTTAATCACCTGCTTGGCATCACGTGTTTGCGCGATTTTTAACACAATGTCAGTGGCTTCTGCTGTGCTGCTGGCCCAATGCACTTGAACACCTGGCTGGGTTAGATTGGCTTCCAGCGGTTCCAGTAAATCTGGCAGTTCGGATAAGGCGCGCGCGCGAATTTTATTGCCAAGCTCGCGTAGGTTCTCCCGTTCATCTTCA
>Ga0172382_10006570_pt1 | contig 16822 bp, 15 predicted proteins | sample Leawel138RmetaG_FD_122245 | JGI IMG/M metagenome (GOLD analysis project Ga0172382, IMG submission 122245) | Leachate microbial communities from a municipal landfill in Southern Ontario, Canada - Leachate well 138R metaG | ecosystem: Engineered > Solid waste > Landfill > Unclassified | place...
ACGAGTTCGTCGCCGTGGACGAGCTGCGGAAATGCCTGTCGTTGCTCTCCTCGCTGATTTCGGAGTGCGCGCGCACGCGGCAGGCCGCGCCGCTCGGCGGCTGAGGAATTCGTTCAACAGGAACCTTGCAGGATGCGGAAAGTGGCGGCGATGACCGAGGAATTTGGCAAATACGATTTCGGGCTGGACGCCGGACAGGAGGAGCGGGCGGCGCGCCTGCACCGCGAGGCGATCATCGTCGACACGCTGCATCAGGGGCCGTGCGGGCGGCGCGTCTTCACCGACGCGATGGTCGAGGTGCTGGCCAGGGAATATGCCGAGCACCGCGATCCGCAGCGGGCGGTTCTCGACACCTGGAACATGCCGGTGCGGCTGGCGCTCAAGGGCGAGTTCCCCGCGCTGGAGCAGGTCTGGCGCGCCTCCGGCCTCACCGTGACGAGCAAGCAGATCGTGGCGATGGGCTGCACCTCGGACTTCGCCTACTCCCAGTCCGCCTTCTCGTGGTTCTCCTTCCTCCAGCAGCAGTTCGACACCTTCCCCTGGCTCAGGAAGATACTGGTCGCCGACGACTTCGCCAAAGTGAAGCGGGAGGGGCTGCTCGGCTCGTTCATGAACAGCCAGGACACGGTCGATCTCGGCTGGGACCTGAGCCGCATCGACACCTATCACGGGCTCGGCATGCGCATGCTGCAACTCACCTACAACTCGGTCAACCATGTCGGCGGCGGCTGCACCGACCGCACCGACTGCGGCGTGACCTCGTTCGGCAAGTCGTTCATCGAGCGCATGAACGGGGTCGGCGTCATGGTGGACATCAGCCATTGCGGCCGCGCGACCACGGTGGACGCCTGCAAGCTCTCCTCGAAGCCGGTCGTGGCCTCGCATGCCGGCTGCCACGCGCTCTATGCGGCGGCAAGGAACAAGACGGACGACGAGATCAAGTACATCGCCGACACCGGCGGTTATATCGGCATCTATTGCCTTCCCAACTTCCTGACCCATGCCGAGCAGCCGACGGTCGAGCACATTCTCGACCATATCGACCACGTATCCGGCCTTGTCGGCTGGCAGCATGTCGGCATCGGCACCGACTGGCCCTACTCGGCGCCCGATGAATGGGGAAACGCCCGCCTCGCCGACTGGATGCTGGCGATGGGCTTCAGCGCGAAGGACGGCTTCGCCAATCCCAAGGTCGTCATCGGCTTCGACGACCACCGCGACTTTCCCAACATCACGCGCGGGCTGGTCTCCCGGGGCTACACCGACGAGCAGATCCTCGGAATTCTCGGCGGCAACTTCATCCGCGTGTTCCGGGAGACCTGCGGCTAGCGCGGGAGCCGGCGCGGAGATTCCCGGCCGCGGGGTCGCGGCAGGCAGGACATCGGATCGGAGGTTCCAATGTTCGTTCCAGTCTACGACAGGGAAAAGGTCAATCGCTCCTTCGGGCCGGCGCTGGAGGCCGCCGTCCTGCGCGTGCTTGCCGGCGACCTCGACGCGGACCGCGAGGTCTCGCTGCTCGAGGCCGAGTTCGCCGCGTGGAACGGCGCGCGCCACGCCGTCTCGGTCAATTCCGGCACGGCGGCCATTCTGGCGGCGCTGCTCGCCGTCGGCATCCGGCCGGGCGACGAGGTGATCACCGTGCCCAACACCGACGGCGCGACGTCGTCGGCCGTTACCATGTCGGGCGCGAAGCTGGTGTGGGTCGATGTCGATCCGGTCAGTCGCACGATGTCGGTCGAGGCGCTGGAAGCGGCGCTGACGCCACGGACGCGTGCGATCGTGCCGGTCGACATGTTCGGCCATCCGGCCGACATCCACCGCATCAACGCGCTGGCCGCCCGCTACGGCATTCCGGTGATCGAGGACGCCTGCCTCGCGCCCGGCGCCACCGTCGACGGCGTCAAGGTGGGCACCTTCGCCACGGCGACGTGCTTCAGCTTCGGGCGCAACAAGCATCTGGGGGCCATCGGCGCCGGCGGCTGCGTGCTCTCGCAGGACGAGCACCTCGCCGCGCGGCTGCGGATGCTGTCGGGCTACGGCGAGACCAGGGAGCGGTCGCGCTCGAAGTCGGGACCGGGGGAGGCGGCGTGGTTCTGGCACGAGACCATCGGGCTGAACCAGCGGCTCGACGAGATCCAGGCGGCGATCCTACGCGTCAAGCTGCCGTCGCTCGACGCCAACATCGCGTGCCGGCGGGCGCAGGCGCGGCGCTATGGGAGCGGGCTGGCCGGCACCGCCGTCGCGGTGCCGCGCTGCCGGCCTGGGATCGACCATGCGTGGCGCAACTATGTCGTCGAGGTCGACGACCGCGACGCGGTCCGTGCTCGGCTGGCCGAGCGCGGCGTCGGGACCAACCTTTGCTACACGCCGCCGATGCACCTGCAACCCGCCTTCGCCGGGCTGGGGTGGCCGCGCGGCAGCTACCCCGTCGCCGAGGCCATCGCCGACCGGCTCCTCGGCCTGTCCATCGGGCCGCATATGAGCGAGGTCGAGCAGGACTACGTCATCGAGCAGCTAAGGGCATGCGCCGGCGGCTGACCGGAAAAGCGGTCGAGCAAAGGGAGGGTGGCATGAGGGAAGACGCGGTCGAGATGGGTTTTGCGCCGCTGCCCAATGAGAGCGGGTTCTATGAATGGGACCTCGACGGCTATGTCGTCAGCACCGACCGTCGGCGGCTCGATCTCGCGACGATCGAGCGGTTCCTGTCGCGCGAATCCTATTGGGGCAGGGGCCTTTCGCGCGACGCCATCGTCCGCTCGATCAACGGCTCGCTCGCCTTCGGCGTCCATGACGGCGCCGGCCAGGTGGCATTCTGCCGCGTCATCACCGACCTCGCCCGGGTCGCCTATCTGCTCGACGTCTATGTCGATGCGGCCCATCGCGGCCGGCAGATCGGGACGCAGCTTTCGGCCATCGTGCGCACGCATCCCGACCTCGCGACGGTAAAACGCTGGCTCCTCGTCACGCCCGACGCGGCGGGCGTCTATTCGAGGACGGGATGGAGCACGGCCGCCGAGCCCGGGCAGATCATGGAGATCGTCGGCGACGATCCGGCGCGCGCGGACCTCAGGCGCCTGTTTCCGAGCCGCCGGACAGGGTGACGACGCGGGAAGCGGGCAGATGTCCGTGCTTGCCTCGGCGCCTGCATCGACGTTGACTCTCGCAAGAAATCATATAGGTTTATTGCATATTGCATATTGCATATGGATGTGAATTCGGGCGCCGTCTTCTGCGACACGATCGCGTCGCGAGGCTGCGTAGGTGCAATCAGGAAAGCAACGGCGATCGACGCTCTCGCGATTAAAGGGGACCAGAAATGAGGCGACTGATACTTCCTCTCCTGTGCGCAACGATGGGGCTGCTCGCCGTCCCATCTTTCGCGCATGCCGACGATCTCGTCGTCAGCGCGCGCATCGAGCCGATCATGGACCCGTGGCAGCAATGGGCCACGCCCGTCGTCGGCATACAGCAGCATTATATGGGCTACCTGACGGCCACCGACCGCTTCGGCCAGCCGGGGCCTGCGCTCGCGACCTCCTACGAGCAGCTCGACGGGCTCTGGCGCTTCAAGCTGCGCGAAGGCATCACTTTCGACGACGGCAGCCCGTTCTCTGCCGCCGACGTGGTCGCCTCGCTGAACCGCGCCCGCTCGTCGGACGCCTCGATCTCCGGCTTCTCCGGCATCTTCGCCGGCGTGACAGACATCGTCGCGGTCGACGACCATACGGTCGAGATCCGCACCAGCCGCCCGATGCCGACCCTTCCCGTTGGTCTTTCCCAGGTGGCCATCGCGCCGGCGAGGATCGCGGAGAGTGCGTCGCGCGCCGATTTCAACAATGCCGAGAGCAATGTCGGCATCGGCCCGTTCAGTTTCGTTGAATATGTCCCGGGCAACGTCCTGCGGCTGAAGCGCAACGAATCCTATTATGGGCCGAAGCCGGAATGGGAGAACCTGACCTTCCGCATCCTGCCCGACGCCAGCGCGCGCGTCGCGGCTCTGCTCGGCGGCGACGTCGACATCATCGAGGCGGTGCCCGCCTCCCAGATCGACGTCATCAAGTCGAACCCCGACCTGCAGGTCGTCACCGGGCCGTCCGACCGTTCGGTGTTCTTCTTCGTGGACAGCGTTCGCGACGTGACGCCCTTCGTGAAGGGACCCAACGGCGAGGCGCTGACCGACAATCCGCTGAAGGATGTGCGCGTCCGCGAGGCGTTGTCGATCGCCATCGACCGCAACGCGATCCGCGACCGGCTGATGGGCGGGCTGTCGCAGCCGAGCGGGCAGATCGTCCCGGAAGGCTTCGGCGGCTATGCGGAAAACATCCCCGTTCCGGCCTATGACCCCGAGCGCGCCAGGCAGCTTCTGGCCGAGGCGGGTTGGAAAGACGGCTTCACGCTCACCATGCATTGCTGGGACCTCTATGCCCAGCAGTGCCAGGGCGTGCCGCCGATGCTGACGCGTATCGGCGTCAAGACCGAGCTGACGATCCTTCCGCGCGCCGCCTATTGGCCGCAGATGACGGACCGCAACGGCGAGCGTGGCAGCTTCTTCGCGATGAGCTGGGGCGCGACCAGCGGCGGCGAGGCCAACGTGCTGGAGACCGTCATCCACACCTGGGATTCCGACAAGGATCTCGGCGCGTGGAACCTCACCGGCTACTCAAACCCGGAGATCGACGCGCTGGTCGAGAAGGCGATGTCGGAACCGGATGCGCCGGCCCGCCACGCCATGCAGGCCAAGGCGATGGAAATGACCATGGAGGACATGGCCGTGGTGCCGTTCCATGTCCTGCCCGTCATCACCGCCGCGCGCGCCGATCTCGAATTCGAGACCTTCGCCAACGAGAACGTCTATGCGGCGTTCGTGAAGAAGAAGCGTTCCGAGTAGAAGGATGCGCCATATCGCGCTTTCGCAACCTGTTGCGGAAGCGCGCCTCGCGACTGCAAGGGGCCATGCAGGCGCGGGGTTCGACGCACCACAAGCAAGAACGAAGGAAAGCATCGTTCCGGCGATTTCCTGAAACGCCGGGACGATCGAGAGATTGGCAGAGATGGCTGTTTACGTCCTCGTAAGGCTTCTGCAGGGGATCTTGCTGGTCTTCCTGATGTCGATAGTCGCCTTCTGCGCCATCTATGCGGTGGGCAATCCGATATCCGTGCTCGTCAGCCCGACGACGCCGCAATCCGTCATCGACAAGGTGGTTTCGGGTCTCGGCCTCGACCGGCCTCTCCACGAGCAGTATCTTATCTTCCTGCGCAACCTGCTCGACGGGGATTTCGGCTACTCCTACGTCACCGGCCAGCCGGCGCTGGGGATGGTTCTGGAGCGGTTTCCCGCCACGCTCGAACTCGCGCTCACGGCAATGGTGATCGCCATGCTGGTCGGCGTGCCGCTCGGGGTCTGGGCTGGCTACCGGCCCAACGGCGTCGTCGGCCGGATGGCGAGCGGCTTCTCGATGCTGCTCATCAGCCTGCCGCCGTTCTGGACGGCGCTCCTGCTCATCATCGTCTTCTCGATAGAGGCGCGGCTGCTTCCGACGGGCGGACGGGGCGAGGTCGCCTCCGTGCTCGGCATCTCCAGCTCGCTGTTCACGCAGGACGGGCTGCGCCGCATCCTCCTGCCTGCGGTCAACCTCTCGCTGTTCCCGATGGCGATGTTCATCCGCCTGACATCGGCCGGCGTCCGCGAGACCGTCTCCGCCAGCTTCATACGTTTCGCGCGCGCCAAGGGACTGTCGACCGGCCGCATCCTGTCGGTCTACATCCTCAAGAACATCGTGCCGCCGGTGGTGACCGTCTCGGGCATCATCTTCGGCATGCTGCTGGCGTTCTCCGTCATCACCGAGTCGATCTTCTCCTGGCCGGGCACCGGCCATCTCATCATAAAATCGATCCAGACCTCCGACAGGCCGGTCGTCATCGCCTATCTGATGTTCTCCGTGTCGATATTCATCGTGATCAACATCGCCGCCGATGTCGTTTGCGCCGTCGTCGATCCGCGGATCTCCTTGTCCGGGAGCCGATGATGGCCGCCTACGCCAGAAGATTCGCCAGGAACAGGATGGCCGCGCTCGGCGCCGGCATCCTCCTCGCCATGCTGTTCGTCGCCGCCTTCGCGCCGTGGCTGGCGCCGCAGGACGTCTATGACCTGTCGACGTTGGACATCATGGATTCGCGCCTGCCGCCGGGCGGCGAGTCCTTCGCCGGCGGCGTCTACTGGCTGGGGACGGACGACCAGGGACGCGACCTGCTTTCCGCCTCCATGTACGGGCTGCGGGTCAGCCTCGTCGTGGCGCTGGCGGGAACCACGGCCGCGCTGGCGATCGGCGTGTTCTTCGGCATCCTCGCCGCCTATGCCGGGGGCGCGGTCGACACCGCCATCATGCGCGTCGTCGACCTGCAACTGGCATTTCCGAGCATCCTCACCGCGCTCGTCATGGTCGCGCTGTTCGGGGCGGGGCTGGAGAAGGTCGTCCTCGCCATCGCCATATCGCAATGGGCGATATTCGCGCGCACGTTGAGAAGCACGGCCATCGTCGAGAGGACGAAGGAATACGTCAAGGCCGCCGTGACGCTGCGATATTCCTCGGCGCGCATCATGCTGGTGCATCTCCTGCCAAATTCGATCGCGCCGCTGAGCGTGCTCGTCGTCGCCGAGATCGCGGCGGCGATCTCGCTGGAGGCGATGCTTTCTTTCCTCGGGATCGGCCTGCCGGTCACGCGGCCCTCCCTCGGCCTGCTGATATCGAACGGCTATTCCTACATGCTCGCGCGCGAATACTGGATCAGCATGGTTCCGGGCGCGTTCCTCGTCCTGCTGCTGCTGTCGATCAATCTCGTCGGCGAGCGCATGCGCCAGCTCAACGAGAGCTGAGGCCATGACGGACGGGAACGATCAGGTGCTTTCGGTGCGCAGCCTCTCGACCGAGTTCGACGGCGAGGATGGGGCGCTGCGCGTGGTGGACGACGTGGCATTCAGCGTCGGGCGCGGCGAGATCCTCGGCATCGTCGGGGAATCCGGCAGCGGCAAGTCCGTGACGGGCTACTCCATCATGGGGCTCGTCGACCCGCCGGGGCGGGTTGCGTCCGGCGACGTGGTGCTTGAGGGCCGGCGGCTCGACCTTACCGACGACGCCGCGATGCGGAAGGTGCGCGGCAACGCGATCAGCATGATCTTCCAGGACCCGATGACGTCGCTGCATCCGCTTTTGACCATCGGCGACCAGATGATCGACGCGATCCTCGCGCACCGGAAAATGCCGAAGCGCGAGGCGCGGTCGCTGGCCGTCGAGGCCCTGCGCAAGGTCGGCATTCCCTCGCCCGAGGTCAGGGTCCGCTCCTACCCGCACCAGCTGTCCGGCGGCATGCGCCAGCGCGTCGCCATCGCCATCGCGTCGCTGAACCAGCCGGCGCTGATCATCGCCGACGAGCCGACCACCGGCCTCGACGTGACCATCCAGGCCCAGATACTGCACGAGATCCAGATGCTGGTGGCCGATCGCGGCATGGCGGTGATCTGGATCACCCACGACATGGCCGTCGTCGGCCAGCTCGCCGACCGCGTCGCCGTCATGTATGCCGGCCGCATCGTCGAGGAAGGGCCGACGCAGGCCATTCTCGACAGCCCCGCGCACCCCTACACGATCGGGCTGCTCGGCTCGCTGCTCGGCCGCAACAGGGGCAAGGCGGAGCTGCCGCAGATTCCCGGCAGCATCGACAACGCCCACCGCCTTACCGGCTGCCGCTTCGCGCCGCGCTGCGCGCATGCGCGCGCCGAATGCGAGGCAAGACCGCCGATGGTCGAGGTTTCGCCCGGACACCATTCGGCCTGCATTCTCGCGACGGAGCAGGCAGATGGGTGATCGGTCCGCGCTTCTCGACATAGCCGGGGTCAGCAAGGTCTACGAGACCGATCGCGGGGGTTTCCTCGGGTTCGGCAGGCGTCGCAGCCTGCGTGCGCTCGACGGCATCAGCCTTTCCGTCGGGCGCGGCGAGGTGATCGGCGTGGTGGGCGAGTCCGGCAGCGGCAAGTCGACGCTCGGCCGCATCATCGTCGGGCTGGAGAAGCCGACCTCCGGCAGGGTCGACTACAGGCCCTCGCCGGAGCGCCCCGGCGCGCGGCTCGGGCCGCAGATGGTGTTCCAGAACCCGATCGGCTCGCTCAACAGACGCCAGACCATCAGGCAGATCCTGACCGAGCCGTTCCGCGTCCACGCCCCCGAGGTCGACGCGGAGCGGCGCGCGGCGGATCTGATGGAGGAGGTCGGCCTGTCGAGCCGCTTCGCCGGCCGCCGGCCATCGGAGATTTCTGGCGGCCAGGCGCAGCGCGTCGCCATCGCCCGCGCGCTGGCCCTACAGCCGGAGCTCGTCGTCTGCGACGAGCCGGTGTCGGCGCTCGACGTGTCGATCCAGGCGCAGATCCTCAACCTGTTCTCCAGGGTCCAGGCGCAGTCCGGTTGCAGCTATCTGTTCATCAGCCACGACCTTCAGGTGGTGGAGCGGCTCAGCCACCGGGTCGCCGTCATGTATCTGGGGCGGATCATCGAGACCGCCGACACCGCGACGCTGTTCGCCTCGCCGCGCCATCCCTATCTGCGCGCGCTGATCGAGTCCGCGCCGGTGCTTTCGGCAGGCAAGCGGCGCTTCCACCCGATCAAGGGCGAGATCCCGTCGCCCGTCGCGCCGCCGAGCGGCTGTCATTTCCACCCGCGCTGCCCGCTGGCGATGCCGCGCTGCAAGGTCGAGAAGCCGATGCTTCGCGACTTCGGCAACGGGCATCTGGCGGCATGTCATCTGGACTAGAGGTGGACGGTCGCATGGATACGCCCGTGACAATCCCGGAATTCGCCACCGCCGCGTCGATGACCGGCGCTTTCCGCTTGCGTGAGGCGTCGCCCGTCGAGGCGCTCGAAGCCGCGCTGCGGCGCTCGCGCCATGTCGACGCGCGCCTCAATGCCTTCCTTTGCTTCGACGCGGAGCAGGCGCTCGCCGCGGCGAAAGCCAGCGAGGCGCGCTGGCTGCGCGGCGCGCCGCTTTCGGAACTGGACGGTGTTCCGCTCGTCCTCAAGGATACCGACCATTTCCGCGGTCAGAAGCGGCGCTCCGGCAGTCTGTCCAACGCGGACGTTCCGGTGTCGGCCTTCGATTCCCCCCATGTCGAGGGGCTGCGCGCGGCCGGGGTGGTGGTCTTCGCCCGCACCGCGATGGCCGACCTCGGCTGGAAGGCGCTGGGCGACAGCCCGCTCGGCGGCGTCACCCGCAATCCGTGGAACCCAGCGCTGACGCCGGGCGGGTCGTCCGCGGGCTCGGCCGTCGCCGTCGCGACCGGTTGCTCGCCGGTGGCGACCGGCACGGACGGCGGCGGCTCCATCCGCATACCCGCCGCCTTCACCGGCGTTTTCGGGATCAAGCCGACGCTGGGCCGCGTGCCGAGCCTGCGCGACAGTCCCTTCGCAGACATGGTCGTGCAGGGGGTGCTGTCGGCTTCCGTCGAGGATGCTTTCGTCACGCTCGAACTGATGTCACGGCCGAACCGGCGCGACCCGTTCGCCGCGCCGGCCGCGCACGCGACCTTCAGAGGCGGACCGGGCCTCTCGGTGGAAGGCCTGCGCGTCGCCGTCTCGCCGGGGTTCGGCGTCCTCGACGTCGGCCCCGAGCGCGAGGAAGCGGTCGAAGCCGTCGCCGGGCTTCTGGAGGCCCGCGGCGCCGTCGTGAGCCGCAACGATCCGCCGGTCTGCCTCGGCGTGGACGAATTGACGGTGCTGTGGGCGTCGCGGATGCTCGCGGCGACGGTCGGGCTGACGCGCGGGCAGATCGAGGGGCTCGACCCCGATCTGGCGGCGCTGGTCGAGGCGGGCCGCGCCACGCCCGCAGCCGCGGTCCAGGCAGCCGAGAACCGGCGCAGGCTTCAGATGCGGCAGATGCTGGACTTCATGGGCGGTTGCGACATCCTGCTGTCGGCGGTAACCCCGGTGGCGCCCTTCGCGGCCGGCGCGGGGGTCAACACGCCGGATGCGGCCGCTTATCCGACCTGGTTTCACTGGGCGCGGCTCGGCTGGCTGTTGAATGTTGTGGGGCTGCCCGCGGCATCCTATCCTTGGGGACTCGACCGGGGAGGGCTGCCGGTCGGAATCCAGGTCGCAGCCAACCCCTTCCGAGAGGACCTCGTCAGGTGCGTCAGCCTCGAGCTGGAAAGGCATGCTCCGGTCCGTCTCCCCGACAACGGGCTGTGGCAATGAATGCGGGGGGCGCCGTGCCGGTCCCGGCACCGCGCCGGAACGTTGGTGACATGGAAGGAGTATCGGGATGGATGACGCGGCTTCGCCGCTTCGGGTTGCGGATGCGGACCTGAAGAAGAAACTCGTTCGACCGCGTCGCAGCAACGCCGACAGGGCGGCGGAGACGAGGGCCAACATCATCGAGTCGACGATATCGACGCTCTACGAGGTCGGCTACTCGAAGACGACCTTTCAGGAGATAAGCACGCGATCGGGGGTTTCCCTTGGCGCGATACAGCATCATTTCCAGAACAAGGACGTTCTGATCCTGTCGACGCTGGAGGCGCTTCTCGACGACCTCCAGGGCGCCGTCGACAAGTTCTACGACGTGTCGGGCGACGCCGCGGCGCGGTGCCGGTCGTTCATCGACATAATGTGGAACGACTACTACAACAGGGACGTCTATATCGCGGTGTGGGAAATAATCATCGGCTGCCGCGCCGACCATGAGCTCTACAACATGGTGAAGCTGCACCGGGCGAATTCGACCGTCGTGATATACAAGGCCTGGCAGCACCTGATGGAGGTCGACGAGAACCACGATTCGCTCGCCGCGGTGGACCTGGCCCTGAAATTCATGAGAAGCGCCTCCTACATGAATGTCGGCGCCTCGTCGCAGGGTTATATCGACAGGCAGCTCGACATGCTCGCGGCCCTGCTAGGCGGGTTCGACTATCCCAGCAAGGCGTAGACTTTTTTCGCGCAGGGCGGCGGCGTCGTGGCGCTCACCTGCCAGTCGGGCCCTCACGCTCGAATACCTCGCTTCCGCCGTCTCTGATCGGCAGGCGAGCTCCAGCCCCCGCCCGAAATGGCGCGGTCCGCAGGCACGAAGCAGGACCGCGCGCTTGTGCGCCTCCAACGGCGAGGTCGCGTAGTCCCAAGGGTCGATGTTCTCGGCCGCGAACTGGAGATTGTCGAGGTGCGCGCCCATCGCTCGACTTCAGTGCGGAAGAGCGCTTCGAGCTGGTCCTTGGTCGTCAATGCCGCTCCGAGTCTCAGCTTGAGGTCGTGCAGCATCGTGTTGAGCCGCCGCGCCATGTAACTAGCCTTCATATGGTCGGACTGCCGCAGACTCAATGAAGATGCCGGGGTCGCCAATAGAAGACGTTACCCCTGCGGACGAGGTTCTGGATTTCGTGCCGTGCCGTCATGGCGGAATGCCCTGCTCGAAAGGGCCGGGCAACCGCGATGTGCCCCAGCCCTGTGCCTCAGTTTTGGGCACAGGGGCCTGATTCCGCTTGGGAGGGATTCGCAGCCTACGATTTTCTCAAGAAAATCAATCACTTGAGAAATGCTGGCTGGGGCGCCTGGATTCGAACCAGGGAATGGCGGTACCAAAAACCGCTGCCTTACCGCTTGGCTACGCCCCAAGGCAACGAGGCGTTCCTTACCCCGCGCGGCCGGCCGCGTAAAGACGGAACTTGCCGCTGGCGCGGCGGCGCGCTATCGCCTTTGGGGATGACAATGCCGCTGGAAGACCGCGCGCTCCTTGCGCTTCTCGAACCGCTCGCGCTCGACGCCGGGCGGCGCATCGTCGAGATCGCGGCCGAGGGGTTCGCGGCCGAGACCAAGGCCGACGAATCGCCGGTGACGCGGGCCGACCGCGAGGCCGAGGCGATCCTGCTCGCCGGCCTGCGCGCGCATGTTCCCGGCGTCGCGATCGTCGCCGAGGAGGAGAGCGCGGCCGGGCTTTCGCCGCGTTCAGCGCCCGGCCTGGCCGGCGACCTGTTCTTCCTCGTCGATCCGCTCGACGGCACGCGCGAATTCGTGCGCGGCGGCGACGACTACACCGTCAACGTCGCGCTGGTGCGCGCCGGCGCGCCGGTCGTCGGCGCGGTCTACGCGCCGGCCTGCCGCCAGCTCTATCTCGGGCGGCCGGGCTTTGCCGAACTGGTCGAGACCGATGCGGGGCATCGGCCGCTGTCGCGCCGCGAGATCCGTGCGCGGCTGCCGGCCGTCCCGCCCGTCATCGTCGCCAGCCGCTCGCATGACACGGCCGAGACGCGGGACTGGATCGCCCGGCTCGGCGCGGCGGAGCGGATCGCCATCGGCTCGTCGCTGAAGTTCTGCCTTCTTGCCGCCGGCAGGGCTGACCTTTACCCGCGGCTCGGGCGCACCATGCAGTGGGACACGGCGGCGGGGGACGCGGTGCTGCGCGCCGCCGGCGGCATGACGCGCACGCTCGACGGCGCGCCGCTCGGCTACGGCGCGGGGAGGGTGGCGGGCGACGAGCCTTTCGCCAATCCGCATTTCATTGCCATGGGCGCGCCGATGCCGCGCGCCGCCGTGGAACGCGGGGGAAGGCCAGCCGTTCGTCCGGTTGAGCAGGAGGAAGGCCAGCGATGATCTCTATCGTCGACACCACGCCCTATGACGACCAGAAGCCGGGCACGTCCGGCCTGCGCAAGAAGGTCGCCGTGTTCCGGCAGAAGAACTATGTCGAGAACTTCATCCAGTCGATCTTCGACTCCGTCGCCGGCTTTCGCGGCGAGACGCTGGTGATCGGCGGAGATGGGCGCTATTTCAATCGCGAAGCGATCCAGATCGCGATCAGGATGGCGGCGGCCAACGGCTTCGGCCGGGTCATCGTCGGGCAGGGCGGCATCCTGTCGACGCCGGCCGCCTCGCACCTGATCCGCAAGAACCGCGCCTTCGGCGGCATCATCCTCTCCGCCAGCCACAATCCCGGCGGGCCGGACGCGGATTTCGGCATCAAGTACAATATCGGCAATGGCGGCCCGGCGCCGGAGAAGCTGACCGAGGCGATCTTCGCCCGCAGCCGGGTGATCGACCGTTACGCAGCGATCGATTCCGCCGATGTCGATCTCGACGTGGTCGGTTCCTCGATGCTTGGCGACATGACGGTTGAGGTGGTCGATCCGGTCGCCGACTATGCCGAGCTGATGGAGAGCCTGTTCGACTTCTCCGCGATCCGCGCCCTGTTCGCCAGCGGCTTTTCGATGGCGTTCGACGCCATGCACGCCGTGACCGGGCCTTATGCGGTGGAGATTTTCGAGCGTCGGCTGGGCGCGCCCGCCGGCACGGCGCGCAACGCCGTGCCGCTCGAAGATTTCGGCGGGCACCATCCCGACCCCAACCTCGTCCACGCCCGCGCGCTCTACGAACTGATGATGTCGGCCGAGGCGCCGGATTTCGGCGCGGCATCGGACGGCGACGGCGACCGCAACCTGATCCTCGGCCGCGGCATCTTCGTGACGCCGTCGGATTCGCTGGCCATGCTGGCGGCCAACGCTCATCTCGCGCCCGGCTACGCCGAGGGGCTGAAGGGCATCGCCCGCTCGATGCCGACCAGCGGCGCGGCCGACCGGGTCGCGGCGAAGCTCGGCGTCGGCCTTTACGAGACTCCGACCGGGTGGAAGTTCTTCGGCAACCTGCTCGATGCCGGGCTCGCCACGATCTGCGGCGAGGAAAGCGCGGGCACCGGCTCGGACCACGTGCGCGAGAAGGACGGCTTGTGGGCCGTGCTGCTGTGGCTCAACATCCTTGCCGTGCGCGGCGAGAGCGTGAAGGAGATCGCGCGCCGGCACTGGGCCGAATATGGCCGCAACTACTATGCGCGCCACGACTATGAGGGGCTGGACGCGGCCGTCGCCGAGGCGCTGATGACGGCGCTGCGCCACCGGCTGCCCTCCTTGCCCGGCGAGCGGGTCGGCGACCTCGTGGTCGAGGCGGCCGACGATTTCGCCTATCACGATCCCGTGGACGGCTCGGTCAGCGAGGCGCAGGGCGTGCGGATCATGTTCGCCGGCGGCGCGCGCATCGTCTTCCGCCTCTCCGGCACCGGCACCTCCGGCGCGACGCTGCGCGTCTATCTCGAAACCTATGAGCCGGATGCGGCCCGGCAGGGTCGCGACACGCAGGAAGCGCTGTCCGGCCTGATCGAGGCGGCCGACCGCATCGCCGGGATCGCGCGGCGCACCGGCCGGGACGGGCCCGACGTCATCACCTGAACGGACGCGTCTATTGCACGAGGACGGCGCGGCCGCAGGTCGCGCCATGGACGCGGATGTCGGCTTGCCCGATCGACAGGCCGAGCAGCTTCAGCACCTCGTTCAACAGCTCGTCCACGGCGGGCGCGGCCGCGCCGATCGTGGCGCCGAGCAGGGCGGCCGTGTTCGGCGGCAGGGTCAGGAGCGGGATGTTGAGGACGCCGAGACCGACCTTGACGTCCAGCGACAGGCTGGAGAACAGCGACTGCGTCAGCGATGTGACCACGGTTCCGGTCGAGACCTGCCGCACCTTGACGTTGTCGATGTCGTCGATGGTGAAGTTCAGCCGCTTGGGCGCGATGGCGCCAATCTCGGCCTGGGCCTGCCCGGTGACGGAGACGACGGCGAGCTGGACGAGCTTCGCCGGCGAGCGCGGCGCGGGATTGGCGAAATCGACGATCTTCGACGGATCGACCTCGGCGAGATAGAGGTTGGCCACGCCCGGCCGCGCGTCGATCCCGACCCTGATGCTGTCGCGTCGGCCGGTCGGGCAGGCGATCGAGTGCAGCTTCGCCTCGCCATAGGCCAGCTCGAGATAGAGCGGCAGGCGGATGCGCGCGCCGAGCAGGGCGGTCAGCAGCGGGTTGTTGGCGATCTCGACGACGGCGCGCAGCCGCGTTTGCGCCGTGCGCACCACCTCGCCGCGCGCGCCGACGGCGAACCAGGGCGACTTCTGCGGCGGCTCGCCGACCGCCAGGTCGACGACGACATTAAGCAGGCCGGGCAGCGCCGCGCCGAGGTCGAGCTTCGCCTGCCGGCCCTGTCCCGCCAGCATGGCGCTGGCCGCGACAAGCTCCATCACGCCGACATTCGCGGCCACCTGCTGCACGGTCGCGCGGGCGGTGGCGCCGTCGAGCCCGATCAGCTGCGACAGCTTGAACGTGCGGGCGGAATTCGCTCCGGCCTGCGTCGCCAGCCGCCGGCTCGCGCCCTGCGCCTTGTCGCCGACGCCGCCGGCCTTCGAGATCGCGCTGGCGATCTGGCCGAGCGAGACCGAGGCGTCGAGGACTTCGTCATAGTTCGCCGCGGTGACGCCGATTTCGGTGGCGAGCGCGTCGAGGAACGACAACAGCGATATGTCGGCCGACAGGAGCGCGTCGTAGTCCATGACGCTGAGCGCGATGTTAGAGCCGGTGAGGGTGCCGAGCAGCGTGTTGGCGATGCCGTCCTTCAGCTCGAGCAGCCGCGAGCCGATGGAGAAGGCCGCCTTCCTCTCGGTCGCGGCCGTGGCCTCGACCACGATCTGCGGCGGGGGGATCAGCGAGGCGGCGAAGTGGCGCGTGCCGGTGCTGCGGTACGTCACCTTGACCGCGTTGACCTCGGCCGGCGCGCCCGGCTCGCGGCGCGTGAAGCGTTCGGCCGGCGGGACCTCGAGCAACGACACGTAGCGGCCGGGCGTCAGCACCGCCGAGCGGGACACCGTCGCCGGGTCGATTGCGCTGCTCCATTCGAGGTCGCCGTCGTCGTCGATCGTGCCCAGCGCGATCGCCTCGATGCCGTTGTCGGCGAAGACGAGGCGCGCGGCTTCCACCGCATTGTCGAGATTGGCGGCCACCGTGATCGCCGCGAGGTCGGCGATGCCCTGCGCCCTGCGTTTTTCCAGATAGAGCGAGCCGGTATCGACGCCGATGGCCGCGAGCACCAGCATCATCGGCGCGACGCCTGCCGTCATCAGCGCGAAATTGCCGCGCGTGTCGGATGCGAGGCGGCGCAGCCGCCGCGGCAGGGTCGTAATCCGCATCATATGCCTCCCATGCGTATGGTCGAGCGGCGCAGGATGGTGCGCGAGGGCATCGGCAGGCGCTCCCACAGGCCCCATATCGGCAGGTCGGTCGCGTCGTAGCTCAGGGTGACGTCGAACTGGCTCCCGTCGGCCGTCGAGTCGCCGATTACAACGTCGAGCTTGTCCGGGTCGATGAAGAGATAGCCCTCGGCGTTGCGCTCGATGAACTGGCGCGCCAGCGTCTGCCGCTCCTCGGCGCTCAGGCCGGCGATCGCGGTACGCGCGGCATCGGCCGAAAGCTGCTGCACCGAATGCGCGGCGCCGAAATAGATGCCGTAGGCGACCATCCCGAGCAGGAAGAAGAGATAGAGCGGGAGAAGGATGGCGAACTCGACCGCGGCGGCCCCCGATGTCGCGGACGCGAAGTTGCGGCGATGGTGAAAGGGGCGCTGCCTGCTCATGCCTTAAGGTTAGGCACGGGTCGATGGGAAAATCGTGAGTTGTACTTGCAACCTGAAATTGCATGAAGTGGAAACGGACCTGCAATGACGGCGAAACGCCATTGTTTTGTGGATTTTCGCGTCCATAGCGCCTAATTCCGCTATGTTGGATGATGTCTTTTGCCGCCGCTGGCGGGCTTTCCCCTCTTTCGGGAGACGAACGATGCGCATGACGCAACACACCGACTACGCGCTTCGCATGCTGATCTATCTCGCCGGCCGGCCGGGCGGGACGGCGACGGTGAGCGACGTGGCCGACGCCTACCGCCTGTCGCGGAACCATCTGCTGAAGGTGGCGCTTCGCCTGCGCCG
>Ga0172382_10006571_pt1 | contig 16816 bp, 18 predicted proteins | sample Leawel138RmetaG_FD_122245 | JGI IMG/M metagenome (GOLD analysis project Ga0172382, IMG submission 122245) | Leachate microbial communities from a municipal landfill in Southern Ontario, Canada - Leachate well 138R metaG | ecosystem: Engineered > Solid waste > Landfill > Unclassified | place...
AATAATCTTATCAAAAATATACTATCACAAAATTTTTTAAGCCTTATTTTAAGGTTTTTTTGTCATGTCATTATAAAATGTATAAAAATATAATAAATAATACTTGACTTGTAATAGTTGATTACGGGGGTAAGAAAACAAAAATATAGAAATTCATTTCAAATTCTGATTTGTTGGTTCTAATTTTCTTTTATTATTATTTAAGAAAAAGCCCTTAAGAGTCATATAGACTAACAAGGACATTATTTATAAATTTTAAACTTGCGACACGTTCGATTCTTCTTTTATTGCAATACCAATTCAAACTAGAAAACATAAACGAACACAGGCCCAATTACTGGCCTCATATTTTGTTATTTAACTTTCCAAGCTGTATAAACACTTCTGTAGCTACAATCCCAAGTATCTAAGATAACTCCATCAACTACACAAGTTATGTGTCCTGCCATTTTTAATATAAAGGTACCTTTTGGATGTAGCTCTGTAAAATCAGATCCCTTAAGTCTAGGTTCACCTTTTATAGCTTTAAAAATCAATCTAGGATAACCTTCAAAGTATCTATATAAGAACTTTGTTTCTTTGTAAGTTCCAAAGCCTAATTCTTTCTTTGCTTGGTTTAGTTTTCTTCTGCATTCTAAGTAATCAATATCTAATGAAGTCGATATTGCTCTAACTACACAATCAGATGTTTTTAATCCTTTAGGATGTCTGTTATATTCTTTAAACATTATTCAGACCAACCTTCGTTTAACCATACAACTAATTCTTTACCTAAGTTAGTTTCAAATAATAGTTTATCAAAGTTATTCTTTTTACCAAATACTGTGTACTTCTTTTCGTTCCAACAACAATCTATTTGAATTGTAAATAGTACTTCACCTGTAACAATATCTGCAAATCTAAAATCATCATAAAGTGGACCATTTAGTGGGCAGTTATTCTTGAACCACACATACATAGTTTCAAGGTTGATTTTGCCACCAGGTTTAACTTGTTTTACAATGTTTCCCATGCGTTTGGTTTTACCAGCTAAGCTTGTATCTTTACAAAACCAATCATACCAGCCTGCTTCACATTGTGTTGCATAATCTTTTGATTCAAAATCTCCGTTATTGAATTTTTCAATCCACGTTTTAACATTCATTTCTTTTTCCATAATCTTAGTCTCCTTTGTTTTGGTTACTATATATATCACTCTAAAGGGACTAAATAGCAAGCACTATTTTCACTATAGTAACTAATTTTTAAAGATATCAAAATGGCTAATTGGAGACCTTTTCCCATTTCTTATTAAATAGCAGTTCTCGTCTGATTCCTTATGCTTAATATAACGTTTAACGATGACATCAACAAATCTCTCATCAAGTTCCATTAAGAATGATTGACGATCAAGTTGATCAGCTGCAATCATGGTTGATCCAGAACCACCAAAGAGATCTAATATCGATTCATGACGTCTGGAAGAATTGCTGATTGCTTTTCCTACAAGCTCTAAGGGTTTCATTGTAGGATGTTCTTCATTCTTCTTAGGTTTGTTATACTCCCAAATGGTGTCTTGCGTACGATCATCAACAAAGTAATGAGCTGCACCTTCTTTCCATCCATAAAGAATCGGTTCATGACGCCAGTGATAATCTTGTCTTCCAAGGACTAATGCATTCTTTACCCATATCAAACATTCAGCAAGTTTGTATCCAGCATTCTTAAATGCGTTTCTAAAGTTGAGTCCTTCAGTATCTGCATGGCAAACATAAATCGCTCCACCTGGTTTTGTATGTTCAAACATATTGTTAAATGCTTCATATAAAAAAAGATAGAAGCTATCATCTTCCATCTTATCGTTTTTAATTTTACCCGCTGTTCCTTCATAATCTACATTATATGGAGGATCCGTAAATATCATATCAACTTCGTGTCCATCAAGTAGAGTTACGACTTGTTTTGAGTCAGTTGAATCACCACACATTAATCGGTGTGGTCCTAGTTCATAAATGTCACCTGGTTGTGAGAAAGGAACTTCTGGAATTTCATCAGTGATATCGAAATCATCATCAGATGCATTATCAGGAAGCAACTCTTCCATTTCCTCAAAACCAAACTGAAGCATATCCATATCGATATGAGATAACTCTTCTTCAAGTTTAGATAAATCCCAAGTTGCTAGCTCAGCTGTTTTATTATCAGCTAAACGAAATGCTTTGATTTGTTCCTCGTTTAGGTCATCTGCGATAATACATGGCACTTCTTCTAAACCAAGCGACACAGCGGCTTTTAAGCGGGTGTGTCCTGCAATAATGACGTTGTCACTAGAGATGACTATAGGAACTTTGAAACCAAACTCACGAATGGAATTAGCAACCGCTTCTATCGCTTCTTCATTATGTCTAGGATTATTATCATATTCTAGAAGACTAGCTGTCTTCTTCATCACTACTTGCATTCGTCCACTTTTCCTCTCTATTTCTCAAACGCTCATACATTGCATCGATTTCTTCTTTTTTATCATTATACTCACGACCAAATTTGATGATCAAGAGATATCTCACTGCATTCATGTCCGGTTGTGCTTTTTTCTTATATTTAACGATTTTCTTTTTTGTACCAGTTTTGGTTTCCTCGATTGTTGTTTGAGTTTCTTCATACTCATAACCAACTGCCTTTTTTATCAATGTATCAATTAATGTATATTTAAGATCATCATTTCCAAATACAAATGCTTGATTCATTTTAGGATGACGATTTTTAAGTTTGTACATTGTCTTTTCAGACATACCAAGAATCTTTGCTATTTCAACTTGAGGTACTGCGTTTGATACAAGTTCTTTTATCTCACTTAACCTTTTGTCCAGTATACCGTCACGTTCCCACTTTTCGTAGTAATCAAGCGTATATCCTTTCATTTAAATCACTCCAACTGTTAGGTTATTAATGTCAAAACTGTAATGACTTACCAGTTGAATACTACAAATCTTTCTGCAAAAGAAAAAGGAATCCGATCAATTCGAACTCCTATTACTTCTAGGCTTACTTTCAGCCAGTACTCCACGATAAATACACTCTATCATAATTGTCAAATTTTGTCCATGAGCGTAAAGCACGATATAGCCCTATTAGGCTCTCAAAAGTGTATTGTGATTTAATCTAATATAATCTTATATATTTTCTTTTCGTTTGCTATACAAGAAATCACAAGGATTATAGAAGGTGTATAAAAAAATATTTAAAATGGCAAATCATCCTTGTTAGAATCTTCTGTTTCACCTGGTTCAATTATGTCCTGAGAATCATCTTTTTTATTCAATAAGTTAATTCCATCGGTAATATCTTTTATTAATTCATGAAAATATTTTGCAACATCGTTATCCTTGTCAAATTTCTCATTATCAATATACTCTTCTAGTTTATAAGTATCTGTTAACTTGGGATCCAATATTGTGTATATTATTTCAGCTGTGATTTGTCTTTCAGTAGTCACTATCGTATGCATAACATTTGAATCTATTTTAATCACGATATTTTTGTTATCATCTAAACATATCTCAACTTTTCTTTCCATAATATTTCAACCTCTTTTCTAGCGTATCAACGCCACCATCCATTTTGTTTGCAACCAAATCTAGAATCTTGTTTTCTTTATCTTCCAAACAGCCAGAAATGACTTCAATTCTATTATTGTGTTTCTCTAAATAAATTACATTATCAACATCTTGATTAATAACTAGTAATGGATTATGCGTTACAAATATTATTTGTTTTTCGTCTCTCAATCCATTAAAATAATTTATCAAAGCATCTTTGATTTTAGGATTCGAGATATTATCTTCTGGTTGGTCAATAATCAGAATATCCCAATCATCGGAGTTGAATGTTTTGAATTTGTAATATACTAATGACATCTCTCCTAAAGTGTTTCCAATCTGGCTATTATCAGGACCTGTTTCATAAATATAGTCATCAGTTTTTTTCAAATCCTCAATAAACTTGCTAACATTTGATTTCCAAGCTGTTTCAATTTTTTCAATACTACCACCTGCATTTTTAATAGCAGATGCTAAAGTTATATTATCATTTATCTCATTGATTTCTTTTAATGACTGGTAATTTTGATTGAATAGAGAACTGTAAAAGTTATCTTTTAAATTCTGCTTATGATATTTAGCAGTTCTTGTAAATGTAAATCCCTTTTCATTATTAGAACTTGATCCTTCAATGTCAATGGGAAAATCAATATTCTGTATAGTATTAATATCATTATATTGTTTATATACTCCAATTATCGAATCAATTAAAGCCTGTCTAGATTCTTCGTACTCTTCTTTTTGTGAGTCTTCAGTAGTAGTCATTTGTTTTTTCTTCAGATTATAAGTATCTATTTTATTTACAATAATATTTTTGACGTTTTGTTCAAAATCTACAAGTTCATATTTTATTTTTATCTGGTTATATAATAATGAAATCTCATCAAATGCTTTTTGTAAAACCTTCAATTCTTCTAGACTATAATATGTTAAATTTAACTCATGTGAGATCATAGTTTTGATGTTCTTCAAATTATCTAGTCTGAGTTTGTGAGAGTTTGCTACAACTTCATAATCTTTTGTTTTAGTCACGTTGATAAAATAGGTACTTCCAGTTTTTGTTTCGTCATAAACATGAAGTATATTTATAAGATTACTTTTGTTCTCATTATATTTAATTCTTCCTTTTACTTTATTAAGAAGCCAATTAGAATAATGATTAATCAAGTGTTCAAACTGTGTATGTGTGATGTCCTTGTATAGATTATTACCTTCGTTACCAAATACACTACCATCATTTTTGTTTTTTATTATTTCTGACTGTCTCACAATTTGACTTCTTGCAATTGCCTTTTTATCAAAACTCATTTCATTATTCTCAATGAGCACTTTATAGTATTGTGAGATTTGACGATTATTTTTTGTCAACATATCAATCAGTAATGACTTCCCACTACCATTTTCACCTATAATTGCGTTGATCCCATTTGCAAGAGGAAATGTTTTATCTTTTATTTTCAGATGATTAATATAATTTGTGTGAGTATTAGGCTTTCTTTTGAATCTAGTTCCAGGAGAAGTCAATGATAACAACAATCCTTTAAAAGATGGTAATGCCCTAATCACAGAAGAAAAGTTTCTTCTAGCATTAATTTTTTGGCTATGTTGTGGGTAACAAGCCCAATCGTGACAATCACTTCCTAAAACTAAAGCTACATCTAGATCTAGTTTAGTTAGATTATTTCTAAGAATGCCTTCAACAGCTGGCTTCTGATATTCAAGTGCATCAAAGTAACCAAACTTTAAATATTCGAATGGATTATTTGCTGAATCACTAAGTGAAGTGTGATTACCTTTTTGATTTGAAAGATCTTTTCTTTGACATACTATTAAAATAGATTCAATTCCAATTTTAACGAGAATATCCTCATACTGCTTTCTAGTATAAAAGCCGTCTTTATTTGTGAAAAAATGATTTTTCTTAATCTCATTTTCTATTTTTTTATATTCTTTATCGGTGTCTGCATTAAAAATAGTTAATATATGACAAGGCTTCATTCCCTCATCTAGTAATACGTCAAACTCAACACCAGCAAGTAGTTCTTTCACGTAGTTATATTTTTTTGTTCTAAGTACTTCTTTAGTTTTAATGTATAATTCACTGTTAAATCTATTATGATCTGTAAAAGAAAACATGGAAATCTTGTTTTCATCACTATCTAATTTGGTCAGCAAGTTTTCTACATTATCAGGTGTAGAATTATCTACCACACCCTCTTCTTCTTTATATTTACTTGCAATAGAATGTATATGTAAATCAATTCTTATATCTTCGTTTAGCACAAAAACTCCCCTTTTTTAAATATTCTCCCTAGGAAAAACATCCTCTAGTGTTTTACCTTCCTTAGTTTTCCATACTATCCAACCACTATTACTCCCCAATGATACAATGTCGGCTGCTCTACTAGGAGAACTAAATCCGTAGTCTTTTATAAATACTAAAACACCATTTTTTTCTTCGATAATGCCTTCATCTATTAATTTATCTCTAAATCTTAACTCATTAGAAGATCTTTTATGTTTAGTTGGTTCAGCTCGTGCAATTGATCCATTTAAAACAATGAACTTCTCATCAACATAAACTCCTTGAGCATCCCATAATAGGTCTTTACTTTTAAAATAAAAGCGAGTTTCATCAGTAAGTTGCTCCTTCTCTATTTCCGGAACAAAAACATTAAATCCCAATGCTTTTACAAGAGTTTTTATTGTCTCAAAATACACAAGACATTCGTTCATTTTGGATTCGGGAATTGATGTATACTTCCCACCATTTCCGTTTTCAACAACAAAACGATCTGTCTCTATTGCTTTTTTTATCATCAGTTGTTCTAAATAGGTCAAATGTGCTTTATCAAATGTACCACTTAAATTTTGAATAGTGTAAACTCCATCCCAGAAATCTTTTTTCTTTTTATGATCCTGAAGTCTTGTATATATGTTTTCAGATTCTCCAATATATACCATTTTATTCCCCGCAGAATCCACACCAACTAATATATAGCAACCAATGTTATCTAAATCAACTTTGCGATTATCAATTTCTGATTTTGCTACGTAAACAATTCTAATTGCTTCTGTTGTAATTCTTGCATGACTTACCTTACTTGCATCTCCTGTTGGTAAATATATCTCAATAGTTTTTGCTAAAATCATCTAAACCCCTCCATTAAAAAAGTGTAAAACCTATGTTTATTTTACACTTTTTACAATTAAATTTAAAGTATGGGTTACATTTTATAATTTTCATACTTGCTTTTCATTATTTTCTTTATGTAATTTTCCATATAAAAGAAGTCTGGATTACCTTCAGTATCAACTGGTAAAATTATTTGTTCTCTTGATATTCGTTTATCATTAATTTCTCTATTGAAGTTATATTTAGTAGAAAGTCTGGTTACCATTGTAGCAATAAATAAATACACAAATTTATTATACTTTTTATTTTTTAAACTTGTAACATGATCACTAGCAATAAACTTATAAGGATGAAAAAAGCATGATCCAACACTTCCACTATTTGCTACAGTTAGACAATTCTCAAATTTTCTGACTTTATCTTCATTTCCAATATAATTATCAATGCCATTGTTATAAGCTGTAGAAGATATGTAAGGTGTGTCTCCATTTGTTTGATTAGACTTAATCAATCTTTTACCTCTACTTATTTCAGGAAATAAATCAGTGATGAAAAATGATTTCCATTCCTTTTTATATAAACTATCTACTTCTTCATATACCAGTTCTTCAAGTTGAATACTCTTGTAAAATGAATAATTTTCAATTTTCTGGTCTAATATCTGCTTTGAGTACTTTTGCATGAATAGATAATCTGGCTCCAAAGGATTATCAACTTTAACAGGCAGCAATATTTTAGATTTTTTCATCCTTGTAGGACGCCATTTTCTAGAATATTGAAAACATACTCGCTGCTTTTCTATACAAGCAATTAAGAATAATCCAATTTCTTTATTCAACTTATAATTTTTTAAATATAATGGATTCACATCGTGACTGCAGGTAAAAGGATGATTTTGATAATATGCATATCCAACTGATCCGTTATTTGTAACACAAATCGCATTTCCTGGAAATATCTTCCTATCAAGAGGTTCGTTTTTACCATTTCCAGTTTTACTTGTTTCCTCAATATTTGTTAGAGAATAGTATTCAGTGACTCCATTATTCTTATCTACTGCCCCTAAAAAAGGTATTGATCCATTTTTTTCTGAAACTGGTTTCTTGTTATAAAAGCCACCTTTTATATCAAATATGTCGATGAACATAAAATCTTTCCAAATTCTATCACTTAGTTTCATAGGCATTACTTTTTAACCTTCTTTGGTGATTTCTTATCGAATAAATATCCTCTATTTTGAGAAATAGCTGAAAACTCAAACGAAAGAAAATCAGCAACAGATTTTTCAAAATCTTCATCTAAAGGAACATTATCATTAAAATAATAGAATGCGTGAAGCCACTCATCATCTGCTTCGACAGTTGTTTTTACACAAAATTTAGTTTCAGCAGTTATTTTATCAAACCAAACATCTAGCAAATGTTGCTTCTTATCTTTTGCTTGTTCAGTTTCAACCAAACCTATATGTGGACTTACTACAAATCCATCATCTTCGAAATCAATAAATTTAACCAATTTTTCTTTAGGATGTGGCTCGCCTGCACTTAGAACTAATATACAAGGTATTGTTCCAACACCATAAAATGTATTTTTATTTAAAGTAATTACTCCTTCAAGTGTATGTTTTTTAAGTATATTTGCTTTCAAATTTTGTTCTTCTTTACTCTTACCTGTTACAGAAGATTGTGGAATTATTACAAAACATTTACCTCCAACTACTAATGAATCAAGTAAATGCTCAGTAAAAGCAAGCTCAAATAAATCTGGGTTTTGTTTGGAACCTTGAGAATATGGTGGATTCATCATTCCAATGGTAGACTGTTTTAACTGAACTTTAGATGCATCTTGCTTTAAAAAATCCTCGTTTAAAAGATTACTCTTACCATCTCCCCTTAGAATCATGTTAGTAGTTCCTATAGTAAACATATAAGGTTGGAGTTCAAATCCATGGAGTTGCTTTTGCTTTATATTTTTCTTTTGATTATCCGTCTCTGCCTTCACTAACATATGATGCATAGCGGCAACCAAAAAACCACCAGTACCACAACATGGGTCTAAGACAACATCATTTGTTCTTAAATCAGCTAACTCACAGAATAAATCGGTAATATGTTTAGGAGTCAATACAATACCTAGAGTCTGTCCATCCCCTCCTGAATAAGACATAAATTCCCCATAAAATCTACCTAAATAATCTTCAGAAGACGAAGTATACTTAATGCTTCTATAGATTTTTTCATAAAGAAATTCTGTATAATATTTTAATGGTGTTTTTCCAAGTTTGGGATTAAATTCATTCAAAATTTTTGTGTCTTTAATAATACTAAATTGACTAAGAATTTTATCCTTCTTAACATCAGGTGAAACATTTGATCTCGTTAAATTGGATTTAATGGCATCAAATATCTTTTGTCCATCTGGTTTGATGTCATCACCTGTCAACTCATCAATTGAGAAATTTTTAAATTCCGATTCCCTAAGAGCCAAGAGTATTCCTGAAACAATTAAAGGTTTATCAATATCTTTAAGGTTACCATAATTTCTTAAATCCTCATGTAATCTAGAGGCATCTTTCAGAATCTCTTCAGTTTCTTTTTCCCAATCTGTAGCTTCTTTAAGTACTTCCCTAGTATAATACTCATCGATATTTTTTTCGCAAAAAGAGATAAATGATTCTACATCAGGCAATTCCCTGTAAAACTCTGTTTCATCTATATATATAGGACTAATTCTATGTTTCTTTTCGTTACCAGATATTCCAAAAGCTAAAATCTTCTTGAAATTTGTATTTTTCGCTAAATGTTGTCCGTAAAATAATGCACCATTTACTGCATTATTTTTAATATCATTATTTTTTGTACTTATTAATCCTTTTGAATCAAGTTTAATATGATTAGACAAATCGGCTTTATCTTCTATCACCAATAAAAAATCCTTAACTACTCCTACATATTCAGGAAATCCGACATTTCCTGTCCCACTTTTTGAAGCAGTTTTTAATGCTTCATTTATTTCCTTAATTGTACTACCTTGAGGTTCTAAATCAATCTTCGCTTCTTTGAGCAAATTGTATACCCATAGATCTGTCTTAACTTCTTTTTTTGCCATTTGCTACCTCCCATAATCCATTTATATAATTATACACTTTTTATGATGAAATTTAAATTATTTTCTCAATGTTAGTAGGAAATTTAATCTCAATCATTCTGTTCAATACAATGTAAACTCTACTTCTAGAAACATTTAATTGAGCGGCAATATCCATTTTTGAAAATGATGTTTCAACTAGGTACTCAATCATTAACGCTTCTTGTGACTTCAACATACTTTTAAAAGTTACATACTCATCAATCAATTTTTGTGCTTTTTCTAATCTCGCTTTTACTTTATCAATTTTCCCAATGACATATAACAAGTTATCCTCAACATTATTTTTTGTCGAACTTGATCCTATCGAATCATAATTAACTGCATTATAACCAATGAGCCTAGTTTCATAGAACTGAAGTTTTTCTTCTAATTCAGTCTTATGTCTATAGGCTTTTTTAATGTCATCTATCCACTTGTAAAAAGATGTTTTTGAACCAGTCATCAAATGTCTCCCCTCTTCTATTCTCTAAACTTCTAAATCGATCTAGATTTGTAATCAGAGATACTTTCATGAAATTAAACTTATCATCTATTGGTGGATTTGGATTTTTAGAATATGAAATAATATAGTTTACACCACTTAACACATTCTCATAACTATACTCATCAATTGCTGATTCAAACAAATCATTATATTTCATGATATCCGCATCTATCTCTTCAATGTATTTTCTTTGAATTAATAATTTTGTTAAAAAGTGCATTTTGGGGAACCCATAAATGCTTTTATCTTCTTTTATCTTTTTATCTCTTTTTCTTTTACTTTTACTTTGTGTATTTATGTCAACATTAACCGAGTTATTGTTAACATTAACTCCTTTTTCCTCATTTTTTTCCATGCTTAAAAGGACTCCTAATTCTTCCATTGTTGCGGAATTTAGCAACCAATATTTGGAGATATCTACTTCCTTACGCCTTTTGGCGACTCGGATGAATTGTTTCTGAATACCATCAGATGTAATAACCCCTTGTCGAAATAGCGGCTCATCAAGGATGCCTAGCTCACAACACATGAGAATTACATTGCGTACCCGTTGATATGAGATCTTGCCTACTCCAATTTGATAAATCAGTTCAGTGATCAAATCTTCTTCAGTCATTTCCAGGTAATACCCGTGCTCATATACCATCGTTAAAATTCTTAAAAAAATACTCGAACCGTATACTCCAAATTTACGTTCGATTTTTGTGATTCGTTTGTCCTTAAAAACACCGACGTCCAATGGAAAATAGGATAATCCTTTTTTGATTGGTCTCGCCATGCTTTTTACCTCTTAGTTTTCGTGTATGCTGAAATAACCTGATATAACTACATTGATATGATTTCATTGTCTTACACAAGCAATCACAAGCATTATTTCTTGCATTAATCGTTTGATTCTTGTGGTTTGTTTGAATGTTTCTCGATATAGTTATTTATCGATGATTCAAATATTACCCATTTGTTTCCAGATTGAAATCCTAAGAGCTCTCCTCTACGTAACATCTTCTGGATGGTTTGTGAAGAGAGCCTTAAGATTTTCTTTGTTTCAGCTATCGTATAATGCTTTTCTTTTGTTTGGATCATGGTTTCTTACCTCATATTCTGTTAGAATTTTTTCGATAAAGGAAACCCCACTTTTGTATACATATGTTCTTTGTTGGCGGATGATTTCTCCACCAGATACTACTTTTGATTCCACTACTCTAAAATACTTACGATCACAAAACTCCTGGTATGGAACATTATTATCATCAAGAACATGACTTGAACGCAGTATTTTATATAAATCCGTATTGCTTAAATGATGGAATCTGATAACTTGTGTGACTCTATCTAAATCAACACATGATTTACTTCCTAGTAGTTTGTTAATTAAATTCAATCTTGGTGCATTGAGTTTCTTATCCGTTTCTAGAATAACATTTCTAATTTTCAAGTCTTGAAATTCATCTAAAAACTGAATAACTGTTTCTGGATCATTAAAAGATTCTAAATCATAATCAAACTGTTTCATCAATTGTGGAATCACTATCCGGTAAAGCCAATCATTTATTTGTTGCGCTTTAGCATTCTTTGACTTGAATAAACACGTACTAATATGTTTGGCATTGATAAAGATTCGTTTTGATGTTGTACTTCCAGTTTTTACTTCTAACGTTTCTACATCAGAACTAGGTATTCCAGTTCTACAATCTTTCGCATTTTTAATATCCAGGATGCGTGCTATGTCGACTAAGCAAAAGTAGGGTTGTTCATCTATCGTAGTGGCATTAACAACTCCATAATCTGCATTCTTAAACTCTCGTATCATTTCTGCTTATCCTCACTTTTTTTATACAATTTTTTATAAACTAGATTTTCTACAAAAGACTCTCTTCGTTGAATGGAATGAAGATATATTTGAGTTGTATCAGAACTCTTATGTCGCAACAGTTGTTGTGTTTGATAGAGTGTTGCTCCTTCATTCATTGCTACTGTCGCCACAGTATGTCTTAAACTGTGAGCTGTATATATCCTTTCATCTATTCCAACATCTCGAAGGTATTCCTTTACCATCGTGCTTATTGTTTTCGGACTGATTCGATCATTCTTGCAATTTCTATTATGATTAATAAATAATGGTTTCTTGTTGTCTGATCTTTCTATCTGATATGCAACAATATTTTGATGGATTTCTTCTGGCAATTTCACATATTCATCTTTTGCATCTCGTCCTTTTCCTCGAACAAATAATGACTCAGCATCATTTACGAACATAATGTCTTGTGAATCTGCTCTACTTACTTCAATGGTTCTAAGTCCCGTGGTAATCATTAAACCTATAATTGCATAATTACGTAATTCAACTATTCCCCTATCGGAGATACTTCTAGCATGCTCAATAAGTCTACTTGCTTGATCCACTGATAATGCTTGTCTTTTAAAATTGCTACCAGTTTTTACTCCTTTAATACCAATAGCAATATTTTCTCCTTTACCTTCAGCATATAGCCATTCATAGAAACCTCTGATAACAACCATATGCTTTTGGACTGTTGTAGCTGCTAGATTTTCTGATAACTCTTCTCGATATGATTTTACGTCTTCCCTAGTTGGTGGTTTAGGTAGTTTATTGACATACTCCATGTATTCACTAAAAATCCTTCTGTAGCTTTCTTTGGTAATTTTTCTCACATCTTTATAAGTTATGTATTCATCCATCAGCTGAGCAAGATTGTACCTATCCACTAAAAACTCTTTCGGTGTTCTTAGTCATTCTCTCACTCTCTTTAATAAACTCTTTTTCTCCCTCAAGTGCCTCACATAAATTCATGTCTAAGGCGTCGGCAATCTGTAGTAGCATTTTTACGGATAACCTCTTCCCTCTAAAACCATTCTCTATTTGACAATAGTAATCTGAGGATATACCTGATAAATCTCCTACATCTATTACCGTCCGACCTAACTCTTCACGTCTATTTTTTAAATATAATCTGTGCAGATTCACGTGATACTCTTTCTTTTCATTTGAATTCAAGATGCTCCCTCCTTTCAGCAATTTCAAACGGTGTCTTTATTGTATATGGAATAGTTAATCTTGAAAATAATTTGATATGACTTTTTTTATTTTGCAACAAAATGAGTTGTTTTTGTGGTAATATCTATGATAATATAGAGTTAATGTTAACAACAATTATTTGCTTACAACATTTGTTGCTCTATAAAAACTCAAGAAAAAGGATGTGATTATATGCAAGATACTTTATTTGATAATCGATTTGTTAGTGAAAATTTGAAGAAACTCAGAAAACACTACAAGCTATCTACAACAAAGGTTGCAGAACTCATTGGAAAATCAAGACAAGGATATGTCAATTATGAGAATGGAACTAGAGAAATTAGCTTAAAAGATTTAGTAATCCTAAGTGGTTTTTATAATGTCTCATTGGACGTTATTATTGGGAACCCTTATACACTCGTAAATGATAAAATTCTTGCTTTTCGATCATTTGAAAACGGAGAAGATGGTCTTGTAGAAGTCATGCCCTTTACTATTTCTACTATCTATGATGATGTGATTTGTTATTTAGAGAATGATCTAAAAATGAGATTTTTCTGGAAAACCAATCTAAACCAAGAAGGTCATGTCATGATATTTGATTACTATGACAAAACGTATATTTCAAAAGTTTATTTCAAGCCAACTGGTGGTGGACATTTTTACATTAACGACAAACCTAGATACTTTAATAAAGCTCACGCTGAGAACATTGTGTTTAAAGGTGTTTTAATGGCAGATTTAAACAAATATATGGACATTCCACATTTTTTTAGTGCTCTACGCTAATTCACAAATATATTTGATTATGGTAAAATAACTTTGGTGGTTTAGACATACTATATGCATTCTTAGTTATCCTTACTCAAAAAGAGTCGCTTTCTTTAGCGACTTTTTTTATTTTTGCAGAAAGGCAGACATATGAAAGTTTACATTACAAACAAAATGAGATTTAATGCAGCAATGAATATTGTCATTTCATTGCTAGAAAACGAGTTAATTACACTTGAAGAATATACACTAATAATAAAGCATCTAGAATTTTCATTTGATATAAAAGAAAGCAATACAAAATAGGTCGAAAAGACTTGATATATATTGCTTTTAGAGTGATATATAGTGTAAAAGAAAGGAGCTGATTTGGATGGAAAACAAAGCCGTTAGAATCATACAACCCAAGGTAGAACTTAACAATTTGAACATTACTCAAGGGCTGAACAAGAAAAAAGTATGCGCGTATGTAAGAGTCTCAACAGATAATGTTGAACAAAAGACTTCATACGAAGCACAAAAGGATGAATATATAGAAAGGATCACAAAAAACGATCAGTGGGAATTCTCTGGCATCTTTGCTGATGAAGGAATAAGTGGAACGAGTACTAAAAATAGAAAACAGTTTAACCTTATGATTGCATCAGCAAAACGAAAAGAAATAGATATTATCTTGACTAAATCAATTTCTCGTTTTGCAAGAAATACAGTGGATGCCTTGAATCATATCCGAGAATTAAGGAAAATAAACGTTGAAGTTATATTTGAAAAAGAAAACATTAGTTCGCTAGATCCAAAGGTAGATTTCTTGCTCACAATTATGTCATCGATTGCTCAAGAGGAAGCTAGGAATACATCCGAGAATGTTAAATGGAATGTTCAAAGAAGATTTAGACAAGGAATACCAATTGTAAATACTTCAAGATTTCTCGGATACACTAAAGACAAAAAAGGTGGAAATCTAGTCATTGTTCCTGAAGAAGCAGAAATCGTAAAACTGATATTTAAATTATATGTAAGTGGGCTTGGACCATCAAAAATTGTAAAACATCTAATGGATATTGGAGCTAAAACTGGTGCCGGCAAGAAACTATGGAGAACTTCAAGTATTACTTCTATTCTTAAAAATGAAAAATACATGGGTGATATGCTTCAGCAAAAAACAGTAAGCATCGATTATTTAAATCATACACGAGTTAAAAACAAAAACCATGCCCCAACCTACTATATTGAAAACTCACATGAAGCAATTATCGATAGAGAAACATTCCTGCTTGCTCAGCGGATAAGGAAAGATAGAGCAAAAACTAAAGTAGGTAAAAATAAGAATTTATCTAAATACAATCAGAAATATCCATTGTCATCGATGATTATTTGTAGCCAATGCGGGAGAACACTTAAACGTCGATACTGGAATTATGGGAAACCATCTCAAAGAGTTATGCAACAATGTGGTAGTTATATTAACGGAAAAGATAAGTGCACCGCTAAGGCAAGTTATCAAGAAATAATTGAGGGTGCTACTTTACAAGTATTAAATGAAGTGTTTCTGAATGAAATTGACATAATTGAAACAATTAATTCAGCAATTAAAAAAGTTATTACTGTTCATGATGTACAAATTCAAATAGATAAACTTAATGTGGATAAAGCGGAACTTGAAAACAACCTTTCTACTTTGGTCGATACAAAGGTCAAGTCCCCTGGAATACCAGATTCAATCTTCAATGTAAAATATGGTGAGTACATGAATAAAATTAGAGACCTAACACATTCAATTAAACAGCTGGAAGTCGAGCAATCTAGAATGTATGATACCACACAGAGGATTGATAAAATAAAGGAGTTCACAAGGCAAAAGCAAGGAACTACCACAAAACTTGATGACTCATTAAAATCATTTGTATTTAAAATGATATCGGTTAGTCCTTCTGAAATGGTATATTGTATAGCTGGAACTAAAAACTATTCCGACGCAGAGTTCTCTGAAAGACGCAAAGAATTCTTAACAATTGAACCAATAGCTATAGGAACATACTATTGTGAAAAATACGATAAAAAGATGAATTACAAAGTGGTTGTAATTTAAATTTTTTGAATAAAATATGTTCCCACAAACGAGGGAAACAAGGGTTTTCGTGTGGAAACATATGTTCCCACAGACAGTTGACTTTTTCAAAGCAGCATCAAAACATTAAAAAAGAGATGAATCGTCTAATTTCCATTAGAATTTCATCTCTTTAAATTTTTATAAAAGGCCTAGTTTAGGCGTTTTTTAGAGAAAGCAATGTGACAGACTCAACGTGACTAGTCTGAGGGAACATATCCACCGGAGCTATTCTGTTAATTGAATAATTGTTCTTTAGTAAATAATCCAAATCTCTAGCTAAAGTAGCTGGATTACACGAAATATAAATTACTTTAGGAAACTTCATTTTAATAATCGTATTAAGAAGTTCTTTTGAACAACCTTTTCTAGGTGGGTCAATTATAATGCAATCAAAGTTGAAACCTTTCCACTTTTCTAATACTTTATCAATGTTACCTAATTCAAATAAAGCGTTTTTTACGCCGTTTAGTCTTGCATTTCTTTTTGCATCATCAACAGCTGACTTAATAATTTCTACACCGAAAACTTTTCCAACTTTATCTGAGATTGA
>Ga0172382_10006572_pt1 | contig 16813 bp, 16 predicted proteins | sample Leawel138RmetaG_FD_122245 | JGI IMG/M metagenome (GOLD analysis project Ga0172382, IMG submission 122245) | Leachate microbial communities from a municipal landfill in Southern Ontario, Canada - Leachate well 138R metaG | ecosystem: Engineered > Solid waste > Landfill > Unclassified | place...
CTCGCCCCGGCCCGGAACGGGATCGGCCACCTCCGCCAGCACGGCCTGCTCGAACGGTGCGAATTCGCTGACGAGAACCGCCTTCATGCCGGATCCTCTCCAAGAAGCTCGCGCGTGTGCTCGCCCAGCGCCGGCGCGCGGCCGACCGCGGGCTTGCGCGCGCGCGCCGGTTCGGCGATCGGCGTCGGCAGGGCGGCGATCTCCTCGCCCTCGGCGTTGGCAAGCCTGTTGGCGAATATGCCGCGGGCGGCGAAATGCGGGTCGGCCATCGCATCGCGGACCGAACGCATGATGCTGCAGCAGCAATCGGCAGCGCGCAGCACCGGCTCCAGCTCGTCCGCCGTGCGCGAGGCGATGATCTCGGCCACGCGCCGCGTGGTGCGCTCGGGCGCGACCGTGTCGTCGACCAGCTCTTCGTCGAGGCCGATCGCGGCGCAGAAGGCGAGCCAGAATTTCTGCTCAAGCGCGGCGACGGCGACGAAGCGCCCGTCAGCGGTCGGATAGAGGCGATAGCGGCAGGAGCCGCCCGAAACCAGCGCATCGCCATTGCCCGGCCACTTGCCGGTCGCCTGCCCCTCGCCCAGCGCCCAGTAGAGGAACGGGAACAGGTTGTCGGCCATGGCGATGTCGAGATGGGCGCCCTCGCCGGTCCTGTCGCGCTGGCGCAGCGCCAGCAGGATGTTGATGACGGCCGGATAGCTGCCGCCGGCGATGTCCGCGATCAGCGCCGGCGGGACCACCGGCGTGTCGGCCGTGCCGCAGCTCAGCGCCAGCAGGCCGGTATCGCCGATATAGTTCAGGTCGTGGCCCGCCCGCGCCGCGCCGGGGCCCGACTGACCATAGCCGGTGATCGAGCAATAGACGATGTCCGGCTTGATCGCGCGGATGTCGTCATAGCCGAGGCCGAGCCGCGCCATGACGCCGGGCCGGAACTGCTCGACCACGATGTCGGCGCGCTCGATGAGCGGGCGCAGGCGCGCGCGCTCGGCCTCGTCCTTCAGGTCCAGCGCGATGCTTTTCTTGCCGCGGTTGAGCATGGCGAAGTTGGCGCTGTCCTTGCCCCATCGGGGGATGTAGCTGCGCATCTCCTCGCCGCGGCCGGGCCGCTCGACCTTGATGACCTCCGCGCCCGCCTCGGCAAGGAACAGGGTCGCCATCGGCCCCGGCAACAGGGTGCTGAAGTCGAGCACGGTGACGCCGGCGAGCGCTCCGGCCGTCACGGCTTGTCCTCCCGCGCTTTCGCGACCACGGCGCGGCGCGCCGGCATGTAGGAATTGTGGCCCGTCATCTCGAAGATCGCCTTCGAGACGTCGTGGTGGCGGGCGAGGCCGCCGCGCTCGACGCGCTCGATCGGCCCGTCGGGATAGCCGAGCCCCATGCGGCAGGTCATGTCCATGGCCTGCGCGCTCGCCAGCCCCTCGTCGAGGAAGCGCAGCGCGGCGTTGTATTTCGGCCGCACGAGCCGGTCGACGATGCGGCCCGGCTGGTCGGCGCAGACGACGACCTCGAAGCCCGCCGCCTCGAACAGCGCCCTTGCCGCCGCGATGGCGGCCGGGTCGCTGGCCGGCTGACGCACCAGCTCGATCAGGTTGGTCGGCGCGTCGTTGCCGTTGCGGTAGCGGGCGAAGCCGAGCACGTTGGACCCTTCGCCGCCCGACGCCTCGCCGGTGTGGACGCCGAGGCATTCGGTGTCGAGCTCGACCAGGATCGCCGCCTTCGAGGCGTCGCCGGGCACATGGCTGCCGGAGCCGCCGAGGAGCAGGAGGATGTCGGTGCCCTCGCCGGCGCCGGCCAGAAACGGATCGCCCTCGGGGAAGGAGCGGCTCGGCCCGTTGTGCAGGATCGAATAGTCACGCATCGCTTTTCGTCCTCACTTCTGCTCGTAGTCGTAGAAGCCGCGCCCCGACTTCCTGCCGAGACGGCCCGCGGCGACCATGCGCCTGAGCAGCGGCGGGGCGGAGGCGCGCGGGTCGAGCGTCACCGGATAGAAAGCCTCGCAAAGCCGGACCTGCGTGTCGAGGCCGATCAGGTCGAGCAGCTCGCACGGGCCCATCTTGTAGCCGAGGCCGATCTTGATCGCCTTGTCGATGTCGGCGGGCGAGGCGACGCCGGCCTCGATGGCGCGGATCACGTCGTTGTTGAACGGCACCAAGAGCGCGTTGAGGATGAAGCCCGGCTTGTCCTGCGTCTCCACCGGCTTCTGGCCGGCGGCGAGCGTGAAGGCCCACGCGGCCTCGAAGGCGGCGTCGGAGGTGTTGATGCCGCGCGACATCTCGATCAGCTTCATCAGCTCGGCCGGCAGGCAGAAATGCATGCCGACGACGCGGTCCTCGCGGCCGCAGCCCGAGGCGATCTCGGTGATCGACAGCGTCGAGGTGTTGGAGGCGAAGATCGTTTCCGGCCCGCATATGGCGTCGAGCCGCGAAAACAGCTCGCGCTTGACGTCGAGGTTCTCGAAGATCGCCTCGATGATGAGGTCGGCTTGCGACAGCGCGCCGAGATCCGTGGTATCGACCAGATTGCCGAGCGCGGCGTCGCGCTCGCTTTCCGTCATCTTGCCGCGCTCGACGGACTTGCCGAAGAAGCGCTCGGCGCGCTTGCGCGCGGCGGCGAGGCCGGCGCCTTGCGTGTCGTAGCACAGCGTGCGGAAGCCCGCGCGCGCGGCGACCAGCGCGATGCCGGCTCCCATGGTGCCGCCTGCGCCGCAGACGGCCACGGTCTTTATCGGTGTCGTCATTGGGTTCTGAAGCTCCGTCCGATGAGCTGGCGATGGACCTGGTTGGTGCCTTCCCAGATCTGGGTGATCTTGGCGTCGCGCATCAGGCGCTCGGCGCGATAGTCGCTGCAATAGCCGTAGCCGCCGAGGAACTGCACGCACTCGGTCGTCATGCGCATGGCGAGGTCGGAGGCGCGCAGCTTGGCCACAGACGCCTCGAGCCCGAAATCGGCGACGCCGCCATCGACGAGGTCGGCGACATGGTCGATCCAGCGCTCGATCAGCGCCAGCTCGGCGGCGAGGTCGGCCAGCGTGAACTGGTTGGCCTGGAACTCGATGATCTTCCTGCCCGACTGGCTGCGCTCGTTGGCGTAGGCGGCCATGTCCTTCAGCGCGGCGCGCGCGATGCCGCGCGCATGGGCCGCGACCGAAGGCCGCGACTTGTTGAGCGAGGCGAGCAGGATCGAAAGCCCCTCGCCCGGCGCGCCGAGCAGGTTGGCGCGCGGCACCCGCATGTTCTCGAAGGAGAGCGCGCAGGTGGACGAGGCCCTGTGGCCCATCTTGCGCTCTTTGGAGACGACGGCGAAGCCCGGCGTGTCCTTTTCCACGATCAGCGCGGAGATGGATTTCTTCGGGTCGTCGATCTCCGACCATTTGCCGAACACGAGGACGAGGTCGGCGACGTCGCCATTGGTGATGAAGATCTTGGAGCCGTTGACGACGATGTCGTCGCCATCGGGGGTGAAGCGCGTCTTCATGCCGGTGGCGTCGGAGCCGGCCGTCGGCTCGGTGATGGCGAGCGCGCCGAGGCCGCCTTCGGCGATGCGCGGCAGCAGGCGCGCGCGCTGCTCAGCCGTGCCGAAGTCGATCAGCGGCTTCATGCCGTGGCAGTTGGTGGCGTAGATGATGCCGGTCGAGGCGCAGGCCTCCGCGATCAGCGACACGACTTCGAGATAGAGCCGGAACGGCATCGGCGCGCCGCCGAATTCCTCGGGGATGAACAGGCCGTTCAGGCCGAGCTCGTTGAGCGCCTCGACATTCTCCCACGGGAATTCGCCGGTCTCGTCGAAGCGTGCCGCATTGGGCGCGATGACGGTGTCGACCACGCGCCGCACCGCATCGAGGACCATGCGTTCCTCGTCGCTCCACGCCCTCGCGCGGTCGATCTGGTCGAACAGTTTCATCAGTGGCTCATCCCTTGTCCGCCGTCGATATAGATGGTTTCGCCGGTCAGGAAGCCGATGCGCTCGGCGAAGATCGCGCCGACGAGGCGCGCGACCTCGCCCGCGCCGCCCGGCCGCTTGACCGGGACGCGCGATTCCAGCCACCGGCGCACCTTTTCGCGGGCGAGGAAATCGCGGTTCAGGTCGGTCTCGATGTAGCCCGGCGCGACATTGACCACGGCGATGCCGTCATCGGCCCACTCCACCGCCATGCAGCGGCTCATCGCGGCGACGGCGGCCTTGGAGGCGCAATAGGCGAGGTTGTCCGGCACGCCGAGCTTGTCGAAGAACGAGCCGATATTGACGACCGTGCCGCCGTTCTCCTTCAGGTGCGGATGGGCCTCGCGCGCGGCGACCATCACGGCCGTGGCGTTGAGCGCCATCACCTTCTCGAACTCGGCCGTCGGCAGGGTCGCGGCCGAACCGCCCAGATGAACGCCGGCATTGTTGACCAGCCCGACGAGCCTTCCCGCCGCCGCGATCCTCGCGAAGGTGTCCTTGACGGCCGCCTCGTCGGTCATGTCGCAGGCGTAACCCTTACCCACCGGCGCGTCGCCGGAACGCGACACGCAGGCGAGGTCGTAGCCGCGCCTGGCGAGATCGAGCGCGATGGCCGCGCCGATGCCCTTGCTGGCGCCGGTGACGATGATGGTTCCCTCAGGCATCGCGAAACTCCGGTTTGCGCTTTTCCTCGAAGGCGGCCATGCCTTCCACGGCGTCCGCCGTGTTGTAAGCCAGCGTCGAAAGCTCGGCCTCCACCCGCAATCCCTCGTGCAGCGGCAGGTCGTAGGCGCGGCCCACCGCGCTGCGCGCGAAGCCGAGCACCGGCAGGCTGTAGCGCGTGAAGGCGGCGGCGAACGTCTTGCCGGCTTCGAGCAGATCGCCCTCGGCCACGCCGTTGACGAGGCCGATGCGCTCGGCTTCCGCCGCATCGACGGTGCGGCCGGTCATGATCATCTCCAGCGCGCGCGGCTGGCCGACGACGCGCGGCAGGCGTTGCGTGCCGCCATAGCCGGGGATGAGGCCGAGCTTGACTTCGGGCAGGCCGAACTTGGCGTTGGGCGAGGCCAGCCGGAACGTGCAGGCGAGCGCCAGTTCGAGACCGCCGCCGAAGGCATAGCCGTTGACGAGCGCGATGGAGGCCACCGGCAGGTCGTCCAGCTTGGCGAAGACGCCCTGCCCCAATTCCGCGCCGCGCTTCTGCTCGATCAGCGAGCGGTTGCGCAGTTCCTTGATGTCGGCGCCGGCGCAGAAGGCTTTCCCGCCCGCGCCGGTGATCAGCAGGGCACGCGCGGTCGCGTCTTGCGCCACCCTGTCCAGCGCCTCGCCGATCTCGCGGATGATGGCGAAGGACAGCGCATTCAGCGCCTCCGGCCGGTTGAGGGTGAGGACGGCGAGGTCGCCGTCGCGTTCGAGGGTCACCGCCATCACGCATTCTCCTTGGGCGCCACGTAGCGCACGGGTTGCGGCGCGATCTCGCCGCGCTCGACCATGGCGACAAGCTCGCGCTTGAGGATCTTGCCGCTCGGTGTCAGCGGGAAGGCGTCCATGCGCAGGAACCATTCGGGCATGTCGTATTTCGACAGGCCGGCCGCGGCCAGATGCGCCAGCACCTCGTCGGCCTCCACGGTGCCGAGAATGGCGAGGCAGACCTTTTCGCCCAGCCGCTCGTCCGGCACCGGGAAGGCGGCGGCCTTGGCGATGTCGGCATGCGAAACCGCCAGCGCCTCGATGCGCGAGGGATAGATGTTGTGGCCGCCGCGGATGATCAGGTCCTTGAGCCGCCCCTCGATCTTCAGGTTGCCGTGCTCGTCCATGGAGCCGAGGTCGCCGGACAGGAACCAGCCCTGCCGGTTGAAGCTCTTTTCCGTGGCAGCCTGGTTGTCGAAATAGCCCAGCATCAGCGCCGCGCCCCTGCCGCCGATCTGCCCGGTCTCGCCGGGGCCGAGACGGCGCTCGTCGTTCGCGGGATCGAAGATCGCGACCTCGTAGGCCGGACCGCCGCGCCCGCAGGTCGACACCCAGACCTCCTGGCTGTCGCCCGGATGCGTGTACTGGTGCGAGGAGTTCTCGGTCATGCCGTAGATGTTCTGCGGCGTGATCCCCTGCCTGACGAAGGCCTCGGCGACGGCGGCCGGGATCGGCGCGCCGGCCATGTAGAACATCTCGACCCGGCCCAGCCGGGATACGCCACGCCGCTTCTGCTCGTCCAGAATGTCCATCGCATGGGTGGGAACGCCGAGCACATAGGTCGCGCCGCTCTCCACGATCCAGTCGAGCCGGCTCACGCCGGGCTGCGGATCGTCGGTGACGAACTGGCAGCCGCTCACCAGCCACTGGCCGACGCCGACCCAGGCGATGTGATGCGACAGCGGGCTGAGCGACAGGAGCACCGTGTCGGCGCCGACCGACCAGTCGCGAACCAGATCGCGGGCGTTGGCCAAAAGCGTGTTGGCCGAATGCATCACGCATTTCGGCTTGCCGGTGGTGCCGGAGGTGAAGGCGAGGTAGCCGACCGTGTCCGGATTGTCGTGCGGGGCGCGCGCCGGGGCGCGGCCGCCCGGCGGCAGGTCGGCGATGTCGTAGACCTTCCGCATGAAGGGCAGGCCGCCCAGCATCGCGCCGAGGTCGTGGCTGTCGCGATCCGCGCCCCATCCCTTCTCGGTGACGAAGGCGGCGCTTTCCAGCCGGGTGACGAGCTCCACGATCTCGCCGCAGGTATAGGTGCGGTGGAGCGACGGGTTGCAGGCGATGCCGATGCGCGCGCAGGCAAGGAAGACGACATGCGCGTGAAGCCGGTTGGACAGCCACAGCGACACCCGGTCGCCGGCGACGAGGCCGAGCTCCTCGAACTCGGCGGCGAGCGCATCGACGCGCGCCTTGAGTTCGGCCCAGGTGAGCGTCTCATGGCCGTCGCGCAGGGCGGCCGCGTCGGGCCGCCGCGCGGCATGGTCCGCCATCAGCGAGTAGAACGTGTCGCGCGTCCACAGGCCGGCTTCGTACCAGCCGGCCGCGCGCGTGGGGTCGTGGAGCGTCAGAAAGGGCCGCATGGCGATTTCCGTCAGTGACCGAACTTGGCGGCGTCCGGCTTGCGCTTTTCCGCGAAGCTCGCCTTCAGCTCCTCCGCCTCGTCCGAGCCGAGATATTGCGACAGGAGCAGGTCGTGCGTGACCCGAGACAGGCCCGAGACGCCGCCGTGGCGGGCGTTGAACGCGCCCTTGATCGAGGCGAGCGCGAACGCGCCGCGTTCCGCCACCTCGAGCGCGAAGTCGCGGGTGCGCTCCTTCAACTCGGCGTCGGGGACCACGCGGTTGATGAGCCCGATCTCCTTCGCCTGCGCCGCCGTCATCTTCGGGTTGGCGTACCAGATTTCCTTGGCGCGCTTCTTGCCGACGAGGTCCTCGAGATACCACGTGCCGTAGCCGGCGTCGAAGGAGCCGACCATGGGGCCGACCTGACGGAAGATCGCGCTTTCCTTGGCGATGGTGAGGTCGCAGACCATCTGGAGCACGTTGCCGCCGCCGACGCAGAAGCCGTTGACGCTGGCGATGACCGGCTTCTGGAGACGGTCGATGGCCTCGTACATCTCCAGCGTCGGCAGCGTCCCGGCATAGAGCTTGGTCTTCTCCATGCCGTCCTTCTTGCCGCCGACGCAGAAGAAGCGGTCGCCCGCCCCGGTCAGGACGAGGACGCGCGTGCGGGTCTCGCGGCGCACCGTCTCGATGCAGTCGCGGATCTCGTGGCACATGGTCTCGGTGAACATGTTGCCGTCGTCGGGCCGGTTGAGGGTCAGCGTGCCGATCGGCCCGTCTTCCTCATAGGTGATCTCGCTATACGCCATGATGTTGCTTACCTCCATGAATCCGGTTTTTCCCGCCGATTCGGCAGACGATTCCTACAGCAGAAGCTCGACGGAATGTTCGCCCAAAGCCGGAGGCGCGGAACGCGCCGTGCCGGTGTCGCCGTCGATGCGGATGCCGAGCCCGACCTGGGGCACGAGGCGCCCGTTGTCGTCCAGCGCGTAGAACAGTCCGCGCCGCTGCAATTCGGGGTCCGCGGCGACGTCGTCGGCGCCGTTGATCGGGCCGGCCGGCACGCGGCTTTTCGCGAACAGCGCGAGCCAGCGGTCACGCGGGGCGGTCTTCAGGATTTCCTGAATCCGCTCGACGATGGCCGCGCGATGCTGGCGGCGCAGCGCGTTGCTGGAGAATTCCGGCCGCGCCGCGTAATCCGGGTCGCCCACCGCGTCCCAGAACCGCCGCCAGATCGCGTCGTTGCCGAGGCCGAGCGTCAGCGGCTCGTCGGCGGTCTCGAACGCCTGATAGATGGCGATGACGCTGTCGGTGCCGCCGGAGCGGGTCGGGACCTCGCCCGAGCCGAGATAGGAGACGAGCCGGCACGACAGGAAGCGCGTCATGCTTTCCACCAGCGACACGTCGATGCGCCGGCCGGCCCCGCTTTGCGCCCGCTCGTAGAGGGCGGCCATCGTCGCCATGGCGGCGTCCTGGCCGGCCAGCATGTCGGCCGCCGGCGCGCCGATCTTCTGCGCCGCGCCGCCGGCCTCGCCGGTAAGGTCCATGATGCCGGAATAACCTTCCGCGATCAGGTCGTAACAGGTGAGGTCCGCGCGCGCGCCGTCGAGGCCGAAGCCGGTGATCGAGGTGAAGACGATGTCCTCGCGGATCGCCTTGATCGTCTCATGGTCGAGCCCGAGCTTCTTCTGGACCGAGGGCGGCTGATTGGTGATGAACACGTCCGCGGTCGCGACCAGCCTGCGCAGGCGGGCGCGGTCCTCGTCGTCGTTCAGGTCGAGCACGACGCTCTTCTTGTTGCGGTTGACAGCTGCGAACCACAGCGATTCGCCGTCGAGGAACGGCGGCCCCCAACCGCGCGCGTCGTCGCCCTCCGGCCGCTCGACCTTGATGATTTCGGCGCCGAAATCGCCCAGGAGCATCGACGCGTAGGGACCGGCGATCGACGTGGTGAGGTCCACCACCCTGATGCCGCGCAGCAGGGTCAGCCCGCCCGCGGGCTTCACGATCGGCAGACCGTGCAGGGGCAGGTCCGTTGCGTTTTCGACTCGGTGTTCGCTTGAAGGCATGCTGTTCCCGTAATCCTGCTAGCGTACCAGATTAAAAGCAAGCGCCGTGCCAACCGGCCCTATCGCGGCAATCCGGCCGGCCGCGCCCGACATTTGACGCGCACGGGAATTGGTGTATCCATCCCGGTCACGGAGGAAGACCCCCATGTCCGCACCAGATACACCATCGAACGCCGAGTCGATGTCGATCCTTTTCCTCGACGCGACGGGAAAGATCGCTCTCGCGACGGGCATCGGCAAGGACCCAGTGGTGCGCGCGCTCGCCACCGACAGGGAATGGATCGCAGAGATGGAGCGCAAGCGCCTCGGCGTGCTCTCCCTCAACGGCCGCAAGCTGACCGTGCTGTGGTGCAGGGTCGAGGAAGGCGCGCTTCTGGCTTTCCGCGAAGGCGTCGGCGACACGGTGTTCGACTTCGTGGCGGCGGTCGATTTCGCCTACGATATCTTCGAGCATCTCCTGAGCAACCCGTTCGACGGGATGACCGTGGTCGATCACGACGCCATCCTGCGCTTCATCTCGCCGATCCACGAGAAGTTCTTCAACCACCGCCACGGCGAGGCCATCGGCATGCCGGTGCAGAAGGTGATTGAGAACACGCGGCTGCACACCATCGTCCAGAGCGGCAAGACGGAGGTCGGCTACATCCAGAAGATGCGCGGCAACGACCGGGTCGTCAGCCGCACGCCGATCTTCCGCGACGGCCGGGTCGTCGGCGCCATCGGCCGCGTGATGTTCAAGGGGCCGCGCCAGCTCGACGAGCTGAACCAGCGCATCAACTCGCTCGAAAACGAGGTCGCCTTCTACAAGCGGGAGGCCGAGGCGATGCGCAGGCAGGACTACAGCCTCGACAGCATCATCGGCGAAAGCCGCAGGATGGTCGATCTCAAGAAAGACATCGTGCGCGTCGCGCCGCTCGACGTGCCGGTGCTGGTCGTCGGCGAGAGCGGCGTCGGCAAGGAGCTCGTCGCGCAGGCGATCCACCGGCTGAGCCCGCGGCGGATGAACGCCATGGTGATGATCAACGCCGCGGCGCTGCCCGCGAGCCTCGTCGAGAGCGAGCTGTTCGGCTACTCGGCCGGCGCCTTCACCGGCGCGAACCAGAAGGGCCACGCCGGCAAGTTCGAGCAGGCGAACGGCGGCACCCTCTTCCTCGACGAGATCGGCGACATGCCGCTCGACGTCCAGGCCAAGCTGCTGCGCGTGCTGCAGGACGGCTCGGTCGAGAAGCTCGGCGGCACGAAGCCGATCAAGGTCGATTTCCGCCTCGTGTCGGCGACCAACCGCGACCTCGAGGACATGATCGCGGAAAACCAGTTCCGGCTCGACCTGTTCTACCGCATCAGCCCGGTGGTGCTGCGCGTGCCGCCGCTGCGCGAGAGGCTGGACGACATCCCCCTGCTGGCCGAGCGTTTCCTCGGCGAGTTCGCGCGGCGTCACGAGCGCGAACCCTGCCGGCTGCCGGCGGAAACCGTCGCGCACCTGCAGACGGGCAAGTGGCCGGGCAACATACGCCAGCTCAAGCACGAGCTGGAGCGCGCGGCGATCTTCAATTCGAGCGGCTCCATCGCGCCCGCCGACCTGCGCATCGACCAGCGCAACAACGAGGATTTCGTGTCTCCGCCCGCGAATGGGCCGACAGATGCGGAAGCGGCCGGCGGATCGCTGGCGGCGCAGCTGGAGCAGGTCGAGAAAAGGGCGATCGAGACGGCGCTGAGGGACTATGGCGGCAACAAGAAGCGGGTCGCGAAGGAGCTGAACATCTCGCGATCCTATCTCTACAAGAAACTGGCCGACTTCGGGCTGGAATAGACGGCCGCGCGGCGGCCCGGGAAGAGACGAATTCCGGTCGCAACGGTGGCGTTCGCCTCCGGCCGACCTATATGCGCCGGACCAGTTCACGCGGGAACGGACCATGCGGCCAGTCATATCCGTCAGAAACCTGACGAAGACCTACCAGAACGGCTTTGCCGCGCTGAAGGGCGTCGATCTCGACATCATGGAGGGCGAGATCCTCGCCCTGCTGGGCCCCAACGGCGCCGGCAAGACCACGCTGATCTCCATCGTCTGCGGCATCGTCAACGCCAGCGGCGGCTCCGTCACGGCCGGCGGGCACGACATCGTGCGCGACTGGCGCGCCGCGCGTGAGCTGATCGGGCTGGTGCCGCAGGAAATGCATGTGGACGCATTCGAGACCGTCTGGGCCTCGGTCTCCTTCTCGCGCGGCCTGTTCGGCAAGAGGCGCGACGACGCCCGGGTCGAGGAGGTGCTCGCCGACCTGTCCCTCCTCGACAAGCGCAACGAGAAGATCATCAGTCTGTCGGGCGGCATGAAGCGGCGCGTCATGATCGCCAAGGCGCTGGCGCACGAGCCGCGCATCCTGTTCCTCGACGAGCCGACGGCCGGCGTCGACGTCGAGCTGCGCAAGTCGATGTGGGCGCTGATCCGCCGCCTCAACCGCTCGGGCGTCACCGTCATCCTCACCACCCATTATATCGAGGAGGCGGAGGAGATCGCCGACCGCGTCGGCGTCATCAACCATGGCGAGCTGGTGCTGGTCGAGGCCAAGGACGCGCTGATGCGCAAGATGGGCGAGAAGGTGCTGACGATAGAGCTGCGCGAGAAGCTCGACGCCGTGCCGGCGGCGCTGGCGCGCTACGGCCTCTCGCTCGGCGAGGGCGGAACCACGCTCGCCTACAGCTACGACGTCAACGCGGAGCGCACCGGCATCTCGGCGCTGCTTTCCGACCTGCGCAGCGAGGGCATCGTCATGCGCGACATCTCCACGCGGCAGAACTCGCTGGAGGAGATCTTCGTCGATCTCGTGCGGCGGGACGCCGACAGGGAGGCGGCCCAATGAACCTCACCGCGATCCACGCCATCTACAGGTTCGAGATGGCGCGCTGGTGGCGCACCTTCTGGCAGAGCATCGTCTCGCCGGTCCTGTCCACCTCGCTTTATTTCGTCGTCTTCGGCGGCGCCATCGGCAGCCGCATGGAGGACATAGGCGGCGTGTCCTACGGCGCTTTCATCGTGCCGGGCCTGATCATGATGACCATGATCACCCAGGCCATCGCCGTCGGCTCCTTCGGCATCTATTTTCCCAAGTTCGTCGGCACGATCTACGAGCTCCTGTCCGCGCCGGTCTCGGCCATGGAGCTGGTGGTCGGCTATGTCGGCGCGGCCGCGACCAAGGCGGTGGCGCTCGGCCTGCTGATCCTGGCCACGGCGGCGCTGTTCGTGCCGATCGAGATCGCGCATCCGTTCGTCATGGCCGCCTTCCTGGTGCTGACGGCGGTGACCTTCGCGCTGTTCGGCTTCATCATCGGCATCTGGGCCGACAATTTCGAGCGCCTCCAGCTCATTCCCATGCTGATCGTCATGCCGCTGGTCTTCCTCGGCGGCGCCTTCTACTCGATCGACATGCTGCCGCCCTTCTGGCAGGCGGTCAGCCATTTCAATCCCGTGCTCTACCTCGTCAGCGGCTTCCGCTGGTCGTTCTACGGCCACGCGGACGTCGCCGTCGGCGTCAGCCTCGCCGCGATCGGCGCCTTCCTGGCGGCCTGCCTGATCGCGATATGGGCCATCTTCCGCACCGGCTGGCGGATCAAGAACTGAGCGGCGGCGGATGGCCGCCCCGACCCTGCCCCGATGATTGACAGCTCGCGGAGTTGGTCATATGACTTGTTCATCTGACTAAATTCCGGGGAGCCTCTCTCCGGGACAGTCCACGGGTCGGATCACGGGAGGGGTGGATCAGCAACGCGGCGACAAATACGGTCCGGCGGGATGTGCGCGGGGACATCATGGACGCGGCCGAGCGCGTGTTCGCGCGGTCCGGCTTCGACGGCGCGACGACGCGCGCCATCGCCGATGAGGCCAGCGTCAATCTCGGCCTGATCCACTATCATTTCGGCTCCAAGGAAGCGCTGTTCGAGCAGGTGATCGCGCGCCATGCGCGGCAGGTGAACGACCGCCGCCGCGTCCTGCTCGCCAAGGTGCTCGCCGACCCGGAGAACGCCACGCTGGAAGCGATCCTCGACGCGCTCATGCGGCCGACCATCGAGCTGAGCGTCGGCGAGGGCCAGCATTATTCGCGCATCATCGTCCAGATCGCCTCCGGTTCCGACGAGCGCTCGATCCAGCTCACCGCACAGAATTTCAACGAGATCGCCCTCGAATTCATCGACGCGCTCGAAAGGCACACGCCGGGCCTGAGCCGCGAGAACGTCGTCTGGGCCTATATGAACGCGATTTCGGTCGGCATGCTGATGATCGCCCGCACCGGCCGCGTCAGCCAGCTTTCCGACGGTCTTTGCGACGAAAGCGGCTCGGAGGCGGCGATCGCGCGCGTCGTGCGCTATCTGGCCGCCGGCACCCGCGCGCTGGCTGAAGGCGGCGGATGAGGAATCCCGGCGCGGGGCGGGAGAAGCCGTCGCGCGCCGGAGGCCACACATGTTCCAATACCAGGGAGGACAGCATGAAATTCAGGACGATCTCGATGACCGCCGGCGCGGTGCTTGCCGTTTCCGCCGCCATGCCGGTCCACGCCGACGACATCAACGTCACCGTGGTCAACGGCCACCCGCCGGTGTTCCTGTGGGTGAAGCACCTGACCGAGACCTTCATCCCGGCGGTCAACGCCAAACTCGAAGGCACGGAGCACAAGATCAACTGGTCGGAAGCCTATGGCGGCACGCTGGCGGCCGTGGGCGGCGAGCTCGAGGCCATCGAGGACGGGCTGGCGGAGGTGGGCGTGGTGCCGACCGTGTTCGAGCCGACCTCGCTGCCGCTCCAGAACGTCACCTACTACACGCCCTTCGGCACCTCCGACCCGCAGGTCGTCATCGGCGCGGTCGACAAGCTGCACCATGACATCCCCGGCATGATCGAGTCGTGGGAGAAGTACAACGCCCAGTATCTCGGCGGCGGCTTCGCGCTCGACAACTACCTTCTGATGACCAATTTCCCGGTCACCTCCATCGACGACCTCAAGGGCCGCAAGATCGGCGCGCCGGGGCCGGCGGTGAACTGGCTCGAAGGCACCGGCGCGGTCGGCGTCGCCGGCAACCTGACCACCTATTACAACGACATCCAGACCGGCGTGTTCGACGGCACCATCGTCTTCCCGACGGCGGCCGCCCCGGCCAAGCTCCAGGAGGTCGCGCCCAACATCCTGCTGACCGATTTCGGCGCGCAGTATGCCGGCTCGCTCGTCGCCAACAAGGACTGGTACGACGAGCAGCCGCAAGAGGTGCAGGAGGTGCTGCGCGCCGGCGCCGAAGCCTATACCAGCGCCTACATCGCCGAGCAGAACGCCCGCGTCGAGGCGGCGCTGAAGACCATGGAGGAAGGCGGCGCCAAGATCACCCGCCTTTCGGACGAGGAGCGTGTGCGCTGGGCGGCCGCCCTGCCGCAGATCGCCGATGCGTGGGCGAAGAATGCCGACGGGCAGGACCTGCCCGGCTCGCAGGTGCTCGACGCCTATATCGGCCTGCTCAAGGAGAGCGGCGTCAACCTCGCCCGCGACTGGTCGCAGCGATAATCCGGACAAGGGCGGCCACGGCGCCCGCGCGCCGTGGCCGCCGCCGCCAACGGGGACGACGCTCGTGTCCTATTCGCCTGAAAGCCAGACCGGCCTCAGGGGCTTCGACGCCCTGTTCCGGCTGTTCGACCGCCTGACCGTCGCCATGAGCATGCTCGGCACGGCCGCGATCCTGTTCATCATGGGCCTGATCACCGCCGATGTCGTCGGCCGCGGCTTCTTCGGCCATCCGATCCACGGCGTGCCCGAGATCGTGTCGATGCTGATCCTCGGCATCGTCTTCCTCCAACTCGCCAACACGCTGCTGCGCGGCCGGCTGACGCGCGCCGACGGCTTCCTGATGCTGGTCAACGCCCGCTCGCCGCGCGTGGCGGGCGTCGTCGACGCGGTCATGCACCTTGCCGGCGTCGGGCTGGTCGGCGTGCTGGTCCACGCCTTCTACCCGCTGTTCCTGCGCAGCTACGGCCGCGACGAGATGGTCGGCACCGTCGGCCAGTTCCTCGCGCCGATCTGGCCGACCTATTTCGTCGTGCTGGTCGGCGCGGCCGCGCTGTGCGTCGCCTTCGCGCTGCGCGCCGTCCAGATCCTCCTCCTCACCTTCCGCGGAACGCCGCCGCCCCCCGCCGCCGATGGAGACGCGCTATGACCGGCTTCGAAATCGGCCTGTGGTCGCTCGGCGCGATCCTCGTCCTGATCTACACCGGCATGCACGTCGCCATCGCGCTGGCGCTGGTGTCGTTCTTCGGCATCTGGGTGCTGCGCAACAATCCCGAGCAGGCGGCGCGCATCCTCTCGCTCGCCGCGCGCGAAAGCATCTCCTCCTACCTGTTCGGCGTGGTGCCGCTGTTCGTGCTGATGGGGCTGGTGGTCAGCCGCGCCAATATCGGCCGCGACACCTTCGACGTCGCCACGCGGCTTCTCGGGCGCCTGCGCGGGGGCCTGGGCATCTCCACGGTCGGCGCCAACGCCATCTTCGCCTCGATCACCGGCATCTCCATCGCCTCGGCCGCCGTCTTCACCAAGATCGCGGTGCCGGAGATGATGCGCGCCGGCCATACGGCGCGGTTCTCCACCGGCGTCGTCGTCGGTTCGTCGATCCTCGGCATGCTGCTGCCGCCCAGCCTGCTGATGATCCTTTACGGCATCCTCGCCGAGCAGTCGGTGGGCGCGCTGTTCATCGCCGGCATCGGGCCGGGCATCCTCGTCACCGTCATCTTCTGCGTCGGCATCTGGCTGATGGTGAAATACTGGCCGGGCTTCACCGGCGTCGCCACGGTGCAGCAGGACTACGACACGACCGGCTTCGCCGCCTGGCGCGACGTCACCGCCAAGCTCGCGCCCATCGTCATCCTCGTCGGGCTGGTGCTGGGCGGGCTTTATGGCGGCCTGTTCACGCCGACGGAGGCCGGCGCCATCGGCGCGCTCGGCGCGATCCTGATCGCCTTCATGAAGCGCAGGCTTTCCGGCAGGGTCTTGTGGCAGGTGACGGTCGAGACCGGCCACATCACCGCCGCGATCTGCTTCCTGATCATCGCCGCCACCATGTACAGCCGCATGCTGGCGCTGACCGGCCTGCCCTCCTTCCTGACGGCGTGGATCGTCAGCATGGATGTCGGCGTCTACGGCTTCCTGTTCTTCTACGTCGCGGTGCTGGTGCTGCTCGGCACCATCCTCGATTCGTCGTCCACCATGCTCATCACCGTGCCGCTGGCGCTGCCGGTGGCGATGTCGCTCGACATCGACCTGATCTGGTTCGGCATCGTCACCGTGCTGGCGGTGGAGATCGGGCTCCTGACGCCGCCGATGGGTCTGTCGGTGTTCGTGGTCAAGGGCTCGCTCGACGACCAGTCGATCCCGCTCAAGGACGTCTTCGCCGGCTCGGCGCCGTTCGCGGTGCTGATGCTGCTGGCTCTTCTCCTGATCGTCATCTTCCCCGGCATCGCGCTCGGGCTGTTATAGGAAGGAACCCCCATGGCACGCCGCATCGTCGACATCTCGACCGCGCTCAAGGCAGGCATCGCCTCGGACCCGAAGGGAACCGAGCCGCAGATCACCTATATCGACCACGGGCAGTCGGTGGCGCAGATCACGGGTTTCTTCCCCGGCCTGACCAGGGACCAGCTTCCGGGCGGCGAGGGCTGCGCGGTGGAGCAGTTGAACGTCTCCACCCACAACGGCACCCATCTCGACGCGCCCTACCACTTCCACTCGACCATGGACGGCGGCAAGC
>Ga0172382_10006573_pt1 | contig 16813 bp, 12 predicted proteins | sample Leawel138RmetaG_FD_122245 | JGI IMG/M metagenome (GOLD analysis project Ga0172382, IMG submission 122245) | Leachate microbial communities from a municipal landfill in Southern Ontario, Canada - Leachate well 138R metaG | ecosystem: Engineered > Solid waste > Landfill > Unclassified | place...
CGGTAATAGGATATCGGAAATGCGATATGATAACGTCTGTTGTGTTTGATTAATCTGATTTAATCTTAAAGTAAATGTAATTCTTCTTTGTGCATGGTTAATGGTCGGCGTGATTAAGTGTGTGTATGAGCCTCCATTTTCCAATAACTCTACATTTTGATTATCAGTCAATAATTCAGATTTATCATTAAACCTTGTTTGGAATAAGCTCTGATAATGCGTAATTATTGTTTGTGGTAAAGGATTTTTATCACTTAAGGGTATACTTTCATAATTAGTATCATATGGTAAATATCCCTCTAGTCGATATAATTGATCCAGTTGAATGTTTACTGGTAAAGCAGAACCAAATGAACTTCCTGATGAAGTTGATAAAACATACATTCCATATTCTCTTTCATTTCTAAAACGATCTGATAGAACTTCATTTTCAACGTAGTAGATGTATGAAGTAATTGGTTCACCATTGGATAGTATCGTATTATCATTGCGCATTTCAAATGACGCACCATAAACAAATTCACCATAAGTTTGATTTGGGTTTTCAGTAATTAAAGGAACTGACAAACTATTTTCTAAAATGAAATAATATGAAGCTGATTCATTTGTGTTATTACCAACTTGTGATTGAGAAAAAACGACAGGCTGAATATAACGTTCATTTTGATATTGTTGATAGTTACCAGAACTGCCTAGATTTACAGCTGAACCAACATTAACCCAATTACTTCCGGTTACTCTACTTCTAGCAACTCTAGTTTGGTTATTGGATACTAATGATCCCGTACTGCCGCTATAGTTTCGATATAGGTTACCTGTAATTTCAGTTTCAGTTCTGTTTTCGCGTAAAACTTGTGCTTGACGATACCAGTTGTTGCCAGTTCGATAATAATAATCCCGTTCCTTAACATTGTAGACACGGTTGAAAACTCTACTAACAGGACGGTTAGATGAACCACTTGAATATCGATAAATATAATCAAAGCCCGTGAAAATTGCTTGAGTAGTGTCATTAATTCTCGCACTATAATATTTTACATTCGAGAAAATAAAGTATTGGTTTGAACTAGTAAAGTTTGTTACTTGGTCAAGACGCCCAATTAAGTCAACGTTTGGATCCATATTTACAATAAAGTCAAAGGTTCCACCAACGGCAGACATTCTTCTGGATTGACCACGTTGTAGACGTCCAAAAATACCACCAATTCCCCGTTTATCTTCTGGGAAATAACTGGCACTATTATCATTTCTTAAACTATTTGGAAAAATGAATGGATCATCAACTGCATAAAAGTAGGCTTCAAAGTCTTCATAAATTAAAGATGCTTCATCAATATTACTGAAATTGCTTGTTTTAAAAGCCCGAATTGAACCGTAATTAATTGCAGTATCAATATGAACCACAGTAATCGTGTTTTGGTTAGAACGATAAACAAATGTCGCACCAACAATACCGCCAGCTACATCGGTAGAACTCACTTTTCCGTGATTAATCATTCTTCTCATCACGGATAATCCATAACCGATAACTCCGCCGGCTGAGGCGTAAATACCTGGACGTTCTAATGTTCCTTCACGTGTTCCAACACTGTTTGTCATTGCGGTTGATGATGTATAATAACGATATGTTCCCAGTGATCCGGTCGCGTTAGTAGTCGTGTTATAGTTGATAACAACACTTGTATATGATGCAACATTACCATAATTGATCCCGTTTGCTAGAATTGAATTCTCTAAGAAGTTTGCGTTAATCGTTGCTGAATTATTAAAAAGCGTTGATGAAACATTACCGGCAGCTAACTCTTGGTAAAGAGTTAATCCTAAAATACCGCCTGCACGTGAAAAGTTTCTTGAAACTGCAATGATCTCACCACTGTTTGCAGTATCATAAATTCTTGATAAACCATTTGCAGTTGAGGCGGCGATTCCGCCTAAAATAGTGGCGTGATAATAATATCTTACTAATCCACCTTCGTTTGCATTCGGTTCAAAATACACCAAATCAGTAAAAGGGTTTGTATTTGCAAAACGAATATTGCCCATATTCAATGAATCTTGAATAGATCCCCCTGATGGACCACCATTTAGCGTAACAATTCCACCAACATATGTGTTTCCATTGCCTGTAATACTATTAATTGTGTCATTATAGATTGAAGTGATATCAGCATAATTGACACTCGATAAGATACCTGTCGTTGCTCTTGGCATTGATGAGGTGTCCTGATTGTGCAAATTGCCTGCTAAATTCCGATTTACTAACCCAGCAATATAGGCATTGTTACTAATATTTATATTAGCAAACGTCATTTTTCCTTCATTTAAGCTAGCTTTCAGATAATGATTGGGCGACAAAATCTGCGTAATTCCCGCCATCCAGATAACATTGCTGGAAGTAATACCGTACATTGTTAAATTACCACTATAAATAACATTCAAATAACTTATGTTTGTTGATAGGGAAATCCCAGCAACGCTTCTTTCATTGCTAAACGCTTGATTGCGATATAAAATATCACCACTATTTTCAACATATCTTAATAATGATGGTGCATTGTTTGCACTATAATAGACGCCTGAGAAATTATAGTTGCCGACAATTTCATAGCTACTTGTATTTTTTGATTGTGAAAGGATGACTCCGCTTGTACTTAAATCATATACTAATGAAGTATAGTTAAATCTTGAATAGCTTGATGTTGTATAGTTTCCTTCATTAAACAAATATAAATATTCAACTTGCTCATTATGATTTGAGACAACAACACCGGATGCAGTTACATAGTTTGTCCCTGCATTTGTTGCGTTTATTAAGCCCTTATTTGTCCATAAACCATAATATTCATGCATTAAATATGCACTGCCACGACTTAAACCAATCACACCTGATACGTACTGATTCATCGTATTATTCATTAAAAACTGATTTACTACTAATGTTCCTTCGTTTGTTAACAAACCTAAATCATGACTTATGCTTGCATTTTCAACGTAACCAATCACACCACCTAAGCGGATTTCACCGTTTCTAGCAGTTGTAACTGAAGCACTTGTTCCAATGCTGTTAATACTCATTTTGCTTAAAGCGTTATATAATGTCAATCGTTGTGTGTCGGTTGATCCAACAATACCACCAATGTTATAAATCGGATCAGCTTGTTGTCCGGTTTTAAATGTATGGATTCCTGCATTTAATGTTCCTTCAGCATAAACTCCCATCATAACACCATATGCTTGACCTACGAGTGCACCAACACTTAATGAACCGATTGCATCAACCCCTAAGTTAATATCCACTTGAGCTAAAACATTATTAATTGATCCACCCTCTAACTTGCCTGCAATTAATCCGATGTAAAAAGATAGACCGTAATATTCTTCTGAATCATTAATCGTTAATGATGAATTAGCAAATATGATGTCTTCGACACTTCCTTTTAAAACACTAAAGAGCCCCCCATAATAAGTTGAGCTAATTAAGACACCATTAACTAAATGTAAATGATGAACCGTATATTTTCCGCCATCTTCTTTTAAGCCTGATAGACTACCCGAAAACTCAATTTGCGATGTATCATAAGCAGCTCTAGCAAACTCGCTCATATCAATATCAGCTTTTAATACATAGTCAGCATCACGAAAAACTTGATTGTTTCTAACTGTATTTAGATACATTAATCTTGAGAAAGTTACGAAATCTCTGGCGTCATTTATCTCATATTTTCCATCAACATAGTCTAATCCCCATAAAGCGGGATATCGGTCTTGTGGATAATAATACCAACTTGAACCTAAACTCGACGAGTTTCTTAAGACTTGTGTTGTTTCACCAGCAGCAAAACTGTTTGGTGTTGTAACTTGATAAGTGCTTGCTCCTAGTTGGATTGTTAATTGATAAACTGTTGAATCATAAACTAATTGACTCGTTGTTCCCTCATTAATATAGACAACTGGCTGAACACTAAAGTTATTAATAAACGAAGCATTAACAACTACTCTTGAAACATAATAAGCATGTCTAAATATTCCTTGATTATGATACACAATCCCAGCTGCTGAATACGATGTTGAGGTTACACCAATTGGTGCTCTCATTCGAATACCAGCATTATAAATGTTTTCGCGATTATCGATTACGTAAACATTTTCAACTAAACCTTTATTTAAACCAACTAAGTTAGCAGCTTTATTTATATCTTCATGTTCACTTTGTAATTCATAGGTTGGATTAATTAAGCCAACATTTCTAATGACACCTTCATTTTGCGTAAACATTGCATAATAAGGAGATAAAACAGTATCAATTTCTGCTTCACCTTCACCCTCTACTGTTGTAATTAGGTTATAGCCTGCAAAATATAAGTTGCTAATTTCGTACCCATGTCCATCAAATGTTCCTGTAAAATTATAATTAAATGTTTCAGCTTCAATGTTTGAAAACTGGAAGCCAATCGGAATGAATTGTCTTGAACGCATCACAGAATAATCGATATCGTTACCTAAAACATAATCTAGATCTAGTAATACTTCACGGATATTAAGCGGCAGCTTAACATTTTGTGAAGGATCTAATGTTTGATAAATATGGTCAGGATGATAACTTACATCAACTGAAAAACGATACAATTCATCTGCTGTATCAAATCTAATGCTTTTATCAGTCATCGCGCTAGTAATCGATGATGGGGTTGCACCAACAAAGGCGATTGTTTGTCTAAAATCAGTATATGAAATATATGTATTATTTTCATTTTTGACAATGATTTCATCAAAGTCATGATTAAGTAACTTCTCTCTATCAATGATCTCTTCAGCATGTAATGTAACATTGCTAATTAAACTTAACCCGAACAGTAAACTTATTCCAAGTAATATAATTATAATTTTTTTCATGTCCAAGTTCCTCCCCATGGTGGAGTATCATAAAACCAATTATGAATTGGTCCTTCGTGTAACTGAACAGAGTCAACAACAATTGCCAATTGGATTTCATAGCCTAGCGGTCTAGCGTTGTAAAAAACACCTTCAAAATACGAGGGAATAAACGGTAAGACATTAGCATTATTTTCATCAAGACGTTTAATTGGTTCCATGTAATAAAAGTATCCATCATCAGCTTGATTATCATACCAGTTTGCGGCAATAAAATATTGCGTTGGTTCGGTCGTTATCGAGCTTTCTGTAATTAAACCTAATTGGTTTTCCGATTTAAAAATTAGTGTTTCAATTATTCTAATGCGAACCCATGTATCAATATTGCTTGTTACTTTAAAATCAATCCGTAAGTTTTCAATGAAGCTAATGGCGTTACTATCAACGACATTTATATGATAAACACCTGCTTTAATGACTGTTGTATTCGGTATTACAACTTCATTCGCTTCATATCTAATGCCATCTTTCATAAAATAAATATCGTAATCTGCTTTAACAAAACCAACTGTATGGTCTTTTTCAATTGATTCTTGATCAAGCAAAAAAGCCGTGATAATTCCGGTTGTTGTCATAATTATTAAAATTAAGGCAATCCAAATTATAGCTTTTCTACTCATCTTTACACCTTTCTTAACTTGGTCTAATTTGATCTAGCTGCAAATGAATATGATCAATTATCATTGACATTCCATAATGAGCGTTCGTCACATTTTCACCGACTAGGATCATGAATTCAAAGACATATGTCGCTTCTCTTTCTAAAATGTATTCTTCGAATAATAACAACTCTGTTTGATTTAAAATCTTACTTGTTAAAACCTCAGTATTTGGGTCTAAGTAATTAACTGAGAAATGATCTGCAAAAATTAGATTATTCTCTTCTGCCTGATTGAAAACAATTTTTAAATGGCCATGAATATTACCATCGTTTCTAATTTCTATTTTAAAATAAAACGTTTCGTTGGCAACTACGTTTAAAAACGCTAAATCATCATCTTCATACTCTTCATAATAATCAACAATTCCATCATCATTATCATCAAATCCCTGATAAAGAATGGCATTGATTTCCAATGAACCAGAATAGATTAAAATTGGTTGTGTACGGTCAACTAATGCAATCCAGGCATACGTTGTCGTAATTGCGACTAAAGGTAATAGCACCATAATTAAAATAACTTTATGAAGCGTTTTATTTTTCATGTTCTTTCTCCTTTAAGTCTTTAATTGCCTTTACAACAATTATTGCGAAGACAATTAGCATTACAATTAGAACAAGACGAGCATGAATGACAAATAAACCAAGCAACGGAATCGAGAAATAATAGCTTCCTTTAATGCTTGAAACATCTGTTTCTTGATCAAGTGCTGTGTTAGCATCTCCTTTTGTTGTTATTTTATCGCCTTCTATTTTAACGATGCGATGTAAGACAGGAATGCTCTCACCTTTTAAAACAACAATATCATCAACCTTAAAATCAATCGCTTGTGGCTCTTTTATTGGATTAACAAACACTAAACGGTATTGTGGCACTGACGGTGCCATTGATTGACTAACCACAGCGTAAATCTGATATCCAAATAGTCTAAACAATAAGAGCAGCATAATTATACTGACAGCGACAGTTGATAAGATTCGAGAGATCCATTTTTTAATCATGTGGCTCACCGGTCGTAAAATCATAATTTGCTGTTCCTAAATATTCCCAAGTAACATACTTACTTTGCTTACTTTGGAAAACAAGGGTGGTCGTAATAAGAGCGTTTCGATAATTGTTTTTGACAATATTTCCGTTTAGTTTATAGCTTGACAGAACTGTTATAGTTTGATTATCTGGATCAAGTTGATAACGACCACCTACTAACGTTGTATGCGTACCTCGATAATAGTAATATCCGTCATCTAAAACCCAGCCTTCACCAAACTCAAAAATAGCAATTTGTGAATCAATTCCGGCAACACTCGAGGTTACAATAATCTGAAATCTAATTTCCGTTGTTACTGATGATTCGTTTGTCAATTCAAGTGGAGCCAATAATAATTCCTGAGCCGGCATAATCAAGCTTGAATCAATTAAATCTCCTGTCAAAACATATCTAACTTCACCTGATTCAAACCGATAGCTTTTAGTTTGATATTCATCCATAAGCCACGCTCCTACCTGCTGAACAAGTAATAGCATAACAACAAGCAGGAGGACATATAAGAGAAAGAGTGTTTTTTTCTTTTTCATCATAACCTCCTCTATCTTAACTCAACAAAAATTGAGTTAAAAATAAACGTTCCAAAATGATACCCAATGTGTGTTGTATTACTATCATAGACGATCTTAAATTCAATTACTAATAGTCCGTCAAGTTCTAAAGGATATTCGTCAATCAAAGTAAAATTGTTATCATCATCAACCAAGTTGCTAAAACGATATGGATTTAATATCTGTCCATGTTTTATAGCTTGAGTTTCATCAACTTCATAAAATTGATATTCATCATTCAATTTTATTCTTCCATCCTCTAGATAAAAGACATCAAGCATGTAAAAATTAGTGTTTTCAGTTAGACTACCCATGTTTTTTATAACCGAATTCACTGAAACAGCCCTACTACTTTTGTTTTCAACTTGGATTCTAAAAATGATTTCATCGCTTGGAACAGTTTGACCGAAAAAACTATGCATATCATCAATTGTATCAATTGTTACATATTCACCGTCTTCACCTTTTTTTACTTCAAAACTCATAATTGCTCCATAGTCAACAGCGTTAGAAGTAAATTGCTGAACACGATTTGTTTCCGTTAGACTAAACCATGCATAAACAACCGTTGACAACGTTAAAAGTGACACCAAAATGAAAAGGATGATGTTTAAATAGATTGATTTTTTCATTTATGTCACTTCCTTTCTATCACAAAAAAGCCAGCTGAATCTACTAATGTAGATGCAACTGGCTACCATGTTAAGGCCCTATAGCTTTGCGTCCTTAGGTTTCCCTAAGTTTGCCCTTTAATCTTTGAATTAAATTTCTTACTTCAATTATTATTATACAATAATAACGTCCATTTAACAATTGTTATACCTTGTTTTTTTGTGCTTCTTCAGCCTTGATTTCATCATATAGCTTTTGTTTTTCTTGCTTTTCTCTTTCCTCTAATTCAGCCTTAATCTTCTGCTTATTTCGTTCATTGACTTGCTTGAATATACTAACAACTTCGATTATGATTGTTATTGCCAATAAGAGCATTACAAAGCCAAATAATAGCGTTCTATGTTGATAGATAATCAAACCTAGATTAAGTAAACTTAGTTTGCTTACAAATTTACCTCTATAGTTATACTCTGTAATCGGCTGATCATAATCATCGGGGTTTTTATCACCATGGGTGATAATTTCACCTGATGATTTATCGTATGAATGAATTCGATGAATTATTAAACGACCTTCATCGCTTTTAAAAACAATAATATCGCCCACCTCTAAGTCTTCATACGGCGTTCTGTCGATAAAAACAATATCACCTTTTTTGACTGTATTGGAATTTGATCCTTCCATTGAGTCTGTTGGAACAACAGAGTAAGCATAACCGAATAAATGAAACAATTCATTTTTAGCAAAAGCACGACTTGCAAAAATCATTACATAGGCTGTTAATAAGAAGAGCATTAAAGTGAAAATTGCGAATGTCCATTTAGTTATCTTCTTTTTCATGCTGCTAATTTTTCCTCAGCCTTTACTACTTTTTCTTGCATCCGAGTCTTAATTTCAGCTTTTTTAGCTTTAACTTTTTGACTCGATTGCTCTTTTAATCTTTGACGTTCAAGCTTAAGTCTTTCCTTTTGAAGTTCTTTTTCCTTTTTCACCTTTAGGGCTAGTTTTTCTGCTTGAAGCTTTTGCTTTTCTTTAATTCTTTTTAGCTCTAACTCGTATTTTTCTTTTGCTTTTTGTTTTTCTGCTATAATGATTTCTTTTTCTTTTTGTCTTAATTCTGCTGCTTCATTTCTAATTCTTTTTGTTGTTTCTATCTGTAATTCACGAAGTAATTGCTTTTGCTTGGCAACATAGCTAAAATGAGCTGACAACAATCCTTGTTTTGTTTTTAAAGTTGCTCTTTCTTGTTTAATCATTGTTTCAGCAGCAACTCTTTTTCCTTCATCTTTCATTTTTCTTGTTAAGTATCTTGCCTGATCTTTATGTGTATCTTCAAGCTGCTGTAGCATTCTTTTTTCCAAGCGAACAGCGTTGTTAAAATCAACTTCCTTTACTTCACGAATAATTCTGGCAATTTTGGCTTTTTCTCTTGCGTCTTCAACCATATCGGCTTTATCTTTTTTAACCATGCTTCGAAAGATATCAAACTCTTCATCATTATACAACTCAAAATACGATTCATATAATGCATTGGATATTGCCAATGTATCACGTAGTGCCTTTCTTAAGCCAATATCAAATGAAGACGATGTTTCTAGGTGCTTGGTTAAATTCTTACTAAAGACCTTTTTATTTTGATCTAGATAAAACTGATTTAATTCTACATCTTCTATTTCATAAGGATCTGGTTGTTCCATTATGTCGCTTAAATGCTTCTTAATAAATTTGGGCGTTTTCTTTTTATAATCTTGCTTATCTAAGTACTGATAATGATCTTCTAGTATCTTTTGGTTTGCGTACACATTACTAAAAGTAATCAAAGCAGTTTGATAAACATTTTTTAAATAATATTGGTCAAAAGTCAAATTTTTCTCTGAAACATCAAGTTCAAATGCTAAAGTGTTATATTTATCGAGAAACAACCATAACATATAACAGTTGCGATAATTGACGTTTTTTAAAATGATTGACGTTTGAATAATTGGTGCTTGCACAGGTCTAACATGTTTTACACTTTCCATGAATAATCCTGTTTTTAAAGCGCTCACTTTTTTCAATAATGATTGAATTCGATTTAAAAAATCTCTATTATAACGACTGAGTGATTCGTTTTCCAAGTCTTCTATTAAGTTTAGATCAATATTCATTTCAACTTTGGTGTCTCTAATTTCAAAGTTTGAAGTTAGGTTGAAATGTTTTTTTTGAAATGACTCAATATTGTTTTTAACAATTTCATGTCGTTGCTTGACAAAATCAAAAAGACGATTAATTAAGGTTTTAATGAAACGATTTTCATAAATACCGTATTCAATCTCCGCTTGTGTGGTTAAAATCTTTTGTGGAATGACGCCATCTTTTGTCACTTCTTTAATTAGATGGGTATTTGAAGATAAATGTCTAATTGAATCACTTGATATTTTTTTTGCTTTTTCAATAATTGTTACGTCTTGTTCATAACGAAGTCCTGATTTAGGATCTTTCGTAATTTTATCTAAGCTCGGAAAATAGGATTCAATTGTTTTAATCCATTCTTCATCAAATGTTTTTGTTTCATAAATGCTTTTTTGATAAATCTTATTATCTCCGCTTAAAAATGCTTGATAAAAATGGTTTGGAAATTCGTGATAGCGTTCAATGTCTGTTAGTGTTGTGACAAATCGATCATGAAATTTTTTTAAATCGCTTGTTTTTTTCATCTACATCTAATCTCCCATTAAAACTGCTTCTTAATGTTGTTTAAGAATTCTTGACATTCAACGAAGTTTCCTTTACCAAATAGACGATCCATCAATACAATTAACTCATCTATTTCATCCTGCAAGAATGGCAAGTTCAAGCTTTCAAACTTTCTTAAAATCTTATTTGATACCATATAGTCTAAGCCTTCAATTTCTGATCCACCACAAGCAACAAATACCGGAACAAAAGCTCTAATTTGTTTCATAATCCGGTTACCGAAAGTTACTTTAAAGCTTTTAGTAATAAAAACATCTAGTTTTTCAAGCAAGTCTAGTGTCTTTCTTGAAACACCATGATCTTTATACGCTTGAGTAAACAACTCTTGTAGGTAGTCATAATTAAAGATTACTCCTTCAGTCGGTGGAGCATCAATAAAGGCTGATTTAGTATTAATAATGATTGGTGTTGCACGGTCATATACTTTATCAGTAATTGTAAATGTTGAATCATCCTTATTTGCGGTACCGATAAACCAAACGTTTTGAGGTAACAGCATTTTTCCATTAAAAATATTTTTAGGATCGCCTGGTTGTGTATCAGGGACGATGCTAATCTTCCATTCGTCAAAATCAGGCATTTCCAGTAGTGATAAGAATTCTGCAAAATAATACTCAACTCTTGCCAAGTTCATTTCATCCAAGACGACAATGTTAATATCTTCACGATAAGTTGTTTCATAAATGGCACGTAAAAAGTCTGTTTCATTGTATTTTTTCGTAAATTCGTTTAAATAACCTAACATTTCAGTTCGATCACGCCATGATGGTTGTACAGGAATAATCGCCGCATCATGATTAAAGAATTTCCCCATTGCGTATGGTAACGATGTCTTACCTGTACCGGATATACCTTCTAAGATCATTGTCTTTGAAGTTGCCATCCCGGCAAAAAAGGCAGAAATGATTTTTCGGTCATAAAATAACCCTAATTGTGATGCTGAAAAGTTAATAAAGCGTTTGACGAGCTCATTTAAACTTATCATGTCTTCTTGACGCATATTGATATTAGTTACAATCTCTTCATATTCACGGTCAACAGCAAGTAGTTTTGTGAATCTAGATGGTCCATGATCTAAGTGATTCTTATCTTTTAGACCGTTTATACCTTCACCGTTAGCTCCGCCTTCACCAGCAATTCCTAGGCTTTGAAGTTGAAGCGCAAGTATTCGATTCTTCTCATCAATTAGTTCAACAGTCTTTTGATTTAACAATGATACTTCTTCTAATAACTCATCTTTTTCAATTTCTTTGGATACAAATTTAATGTAACGTCTAATATATTGAAATAAACGCACAAACAAAAAGCCAAAAAAAGCAATGTTAATGGCAAAAACAACAAAACCGATCAGCCAATCTAAGATGCCAAAAGTATCGCTTTGTTGGATAAAATTGCGAACAAACTCCACCGTCCATCGATAGAATAAATCGGCAAATGCTTCAAAAAGTCTTTTGAAAAATTCACCGACACCAATAAAAAAGTCGCGTATGAGATTAATGTAGTATCTTGAAAATTCAACCATTGACTACCTCTTCTAAAACTACTCTTTGTTTTTTCCTTGTTCCTTCTTTAATTCTTCTAAAATTTGCTGTCTCATTTTTTCTTTTTCAACTTCTAGTTCTTGTTGTGATAGTTCTTTGTCCTGTGCATATTGTTCCTGCATTTTTGCACGATTAATAGCTAAAATACTACGGCCTAAATTAACGCCACTATAAATCAAGAATAACGCCACTGGCAAAATAACTACAACAGCAAACCCAACTGGATCCATCATATAATCAAGCACTTCTCCAGCTCCTTTGATTCTAAAAGAACCATATTGTGCGATGATATCTTTTGGTTCAAGAGCAATAGGATCGATACCGGCTTCAGGATTATCACCCTTAGTTTGGTAATACTGAATGCCTTCTGATGTTGTTCCTGCATTTACAATTCTATGGGTATTCAGCTGTGCTTTAAATCTTGGGTCAATCGTTGCATAAAATGTAACAACAGCTCCAGGTTGAAGATTTTTTTGTTGTTCTTTGTTAAGCATTTTGACGAAAATTAAATCCCCTTTTTGAAAAGAGTTGGTTTCGGTTCCTTCCATCGAGTCTGATTGAACCGAGAATACTCCTATTCCAAAAATGTTTGGAATTTGATTTTCTGATTTTCTTCTAATATTTGCAATCGAAAAAATGAGCAATAAAGCAATAATCAAATAGAAGAAAGTGTTTAGTGAAATCTTTAGGATTTTGATCGTTTTATTTGGCTTTGTATTCATATAAACCTCTCGTTTTAGTATTTATGATTATTGTATCATATCTAGGCTCATTTTCATTTTGATAAATGAAACATCAAACCCCTTTTGGGTAATGAAAGCTCGCAAATTGCGAACTTTCATTAAAATCTATGTTGTAAGATCAAGGAGTTTCTACTAAGTCAGGTTCATCTTTAAAAGTGAAACTTAATCCAATTTTTCCATCTAAGATTGAGTTATATGTGTCTGGATCCCAACCTTCTAGCCATACACGAATTCTTACTGTACCTGTGTTATAACCAGAATCTTCATCTTCTGTTAAAACAGCAACAAGTAGACCGATGACATCTTCATTGTCATCGTTTACACTGTTTAAATTAGTAATGGTGTTTGCAACAGTTACGCTACCATATCCAAAAGGTGGCTCAGTTGTTGAAGCTACATAATAGGATACTGCACCTCTAAACAATTCTGGATTATCAGTGGCTGGTCCATATTCTCCTGTACCTACACCATCATCAAGTATTTCTTCTGCAAATGCGACATTCGTATGTCCGCCTAAAACAAAGTTTCCGCCTGCACTAGGGTTTTCATAAACGATTGGAGCTGCTACTCCTGAACCAACAAATGAAATTCTTGCCGCATTAGCCGCTTGGAAACCACCATATGTGGATCCAGCATCAGCGTCATCTCCATTTGCGAGAATAAAGTCAACGTTTGATGTCCACGATTGTAATTCTGGTGAAGTCAATGTAAGATTTGTTAAGTAAATATTAGTTAGATTTGGCGATCTAAAGTATAGTGTAAAATCTAAATATCTCCCTGCTTGCGAATCACCAAGACCATTAATTGTTACACCATTTGGCGAGGTAACATGGTCAAATCTAAAGTTTGCACCTTGATAACCCGTATTAGGGTTTGTATTAGTAAACAAGTAATATTCAACCACTTCTTTACTCATTGATGTGTACCAAGCAATTTCATCAAATGAAATCTCAATCCCTGAGTCACCAACGACTTCAGCCTCGAATTCTTGAACTCTAGCAGTATTAGTTACTGTGAACCAAGCAAATGTTGTTGTACCAAGAGCAATCGTGGTAATAACAACCGTTAAAATTGATAATAATAATTTTTGTGTTAATCCTTTCATTTTTTTTCTCCTTTAATCTATTTTCTTTTTTTTTCTCTATAATCAATTAACTTTCGTTAAGTTAATCCTGTTCTTCTGCTGGCATTAGAGCTCTAAACTCAAATTGAATTTTTACTCTGTCTCTAATGATTGAATCAAATGCGTCTGCGTCCCAGCCTTCAACCCAGACATTGATTGTTAGTTTACCTTGATAAAAATATCTTCCTCGTTCATTTATCATGTCGGTTCTAACTAAGTTTAATACTTGTGATTCATTATCAAGTGCCATTGGTGGTCCACTTGCAATCCTTGATAATCGATACGATGTGTTTGGTATTTCAATTGGTACAGATTGCATTGATCCCACTCTTTTAATATAGTAATTCAACGCACCATATTGTTTATAAAATCCTCGTTCTTCGTTTTCACTCGGATCATAAATAAATCTGATCAACTCTGATTCATCACGATCATCAAGTGGATTTGTTTCATCTATTTCTTCAATAAATGCCATTCTAATTGCATTACTTGCGTAATATGTTCTAACTTCTTTTGCTTTTACTTCATCATTAGGTGCATATGTGAAGTCAATCGGTGCTTCCCAAGCAATTCCTCTGGAAACTACATATGTTCCAGCAACCGGGTCTTCATAAGTTGACAGATGATTTGTATTGTTTACTAAATAAATGCTTCTTTGGGCTAAATCTGTTCTAAACCAAATCGGAAAACTTAAGTAATCTCTATTAACTACTATTTTGTCGTCTCTTCTTAATCCACCTGTCTCAAAGTGGATGCCGTCTTGACTAGTAACATCCGTTAACTGAATCCGACCGAACAGTTCTCTTAACATCTCACTAGTAATTTCATTAAAATAGGTTTCTCCATCTAATGAAACTTGTAAATCATCTCCAAGTGAAGCAGTAACTCCCATTTCTTCGATTGTATTAACATTCGAAATTTCTAACCATGCATAAGTTACTGTACCAAATGCAATGCCAAGTAAGAAAATTGAGAGAATTGATATATAAACCTTTTTCATGGTTACTCAGCTCCGAATCGATCAACAACAAAGTTCATGAACGATTTAAATCTTCCGCCGATAATTTGATCACTCGAATCTGGATCATAACCTTCAAGCCACATTACAATTGAAAACTTTTTTACATCCGCTGGTTTAAAGTTTGTAAATCGACCGCGCATAACTGTTTCTTCTGTCAAAAAATCAGTTGTCTCTGGCATATCATCTGGATAGCCTTCAAAATTAAGTGGATAAACCTTATCTTCTTTTTGAAAAACACTTATTGCTCCATCTTCAACAATCGCGATTCGGATTACTTCATCAGCATTGTTATAGACATCTGTAATTCGGATGTGATAATTGATATCAACTGTCTCAGTCCCATTATTGATAATATAAAATGTAAATGCTAAGTACTCAAAATCTGGATCAATATAGTCACCTTGTGCTTCGCCTATTTCATCAAACTTAATCCAATTATACGTAATTGGTAATGCTCCACTTAATGGTTCAGTCATTAGCCTAGTTGATGTTTTATCAAGTGTTCCATCCAATGATAAGACAATTCGTCGTCTAACTGCTTCATTGTCCAAGGCCATTACGAAGTTACCAGCATTTTGTCCATAGAATGTTACGACTCCAAAAACAATTGAAAGTATCCCTGTAATGATTAATCCAAGCGTGATGACCCTTGCTCTTAAGTTTGCTTTCTTAACTCCTAATACTTTTGAAAGTTTCAAGCTGCATCACATCCTTTACCTATAGATTTTTTAGACAAAAAAAGCCAGCGTCATTAAAATGACAACTGGCTACCATTTCAGGCCCTTTAGCTTTGCGTCGCTAGATTTCTCTAGGTTTGCCTTTGAACATTCAATATCGACATCAATCGACGATATATCAACATTATAGTAAATGTTTTTCAAAATGTCAACAACAAAGATAAATTTTGTTTAAAAAGTTAAATCAATTCGTTCCAATGCTTTGTTCCAATATAACCCTTTAGGGCTTCCGAAGACATTGGTTTTGCTAAATAAAAGCCTTGCAAATACTTAACATCATAGCTTATTGCTTGATTAAGCATTTCACTATCTTCAATTGATTCACAAATAATATCATATTGATTTTTCTCCGCATATTCGACTAACAATGATGCAAATTTACCTTTCATGTATTCTTCCGCTTGTAAAAATTCATTATCCAATTTAATGATATCAATATCTAGTTTATCAACTTTTGATAATGTTTGATAATCTAAACCAAAGCCATCGATTGCAATCTTAAAACCCATATCCTTTAGTTTTTTTAAGTTCTTGAAAATTGTTGTTTCTTTTTCAAATAGGGCAAACTCAATAATTTCCAAAACAATAAATTCCGGATTCATTCGATATTTTTTTAAGATTTTTTGAAAGTCTGACGGCAATAAATCATTGATTAATTGTTTAGGACTTAAGTTTAAAGTTAAATAAATTCTTTTTGATGGAAAGGTTTGATCCAATTCTTGATGGGTTTTAATTAACGTTTCTAATCCCCATAAACCAATCCAATGAATATCACCTGACTGCTCCATTACACCTAAAAACTGATTAGGTGCTAAAAGTCCGTGTTCAGGATGATTCCAACGAATTAATGTTTCAACGCCATAAATATCTTTATTCTTAACATCAATGATTGGCTGATAATACAATTGAAACTCCTTATGCTGGATTGCATGTTTTATTTGATAATAGTATTCAATATGTTCGCCATGTTCACCCATATCATTTGAGTAAATTCGAACTGCGTTACCACCGTTCTTTTTAATTAAGTATAAAGCGATTTGCATTGATTTTAGCAATTCCTTTAAAGTTTCTCCATGCATCGGATAAAAGACAACCGCAATTGATGCTGTC